>Ga0316605_10000971_pt1 | contig 17513 bp, 19 predicted proteins | sample OWC_soil_day20_n_FD_207666 | JGI IMG/M metagenome (GOLD analysis project Ga0316605, IMG submission 207666) | Wetland soil microbial communities from Old Woman Creek delta, Ohio, United States - OWC_soil_day20_noCT | ecosystem: Environmental > Terrestrial > Soil > Wetlands | place: USA: Ohio...
CATGGTTGTTCCAATGCCTTGTCCTGCTTACTTATTATACCTTATTTCTCATAACGAGTTCCGGTTTTTTGAGGAATACCGAAGTATCGGGCGGGACTGATTCCGTCAGCCAGACGTTGCCGCCGACTACCGACCGGGCGCCTATAACCGTCTTACCGCCGAGGATGGTTGCGTTTGCATAAAGGATTACATCGTCCTCTATGGTGGGATGCCGTTTCGTATCCCTTAGCAGGGGACATTCATCTTTGCTGAGCGACAACGCCCCGAGCGTGACGCCCTGATACAGGCGAACCCGGTTGCCGATAATGGTCGTTTCACCAATCACGACGCCGGTGCCGTGATCGATAAAGAAACTGTCGCCGATCACGACGCCGGGGTGGATATCGATGCCCGTCCGCCCGTGCGCATGCTCCGTCATAATGCGCGGGATAAGGGGGACGCCATTAAGATGCAGCCAGTTGGCAACCCGGTAGACCGCAATGGCAAAAAGGCCCGGGTAACTGAAAATTATCTCGTCGAAATGACGGGAAGCGGGATCACCTTCAAATGCGGCCCGGACGTCTGTTGACAATGTTTTTTGAATGTCCGGTATCGCCTCTAAGAATTTGAGGCTGATCTCATGACTGCGTTCTTCACAGCGAACGCATACCTTGTTAAAACGAATACAGTCATGACGTATCGCATGCTGTATCTGTATTGTAAGTGCTTCGAAAAGCTCCGTTACCTGCTGGCCCAGATAGTATTCAGCGTTAAAATCATCGATACGGTGTGACGAAAAAAAACCCGGGAACAGAATAGGGATCGTTTTATATACGATATCGATAATGGCCTGGCGTGATGGTATCGGTTCGGGACCGATGTGATGGAACCGGCCGTCCTTGTCATACTGCGCAACGATCTTATCGACAAGGGGATGGATCCGTGACCGGTAATCCTGACTGGTGACGAGATCTATCCTGCATTCATCCTTTGCGAATTTTTCTTCCATCCGGATATCCTTTCAGGCTGTTGCACACGCACCCTGAGACGTTGCCCAGTACGGTGACAGGACCCTAAGTTTTTCAATTATCGGCGGTAATTCCTTAATGACAGCATCAACATCCTCGGCGGTATTGTAGACGCTGAGACTGAACCGTATCGATCCATGGGCCATGGTATAGGGGACTCCCATGGCTCGCAGGACATGGGACGGCTGCAGGGACCCGGATGTGCAGGCAGACCCGGATGAGGCGCATATGCCGAACTGGTCCATGAGAAGGAGGATACTCTCACCTTCTATGAATTCGAAACTTATATTGACGGTGTTCGGCAGTCTCGCTTCACGGGTGCCATTCACCTTGCTTTGCGGTATCGCCTTGAGAAGCTCGTTTTCCAGCCTGTCCCGAAGCGCCCTGACATGGGTGTTCTCTTTCTCCATATTAACGGCTGCCAGTTCACATGCCTTGCCCAGGGCGACAATGCCGGGAACGTTTTCTGTCCCTCCCCGGCGCCCTTTTTCCTGGTGCCCGCCGGTCAAAAACGGAGAAAAGCGGGTGCCCTTGCGCACGTAAAGCACGCCGACGCCTTTTGGGGCATGAAGCTTATGGCCGGAAAGAGACAGCATGTCAATTGAATTTTCTTTCATATTAACGGGTATCTTTCCAATTGCCTGAACGGCATCCGTATGAAAGAGGATCCCTTTTTCGTGTGCGAGCCGTGCCGCTTCCTCAACGGGGAATATGACGCCGGTTTCATTATTTGCCCACATAATGCTCACGACTGCCGTATCAGGTGTCAGGCTTGCCTCATATTCAGCCATGTCGAGGCGGCCTTCGGAATCGACCGGTAATAGTGTTACGCGGTACCCCTTATGGGCCAGGTTTTCACAGAGGACCTTTACGGCGGGATGTTCGACCCTGCTCGTAATGATATGGTTTTTCCCGGGATTGCTTGAGAGTCCCGACATTATTGCCGTATTGTCGCTCTCCGTGCCGCAGCTTGTAAAAATGATCTCGTCCAGGTCCGCGCCGAGGAGCGACGCTATTTTCTGGCGTGCTTTTAAGATGCTGTGGGCCACCTGTCCGCCGAACGTATGCATACTTGACGGGTTTCCGTAATATTCGTGGAGAAAAGGAAGCATTTCTTCAACGACTTCCTGTGCCACCATTGTTGTGGCATTATTATCGAGATAGATCGTTCTCATGATGCCACCTCCTCAACGAGGAGTTCAGGTGCGACAAATTCCTGGAGTTTTGCCTGTACGAAGCCTTTCATGGTTGCCTGCGATGCCTGGCATGTCGCGCATGCCCCCCGCATTGCGACGAGCACCCTGTTTCCGACCACATCAACGAGCTCTATATCCCCGCCGTCATGCTTGAGCGACGGCCGTATCTCGTTCTCGATGGTCTCTTCTATCATGCGGATCTTCTGAAGGTTCGAAAGCTTCGGCCTTTCGATCGGCTTCTCCTGCCTCTCCCTTGTCTCGTAAACCCGGTCGATGATCTCCTGTATCTTCTCATGGCAATTTCCGCACCCGCCGCCTGCCTTTGTATAGTTTGTGACCTCTTCAATGCTGGTAAGATGATTTTGCCTGATGGCCCGTTCTATTTCTCCGCCAGTTACTCCAAAGCATGCGCAGACAATGACCTCTTCCGGTTTTTTATGGGACACGCCGCGGTAATTCTCGATCGCTTTTTCCAGGGCCTCCTGGCCGAGGACTGAGCAATGCATCTTTTCCGGCGGTAGTCCGCCAAGATAATCGGCTATATCCTGGTTCGTTATCTTTTCGGCCTCTTCTATGGTCTTCCCTTTAAGGATCTCGGTCAAGGCCGAAGCCGATGCAATGGCGCTCGCGCATCCGAATGTCTTGAATTTTGCATCGACAATTTTCTTGTTCTCATCGAGTTTCATCGTGAGCTTCAAGGCATCCCCGCAGGCAATAGAACCTACTTCGGCGACAGCGTCGGGGTTCTCGATCTCTCCCGTATTCTTCGGGTTGAGGAAATGTTCCTTTACCTTGTCCGTATATTCCCACATAGCGTGCTCCTTTCCGGGTATTTTCGTAATTTAAGACTTAAAGGCTAAATCTATACAGGTTATTGTATCCTTTTGTTATGTATTTTTAAAGAGTGTCCGGGCCCCGTGCCTATTTTTCTTCCTATAGACTGGATCCTCATCATTACGCAGGCAACGCACTGGTCAGCATTTTCATCAATGCACGGTTTTCCCGGGTAAAGAAGGTAATCTTTTCTGTGCTGTATTGGTGTGTTATTCGGCATAAAAATATTGGCCCCGCGCGTTAAGGCCAGATTTCTGCCGACGCCGGGAAAAACGGCGTCAAAGGCAGTAGTGGCCGGGATGTGGGCATCGGGGTTCACGATCCTTAAGGCAGACAATGCCTTGTAGAAGATCTCCTCATTGTCCGCATATGTGTTCGGCTCATTTCCGCAAGGAGTGTCGGGGTGTGGAATATAGGGCCCGATACCGATCATGTCGAGGTCAAGCTCCCTGCACAGAAGGATATTGTCTGCCAGTATATCCAGTTTTTCGCCCGGGAGGCCGATCATGAAACCACTTCCCGTCTGGACATTAAGGTCCTTCAAAATTCGAAGACATTCCAGCCGCTCATCAAAAGAACAATCAGGGTGAAGCCGGGCGAACAAGTGCCTGTCGCTCGTCTCGAAACGAATAAGGTAACGGTCCATGCCGCATTCTTTCCAGAAGCGATATACATCGCGGGGGCGGTTGCCGACCGATAATGTGACGGCAAGGGAAGTTTCGGATTTTATTGTCCTGATAAGCCGCCCGATCTCTTCGTCGTCAAGGCCCGGTGTCTCCCCTGACTGCAAGACGACCGTGGTCTGCCCCATAGGCTCGAAAGACCTTACGGCTTCTACTATCTCATCGATGCCCATCGTGTACCGGTTGACCAGGAGATTGGATGCCCGTATGCCGCAATAGAGGCAGTCATTGGCGCACAGGTTGGAAAATTCGATAATACCGCGGACATAAACTTCATCACCCATGTGGTCATGCCGCACACTGTCTGCTCGGGCATAAAGACGAGCGAGATCATCACCTTCGCTCTTTAAAAGTGACAGGACCATGTCCTTTGATATTGCTTCCGGTTCTTTCCTCGAGTCGCGTTTCTCGTTTTTCATGTCACGTAAATATAATACATAAAATTCATACAGGATAGATAGGATAATGGCGTTTCGCACGATTATAAAAAACATCTTGACACATGTCAATTTGATATCTATACTATTCCCATTAAGTTAGTAGGTGATAATGTGAAGATATCGACGAAAGGCAGATACGGGTTAAGGGCAATGATTGATCTGGCGATAAACGGCGCCAACGGCGTTCCCGTGTTTCTTTCCGATATTGCAAAAAGGCAGAGCGTATCTGAAAAATATCTTGAACATATATTCTCGGCACTGCATAAAGGCGGCCTTGTAAAGGCTCAGCGGGGCAGGAAAGGCGGCTACCTTTTGGATGGCGCGGCCGATCAAATAACGATCCTTGATATCATCACCATACTGGAAGGTCCCTGCACCCTTGTCGACTGCGTCCAGGACTCTGCGGTATGCGACAAATCCAGCATTTGCGTTACGCGGGACATCTGGAACAGACTCGGCGCAGCCGTACGCCAGATCCTCAGCGGTTACACCCTTGCATCCCTTGTTGAAATGCAGGAACTCAAGGGCCAGCAAGACACTATGATGTACTATATCTAGGACCCCGGGCGGGTTCTCTCACCTGGCACCATAAAATTTAAGCATCTAAAATTGAAAAGGAGTAAGCCATGTCAGAATACAGAACCCAGACTTTAGCAATACACGCCGGGCAGGAAGCAGCCGACCCCACTACGGGGGCCCGGGCTGTACCCATATATCAGACGACGTCATATGTATTCAAGGACTCGAACCATGCAGCCAATCTGTTTGCCCTCAAGGAATTCGGAAATATCTATACACGGATCATGAACCCGACCAACGATGTTTTCGAGCGAAGGATGGCTGCACTTGAGGGCGGTGTCGCTGCGCTGGCGGTTGCATCGGGCCAGGCGGCAGAATCGCTGGCGCTTCTGGCTATAACCGAGGTAGGCGATGAGATCCTCGCGGCGAATAATCTTTACGGCGGCACCTATCAGCTGCTCCATTACACATTCGCCAAACTCGGCCGGACAGTTAAGTTCGTCGAATCATCGAAGCCTGAGGAATTCAGAGCAGCGATCACGCCCCGCACTAAGGCGATATATGCGGAGACGATCGGAAACCCGAAGCTCGATGTCCCGGATTTCGAAGCAATAGCAGCCATCGCGCATGAAGCGGGCATTCCCTTCGTGGTCGATAATACCGTTGGCACGGGTATCGTACGGCCGATTGAGCACGGTGCCGACATCGTCGTGATATCGGCCACGAAATTTGTCGGCGGTCATGGAACATCAATAGGCGGTATTATCGTCGATTCAGGCAAATTCAACTGGGGGAACGGAAATTTCCCTTCTTTTACGGAGCCAGATCCCAGCTACCATGGTCTTAACTTCTGGGAGGCTTTCGGCAGCCTGCCGGGAATGGGAAACATTGCATTCATCATAAAAGTGCGTGTTTCGTGGCTAAGAGACCTGGGAGCGGCGCTGCCTCCGTTCAATGCCTTCCTTTTTCTCCAGGGACTGGAAACGCTGCCATTAAGGCAAAAGAAGCATTCGGAGAACGCACTCGAGATCGCAAAATTCCTGGAAGGTCATCCCGAGGTAACCTGGGTAAGGTATCCAGGCCTCAAAGACCATCCAAGCCATACCAATGCAGCGAAATATCTGAATGGATCTTTCGGTGCGCTCGTGGGTTTCGGCATCCGGGGCGGTCTTCAGGCAGGGAAAAATTTCATTGATTCGGTAAAACTTTTGTCTCATGTCGCAAACATTGGCGATGCAAAGACACTTGTCATACATCCGGCGTCGACAACCCATCAGCAGTTGACCCGGGAAGAGCAGGAAACAACGGGAGTGACACCGGATTTTATCAGGCTTTCCGTCGGGCTCGAAGATGTCGAGGATATTAAAGAGGATATTGATCAGGCACTGCGGGGGATCGCCGAGTCTACAGGTCTGAAAAACGTATCAGGGTTATAAGAGACCGAAGAAAATGACAGCGGGAGATATTGAAACCGTGGAAACTCAATATTGCACAATTGCACACCCCCCGTCGGGGTTCCTGCTCGAAAACGGCGAGAGCATCGGGCCTGTCACAATAGCGTACGAGACGTACGGCAGTCTGGATCCAAACAGGTCCAACGCTATTCTCGTTCTCCATGCCCTGACAGGGGACGCGCATGCAGCCGGTTTCCACAATGGCGAAACCAGCCACGGTTGGTGGCACGATATGATAGGGCCGGGCAAGGCCTTCGATACGGACCGGTATTTCGTGATCTGCAGCAACGTACTGGGCGGGTGCAGAGGGTCTACGGGGCCCTCTTCGGAGAACCCCGACACAGGACGGCCGTATGGCCTTGAATTTCCCGTCATTACCATAAAGGACATGGTCAATGCCCAGAAGGCCCTTCTCGAGAATCTCGGGATCGACAGCGTCCTTGCTGTTGTCGGAGGGTCCATGGGCGGAATGCAGGCCCTTCAATGGGTAGTTTCATATCCGGAAAAAGTCGCCTCTGCGATCCTTATAGCCACAACATCGGAGCATACACCTCAACAGATAGCGTTTAATGAGGTAGGACGACAGGCTATTATGGCAGACCCGAATTGGAACAACGGCGATTATTATGGCCGGGACCTTCCCGACAAAGGTTTAAGCGTCGCGCGAATGATCGGTCATATCACCTACATGAGCGATGACTCCATGAATGAAAAATTCGGAAGGCGCGTGAAGGACAAGAAAAACCTCTTTAAGTTCAGTCCCGAATTTGAGGTCGAAGGGTACCTGCATTACCGGGGATATAATTTCATCAACCGTTTCGACCCCAATTCATATCTGTATATAACGAAGGCTGTCGATTCCTTCAGTCTTGCCAACGGCAAACCGTTGCATAAATTGCTGGAAGGAGTGAAAACCAGGCTCCTGATCATCGCTTTTTCGTCTGACTGGCTGTACCCCCCTTACCAGTCGCAGCAGATCGTGAAGGCCTGCAAGATGGCCGGCAACAATGCGACGTACTGCGAGCTGCGGTCAAATTACGGCCATGACGCGTTCCTTGTCGAGTTTGAAGAACAGACCTATTTATACACCCATTTTCTGAAAAAGGTGCATGATGAACAGCAGGCCGCATGAATCGACAAATGGCAGGGCGGGGAGGATAGATCACAGGCTCATCCTTGAGATGATAGAGCCTGCCGCGACGGTGCTCGATCTCGGCTGCGGAACGGGTGAATTGTTAAGTATTCTCATAAAAGAAAAGAACGTTCGAGGGCAGGGTATAGAGGTTGACAACCGGGCAATATTCGAATGTGTCGGGAAGGGCTTAAGTGTATTTCATGATGACATCGATACGGGGCTTCCCGAATATGACGACCGGTCATTCGATTACGTGATCATGAACCAGTCGTTCCAGCAGGTCAAGAACCCGGATACCGTATTGCACGAGGCTTTACGTGTGGGCCGCAAGGTCATTATCGGCATTCCCAATTTCGCCCATGTTGTTTCCCGATGCCAGATATTCTTTAAGGGTATTGCGCCGGTGACACCGGCCCTTCCCCATGAATGGTACGACACCCCGAACCTTCATTTTTTGAGCATTTCAGACTTCATCCGGTATTGCGATAAACGCGGGATAAAGATAGAAGCGGCCCAATACGCGGGGGCACAAAGGCCTGTAGCGATATTTCCGAACCTTTTCGCCCGAACGGCCATATTTTTATTAAGGGAAGATTAAATGGAAGCAATAAACCACATATATCTAGATTATGCGGCAACTACTCCGGTGGACCCGGAGGTGGTTGGGGTTATGACCCCTTATTTCAGCAGCAATTTCGGAAACGCGTCAAGCCTTCACAGTTTCGGGAAAGAGGCAAAAGAGGCGGTCGAAAGAGCACGAATGCAGGTGGCGTCACTCACCCATTCCCCGGCAAGCGAAATTATTTTCACGAGTTCAGGTACAGAAAGCAATAACACTGCCGTGAAAGGGACCGCGCTTGCAATGCGAAGACGGGGCAACCATATCATAACCTCGGCGATCGAACACAGTTCCGTTTTCGAGCCGATCCTTTTTATGAAAGAACTCGGTTTTGATGCCACGTTTATTGATGTGGACCATTTTGGAATGGTCGACCCGGAGGATATCCGCAAGGCTGTCACGCCGAAGACGATACTTATTTCCGTAATGCATGCAAATAATGAATTCGGAACAATTCAGCCGATCTTTGAGATCGGAACGATCGCCCGCGAGCATGATATATGCTGTCACGTCGACATGGTTCAGACATTCGGCCATTTACCCATTGATATGTCCCGTCTTCCTGTGGATCTCGCCAGCTTTTCGGCCCATAAACTCTACGGCCCGAAAGGTGTTGGCGGCCTGTATGCCAGGACCGGTACAAAGATCCATCCGATAATTCTTGGCGGACACCAGGAAAACGGACGGCGCGCATCAACACACAATGTTCCCGGAATTGTCGGATTTGGCAAGGCAGCCGAGATCGCATCCTTACGTATGCATGAAGAAACAGCATCGCTTAAGAAGTTTCGCGACCGGCTTATTGAAGGATTGTACAAAGATATGAGGCCCGTGCAGTTCAATGGCCATCCGGCAAAGAGGCTGCCGGGGAATGTCCATATTTCTGTACCGGGTGTTCCTGGCGATCTGATGCTGAGCGGACTTGCGCAAAATGGCATAGCATGTTCTGCCGGTTCTGCCTGTTCCGCGGGAAACACGGGGTCATCGCGGGTACTCAACGCACTGGGAATCTCCGGGGACCTCGCCGGTAATTCCCTGCGCTTCAGCCTGGGCAGGCATACCCGGCCGGAAGATATAGATCGTGTGATTGACGTCCTGCCGGCAATTGTGAAGGAATTGCGAGATAAAAAGCAAGGGGCTGCAAAATGAATGATGATCCTCAAAAAGAACATCGGGAAACGGAAATATCCATTGACGAGGCACGCCGGTTATTAAAAACCCCGGATGCCGCCCTTTTGATGGATGTGCGGGAAGACTGTGAGACAACACGCGGCGTCCTCGAAGGGTCCGTCCATATTCCTCTCGGCGAACTCGAGAAGAAAAGGGAGCTTCTTCCTGATAAGCCCGATAAGCCTATAATTGTTTATTGCGCAATAGGCATGCGGTCGGGGGCTGCCGTAACGAAGCTTGCCGCAATGGGTTATCGGAACGTGTATTCAATGTCCGGAGGCATATCGGCGTGGATCGCGGCGGGACTCCCGGTCGTAAATGAGGCCGGTTTTTTCAGCCAGGACGAGTATGAACGGTATAGCAGGCACATTATCCTCAAGGGGATGGGTGAAGAAGGGCAGCGCAGGCTTTCAAAGGCAAGAATTGTCGTTGTCGGGGCCGGCGGGCTCGGCTGCCCGGCGCTCTTATATCTGGCCGCCTGCGGGGTGGGGACTATAGGGATCGTCGATTTTGACAAGGTCGAGATCTCGAACCTTAATCGCCAGGTACTCCATGCAACGGAAGATGTCGGAAAATTCAAGGTCCAGTCAGCTGAAGAAACTATAAAAAAGATAAATCCGCATCTAAGAATAATTCCCTTTAATCAGCGCCTTGACGCGGGCAATGTTTACGGTATTATCGAACGGTTCGATATTGTCGTTGACGGAACTGACAATATAAAAACCAAGTTCCTGCTCAACGATGCCTGTTTTTTTACGGGAAAACCCTATATTTTCGGAGGTGCAGTCAGTTTTGACGGGCAGTCAAGCGTCTTTCACCCGAAGTCGGGCGGACCATGCCTGCGCTGCATGTTTCCCGAACCACCGCCGGAACATCTCGTGCCTACCTGAAGTGACGCCGGCGTCCTGGGGGTCGTCCCGGGACAGATTGGCCTCGTTCAGGCCGTAGAGGCCGTGAAGATTGCGGCAGGGATAGGTAAGCCAATGATCGGCAAGTTCTATGTCTACAACGCACGGGAGGCGTTTCATAAAACGATCGAAGTAGAAAGAAACCCTGACTGCCCTCTGTGCGGCACGAAGCCGACGATAAAGGAGCTTCAGGTTGATACGGACGGCATCACATGCCGATAAATATGAAGATCTCAGGAGCGAACACAATGAATGAAACCATGAATGAAACGAAGAATTGTCTCACAACATGTCCATTTACAGATAAGCCGTGCACAGAATGCGGGGTATACCGGGGCAGGCACCGCCACATAGTCCTTCACAGTAATTCTAAAAAGCAAAATGACCATATCTCCGACTATTTCAAGGCTGTTAATGAATATCTGGACCCCTGGGCCGGCAAAGGGCAGGGGTGTGAGAAACCGGACATCGCGTTCAGGGTCCTCAACATGGAGAACAGGAAATCAAGGATCTGTGAATTCGAGGAAGCAAAGAGCTGGGACTGGGGGGACCCGACCATTATGCGCCTCATCGACGGATGGCACGTGAAAAGCTACAACAATCTTGTGGATATTCTCTGCTACAAGGAAGAAAAAGGCCATAAAGAGGCAGAGCTCCAGGAATGTCCTCGTTTCATGCTGCTATCGGGTGGTTAAGATCCCCTAGATGGGGTAATAAACATAAGATCTTTGGACTTGTTGTCAATTTTGATGTAATTTATTAGTGCTATGGCACGAAAAATACCGTTTGAAAATGATCTTTATGTTATCTCCTCATCTGTCGCAGAACTTAAAAAAGCGATCGATGACGGGGCAGCGATAGTCCAGCTTCGTGATAAAACGAGCGATGAGGGGGCTATCCTTGAAAAAGCCCGGGAGCTTGTCAGATATAAAAAGGTAAAGCCTTTCATTTTTATCCTCAACGACAATGCAGCACTTGCCGTCAAGGCAGGGGCCGACGGCGTCCACGTAGGTCAGGATATGTCTACGAGGGACGCTCGCGCGATCGTAGGTCAGGATATGATCGTCGGGAAAACGACGCATAACCTCGAGCAGGGCAGGCAGGCAATTGAAGACGGCGCCGATTATATATCGACCGGCCCCGTTTATCCCACACCGACAAAACCGGGAAGGCCCGCCGTCGGTCTCGAATATGTCAGGGAAGCGGCGCAGGATCTCGATGTACCCACCGTCGCGATCGGCGGCATCGACCTTGCCAACATCGATGATGTCCTGTCGGCCGGCGCCAAAACGATCGGGGTCGTACGGGCATGTACCGATGCACCGGAATTATTAAAACGAATCAAGAAGGCAGCAAAATGAAAATAACAGTGAACGGCAGGTCAATGGATATTGCTGAAGGCATGGATCTCCACCGGCTTGTCCATTCAGGCAAGACGAACCCCGAGCGGGTGATCCTTGTCCTCAACGATGGTGTTGTAAAAAGTGATCAGTGGCCTTTGACGGTCCTCACCGAAGGAGACCGCGTTGAAATGGTGTCCTTTGTGGGAGGAGGTTGATATGGAAGACAAACTATTGATTGCCGGCAGGGAGTTTAAAAGCCGTTTTTTTCTCGGGACCGGAAAATTCGGGAATAAATCGGCCATGAAAGAGGCGATTATCGCGTCGGGTTCTGAACTGGTGACGGTTGCCCTGCGCAGGATAGATCTCGAAGATACGGACGAAAATATTCTTTCTTTTATCCCTGAAAATACCACGATCATGGTGAATACATCGGGTGCACGCAATTCCGATGAGGCGGTCCGGATAGCCCGCATCGCGCGGGAGGCCGGTTATGGCGATTGGATCAAGATCGAGGTAATAAATGACAGCCGGTATCTTCTGCCCGACAACCAGGAAACGATAAAGGCCACGAAGATATTGTCATCCGAAGGCTTTGTCGTGTTGCCGTATATGAACCCGGACCTGTATGTTGCAAAAGCTCTTGTCGATGCCGGCGCTGCAGCGGTCATGCCGTTAGGGTCCCTTATCGGTTCCAATCAGGGCTTGAGGATGCGTGCGCTCATCGAGGTGCTTATCGAAGAGATCAACGAAGTGCCCATCGTGGTGGACGCCGGCATCGGGAGACCATCTCACGCCGCCGAAGCGATGGAGATAGGGGCGGACGCAGTGCTTGCAAATACGGCCGTTGCGGATGCCGAGGACCCGCCTCTTATGGCAGCAGCATTCGCGAAAGGCGTTGAAGCGGGCAGAATGGCATATCTCGCCAGGATGGGACAACTAAGGGCTATCGCCCGCGCATCTTCACCGCTTACGGGGTTTCTCTACGATGAATAAGGGCCTGTCCGGGATCGATCTTCAGCATCTGACCATTGACGGCATACGCCGTATTTTCGACTATGATGACAAGGGTCTGCTTGAAGAAATGGCGCACGCCGCGCGTGAATTGACGCGGCGCCAGTTCGGCCGTGCGATCAGTCTGTACGCCCCTCTGTATATAGCAAATTATTGTCAGAATGAATGTGTCTATTGCGGTTTTCATGCATCGTCGAAGACCATTCCCCGAAGCAAGCTGACGATGGATGAGATCGATAAGGAATGCGCCGCCCTTGCCGCAACCGGGATACGCAGCTGCCTTATCCTGACGGGCGAATCGCGCTTTCATTCATCACCGCAGTATATACGGGATGCGTGCATAATCGCAGGCCGGTATTTTCCCTACGTGGCGATCGAGGTTTACCCCCTCGAGGAGCACGAATATCGGGAACTCTATCTGGCAGGCGTTGACGGAGTGACCCTGTATCAGGAGACGTATGACCGGGCCCGGTATGATGAGCTTCACCTCGCCGGACCGAAGAAGGTCTACGATTATCGTGTTGAGGCACCGGACCGCGTAGCACGTTCCGGAATACGCCACATATCGATGGGTGTCCTGCTCGGCCTTACCGATTGGCGGCAGGATATCATAGCCCTTTTTCTACACGTCCGGCATCTGGAAAGGACATATCCGGGTGTCGAGTTCGGGCTTGCATTCCCCCGCTTAAGGCGCGTTGCCGACGACGAGCATCGTTACATCGAGGTTACGGATAAGGAAATGCTGAAGATAATGTGTGCGGCAAGATTATTTTTTCCCCGTGCCGGCATAAGTATCTCGACCAGGGAGACGCCTGCCTTCAGGGACCGCATAATTGAATTCGGGGTCACAAAAATGTCCGCCGGTTCTTCAACCCGCGTAGGCGGATATGTCGAAGGAACGTCGGATTATCATGACGGCCAGTTCCAGGTATTCGATCCGCGGAGCTTTGATGAAGTAAAGGCAATGCTTAAGGCCAAAGGATTCGACCCCGTCGTTACAGACTGGCGGAATATTGTAAATAGCTGATAAGATCGTAAAACGTAAATCGTAAATCGTAAAGTGTAAAAACCTCGACTAAACGCAATCCGATTAAGATCTTTGATTCGCGCCGCCCCGGGTATTGAACATCTTACGTTTCACGATCTGCGATTTACGATCTGCGAGGTTCTATGCCGGACTCATCTCGTCTTCTCAATCCCGTCTCGATGATCGTCCTTACCGGGGGGCCCTGTTCCGGTAAGAGTTCATCGCTTGCCTACCTCACGGAAAAACTCTCAGACCACGGTTTCATGGTCTTTGTCGTTCCGGAAACTGCGACGCTTATTACCGGCAACGGCATCGACCGCCGCAAGATGGATAAGCCGGGGCAGATCGTTCTATTCGAAGAGGCTATATTCGACATGCAGGTCTCCTTCGAGGATACGTACAAGCAGGCTGTCTCGCGGATATTCCCCGGGCGCCGGAAGGTCATACTCCTTGACCGAGGCATCATGGACATACGGGCGTTTCTGACCGACGATGTTTTTAACGGGATCCTGAAAAAGAAAGGTATGACCCGTGCTGCCATCCGTCACAGGTATGACGGTATAATCCACCTCGTTACCGCTGCCGACGGGGCACTTGAGTATTATACGGGCGAGAATAATTCGGCGCGCCTCGAGACCCCGGAAGAGGCCCTGCGTATCGATTTAAGGACCCAGGAAAGCTGGCTCGGCCATCCGCGCTTCAAAATAATCGATAACAGCACTGATTTTGAGGGCAAGATACGCCGGACATTTTCTGCGATCGCGGGCATTATCGGCATACCCGACGTGCCCCCCATGCAGGAGAAATACCTGGTACGGCAGATCGATATAGCCAGTCTACCGCCCCATCAGAGGCTCGATATAGAACAGATCTGCCTGCGCACCAAAGATAAGGGCACTGAGATACGGATACGCAGGCGCGGCCAGGACGGGATAAATTTTTATTTTCTGGCCCGCACAAGGATCTCAAAAGATAACCAGCCTGTCGAAGAAGAAGAATTAATACCCGAACAGGAATATTTCAATCTGATGCGCCTCAAAGATCAAAAGACACAGGTCCTGTCAAAAGAGCGGATATGTTTTCTCTGGAACAATAACTATTTCGAGATCGATATGTACGATGGCAGATATAAAGGACTTATCATGCTCCGTGCCGAATCGCCGGGGGCGGACGGGACAAACCCCGCCAACATACCTCCTTTCATCACGGTGGGAAAACACGTCACAAACAACCCGCGATACAGCGATAAAAACCTGGCGAAACGCAAATAAGGGCTGGATCAGGCATGATCGCCGGATACTCCTTACGCTAAAAACCGTTTCTTCAGTTCCTTTACCAGCGCGATATTTTCCACATGGCCTGTCTGGCGGGCTGTGATCTTGCCGATAACGGGACGGTTGAGAAGGTACATATCTCCGATAAGATCGAGCACTTTATGCCGCACGAATTCATCATCGAAACGCAGCTTCGTATTGATAACCTCATCGTCGCCGATAATGATAAAATTGTTGATCCTTCCGCCGGTGCCCAGGCCCATTTTAGCAAGCTGTTCAAAATCTTTAAGGAAGCCGAATGTCCGGGCGGGGGCTATGTTGGCGACATAATCCCTGGTATCTCCAAGAAAACAATAATCCTGGGTACCGATCGGTTTTCTTTGTTCCAGATGGTACGTTATCTCAAATGAATCCGATGGCTCAGCGGCGATATATTTTCCATTTTGGAGATTCCCGAGCTCCACTTTTTCCGAAATGATAAGCGGCTGAATGCCGTTTGCCTGTGTGACGATCCCTGCTTCGTCGATCTTGTTGCAGATCTCTATCGCCGATCCGTCGAGGATAGGGACCTCCTCGCTCACTTTTACGAGAAGGTTGGTGATCCCATACATATGGCAGGCTGACAGGAGATGTTCCACCGTCCGGACAATATTGTTCTTTCCCTTAACCGATGACGCGTACCCGACTGAGAAAACATAATCGATATACGCCGGTATGCGTTCACCATCGGGGATGGTCTCAAAAATAATTCCTGTATTTTCCGGCATGGGCAGGAGGATCATGCCGGTCTTGACACCGGAATGAAGTCCGACGCCATATACGACGGTACTTTTTCCGATGGTTTTTTGCTTGACCTCAACTCCCGGTGATACCTCGAATTTAAAATCGGCAACATCGGGTGCCTGGGGAGAATCTGCGCCAATACTGCGATATACCACTTCAAGGACCTTATCGATAGAAAGAGGCTTTTCGAGAAAATCATATGCGCCCATCTTGACCGCCTCAACTGCGGTCGATATAGTGCCGTGACCGGATATTACGACGACCCGCGCATCATTATTCCTGGCCTTTATTTCCTTGAGCACCTGGATCCCGTCGATCTCGGGCATCCAGACATCGAGGAGTACAACGTCGGGTGCTTCGCAGTCGAAGATCGCAAGCCCTTCTTTACCATCCGCGGCTTTGGATACCGCGAAGCCTTCGTCTTCGAGGATTCCCGAGAGCGAGTCGAGTATGTTCTTTTCGTCATCGATTATGAGGACCTTGTGCATGTCGCAATATTCTATACGAATCCTTCACCAGTTTCAAATAGGAAACAAAATAAGATACATTACCGAAAAGGTAACAGGTGATAGAAAAAGAGAAACACGCAATCCTGTCACCTGATACCCACCCACCTCCGGCCTTTTTTGTTAGACCTGTTGAAAATGAACTATTTATGCTATATATATGGAACATATAACGGGAGAAAGAGAGGATTGTTGGAAGAGAAGACTGATGAAGGATTACTTCGGTTGTCCTTCGATGATATAAACGTGGCGAGAAGCCTGTTCGGTCCGCGCGAAGAAAATATCAAATATCTCAAGAAATATTTCAATATCAAGGCAAGTATCCGCGGCAATCATTTGACCCTGATCGGAGGCAAAAAGGATGTCGAGGATACCGGAAAGGTCATTAACGAACTCCATGATATTGTAAAAAAAGGCTTTCCGGTGAATGTTTCCGATATTGACCATGCGGTGAGATTTGTCGTCAACACCCATCAGACGGGTTCAGATATCGAGAAGGACCAGATATATATAGCCGGTTCTAAGAAGCTTATCACGCCGAAAAGTAAAAATCAGAGACAATACGTAGACGCCATGAATAAATATGATGTTGTCATCGGCATTGGCTCGGCGGGAACGGGCAAGACCTATCTTGCTATGGCAATGGCGCTGGCAGCGTATTACAGGCGGGAAGTCTCGCGGATCATCCTGACGAGGCCCGCAATAGAGGCAGGCGAAAAACTGGGTTATCTTCCCGGGACGATGTATGAAAAGGTAAACCCTTATCTGCGGCCGCTGTACGATGCCCTGTACGATATGGTCGATATGGACAGGGCAACCCGGCTCATAGAAAGGGGCATTATTGAGATAGCGCCGCTGGCCTTTATGCGCGGGAGGACCCTTAATGATGCTTTTATTATCCTCGATGAAGCACAGAACACTGCTTCCGAGCAGATGAAAATGTTCCTCACCAGGCTGGGATTTTCATCAAAGACCGTCATCACGGGCGATATTACCCAGATCGACCTTCCGGATAAGAAAACGAGCGGTCTCGTAGAGGTAAGGACCATTCTCAAGGATGTCAAAGGCATCAAATTTGTATATTTCACAGAAAAAGACGTTGTGCGCCATCCCCTGGTGCAAAAGATAATCAAGGCATACGAGGCGCGACGGCTGGAATTAGAGGAATCCAAAAATGCAGAATGGAAAGGATAAACCTCCCTCGTATATGCGCTACGGGAAGCTCCTGATCCTTCTTGGCCTTGCCGTGGCGTTAGCCCTTCTTATAAGCGTCACAAACCCGTTCTTTATGGTCGAATATCAGTTCGGCGATATTGCACGGGAAAGTTTAAGGGCCCCGGTTGATTTTACCGTTCCCGGAACAGACCTCACTGTAAAAAAGGGTGAGGTCATCGTGCGGGAAGGTGAACGTATCAGTGTCGACCACCTTGCGAAGATAGCAGCATACAGCAACCTGGAACGCCGCAATTTTTTTGTCGTGAAAAAATTCCTGGCGGTATTCATACTCTTGTTTCTTCTTATTGCGATCTTGTATGAATACTCTGAAAAGAACATAAAAAAATTCTACCTGTCGAAGAGAGATCTGCTTTTCTGTTCGATCTTTA
>Ga0316605_10000972_pt1 | contig 17510 bp, 16 predicted proteins | sample OWC_soil_day20_n_FD_207666 | JGI IMG/M metagenome (GOLD analysis project Ga0316605, IMG submission 207666) | Wetland soil microbial communities from Old Woman Creek delta, Ohio, United States - OWC_soil_day20_noCT | ecosystem: Environmental > Terrestrial > Soil > Wetlands | place: USA: Ohio...
GAGCGGCCTAACGAAACTTGATGCCTGCTTTCGCCCGAAGAGGTCGCACACCGCGCAACCTTGACCGTCCGGTGGCCGTCAGTGAGTCCAGCGGCCCGCAGCGACCGACGGCTGCATTACTGTCCGTCGTCCATGCTTTGAATCGAATGAACCCAAGGCTCCGAGAAAAGTCGCCGGATTCTTTGGGTGGACCGGTACTCCGCATGCGGCCGATACGTCATGCGCGCTGGCGATTCAACGCATCGACCTGGCTGTTCAGCGTCCAGTAGTCGTACAGGTAGCCCAGCCCGACCAGGCCGGCGGTCAGCAGGTACAGGACGCCGATGAGCCACTTGCCCATGTACATGCGGTGCACGCCGAACAGGCCCAGGAAGGTGAGCAGGATCCAGGCCACCGAGTAGTTGATCGGCCCGTTCTGGAAGCGGAAATCGGCCTGCCGGTCCATGCCCGGGATCAGGAACAGGTCGATCAGCCAGCCGATGCCCAGCAGGCCGAGCGTGAAGAACCAGATCGTGCCGGTGATCGGCTTGCCGTAATAGAAGCGGTGCGATCCGGTGAAGCCGAAGATCCACAGCAGGTAGCCGATGGTCTTGGAATGGGTGTCGCCGGTCTGCGCCATGCGTGTTGCTCCTGTTGACGGTGTTCAGCGGCCGGCGAGCAGGGCTTCGATGGTCTGCTGCACGGCCAGCGCCTCGGCGTAGCCGGGCAGGCCGTGGGCGCGGCCTTCGATCATGGCCACCCACTGCTCCAGCTGGGCGGCCTGGCCGGCACCGCGCAGCGACGCGGCATCGCCGACGGTCGACCAGCCTTCGCCTGCGCGCCAGCGGCGCAACGCGAACCATTCGCTCAGTTCGATCGCACCGTCGCTGGCCTGCCAGAGCATGCGGTTGCGCTCGGCCTGCGGCAAACCGGCATCGATGCGGGCATCGATCAGCACCGGTACGCCAGCCACCTGCAGTCGTGCCCGCAGCGCCGTTTCCGCGCCGATGCCGTCGGCCGGCTGGCTGACGCTGCTGGACAGCACGCTGGCCGGCCCGAGCACGCGCTGCAGTACGAAGATGAAGTGCGACAGCACCTCGCGCGTGAAGCCGCCTTCGGCGCGTTGCGCCAGCCAGGGCCCGGCCGCCGCCTGCCACGGCCGCGGCCAGGCGGCGAAGGCCAGTTCGATCTGCAGCTGCTGCAATGCGCCCAGGCCCTGCCCGCCCGCGCCGAAGGCCTGCTGCAGCGCCTGCAGGCCCGGCGACGAGGACAGCGAGAAGTTGACCGCGGCGCGCCGCCCTTCGCGCTCGATGCGCTCGATGCAGCGGCGCGCGGCCTCGAAGTCCACGGTCAGCGGCTTTTCGCACAGCACCGCCAGGTCGGCATCGAAGGCGGCGTGGCTCAGCGCCATGTGCGCCGCTGGCGGCGTGGCGATGTACAGCCCGTGCAGGCCCGGCGTGCCGATGAGCTGGTCCGCACCGTCCGCGGCACGCAGCGCCGGGCGCGCCGCCAGCGTGCGCTGCAGCGCGCCGGCATCGACGTCCCAGACGCAGGCGGCGCGCAGGCGCGGGTGGGACTCGATGCGCTCCAGCATGCGCTGGCCCATCACGCCCAGGCCGATGACGCCGATGTTCAGGGCCTTGCTCATCGGCGCAGTGTAGGGGCGTGCCGGCAGGCGGTGCTCAGCCGCCGGCGCCGTCGCGGGCGCGCATCTTGGCGTTGATGTAGGCGCCGTGCGGCACGTGCAGCAGATCGGACAGCCGCCACAGCGTGTGGCGCTCGTGCTCGCTCAGGTGGCCGTCGGCATAGGCGACGCGCAACAAGTGTTCGACCATGCGGATCTTGGCCGCCATGTCGAAGTGCGCGTTGATGTGCGAGGTGAACTCGAACCAGTCGGTGGCGTCGCGCCGCGCCTGTTCGGCCAGCTCGACGAGGCGCGCGATCTCGTCGTCGGCCAGCGCGAACTTCGAGCGCAGCGCGTCGATCACCGCGCGCCGCTCGGTGGCGTCGAAGTGGCTGTCGGCGCGCATCACCTCGATCAGCATCACCGCGGTGGCCAGCTGCAGCGTGTGCTCGACGCTTTGCGCCGACGCCGCCGGCGGCGGCACCAGTGCGCCAAACAGGTCCTTCAGGCTGCGCAGCATCGGGGTCTTTGGGTGGCGGCAGTGTCGTTGCCTGCGGTCGCAGGCACACTTGCGCATTGTCCGCTGTCCGCCATGCCTGCCCAATTCGCCTTCGACAACAGCTACGCCCGTGACCTGCAGGGCCTGTACCTGCCCTGGCAGCCAGCCACGGTGCCGCAGCCGCGGCTGCTGTACCTGAACCGCGACCTCGCCACCGAACTGGGCCTGGACACCGCGGCGCTGGACAGCGCCGACGGCGCCGCGCTGTTTGCCGGCAACCGATTGCCCGAAGGCGCGGCGCCGCTGGCGCAGGCCTATGCCGGCCACCAGTTCGGCAACTTCTCGCCGCAGCTGGGGGATGGCCGCGCGCTGCTGCTCGGCGAGCTCATCGACCGCCAGGGGCGGCGCCGCGACATCGCCTTCAAGGGCAGCGGGCGCACGCCGTTCTCGCGCGGCGGCGACGGCAAGGCCGCGCTAGGCCCGATGCTGCGCGAAGTGCTGATCGGCGAGGCCATGCACGCGCTGGGCGTCCCGACCACGCGTGCGCTGGCCGTGACCGCCACCGGCGAGACGGTGCAGCGCGAACTGCCGCTGCCCGGCGCCGTGCTCACCCGCGTGGCGGCCAGCCACCTGCGCGTCGGCACCTTCCAGATGTTTGCCGCGCGCGGCGAGCTCGACAAGCTGCGCGCTCTGGCTGACCACGCCATCGCGCGCCACGATCCGGCGCTGGCCGGCACAGCCGATCGCCCGCTGGCGCTGCTGCGCGCGGTCGCCGGGCGCCAGGCAGCACTGCTGGCGCAATGGATGAACGTCGGCTTCATCCACGGCGTGATGAACACCGACAACATGACCATCTCCGGCGAGACCATCGACTACGGGCCCTGCGCGTTCATGGAAGCCTACAACCCGCGCGCCGTCTTCAGCAGCATCGACCACCAGGGTCGCTACGCCTATGCCAACCAGCCGCTGATCGCGCGCTGGAACCTAGCGCGACTGGCCGAGGCGCTGCTGCCGCTGATGGCCGCGGCCGACGACGAAGCCGCCGTGCGCCAGGCGGTGGCGCAGGTCACCGAGGTGATCGACGACTTTCCCGAGCTGTTCCGCGTGGCCCTGCTGCGCGGCCAGCGCGCCAAGCTGGGCCTGCAGCGCGGCGACGACGATGCCGCGGACCAGGCCCTGGCTGACGACTGGCTTGCGCTGCTGCAGGCCCAGCGGGTCGACTTCACGCTGGCCTGGCGGCGGCTGGCCGACGCCGCCGCCGGCGACGAATCCCCGTTGCAGGCGCTGTTTGCCGAAGCGCAGCCGCTGCAGGCCTGGCTGGCGCGCTGGCGCCTGCGGCTGGCGCAGGACGCGCTGCCGGCGCAGGCATGCGCGGCACGCATGCGCGCCGCCAGCCCCTGGCTGATTCCGCGCAACCACCGCGTCGAGGAGGCGCTGGCCGCGGCCTCGGACGACGCCGACCTGGCGCCCTTCGAGCGGCTGCTGGCCGCGCTGCGCCAGCCCTGGGACGAGACGGCGCAGAACGCACACTACGCCGAGCCCGCGCCGGCGTCGGTGACGGCCGGCTATCGCACCTTCTGCGGCACCTGAGCGCGACCGCCGCCGGCTCAGGGCGGGTCGCCTCCGGCCCCCGGCGCGGCGCCGGGCACGCGGCCGGCCCGCAAGTCGTCGAGGTAAAGCGTTTCCAGTTCCTGCGCCGCCGCCAGCTGTTGGCGCTCCAGCGGCCGGGTGTGCAGCGCCGAGCGCAGCACGAACAGCCAGCGCACCCAGCCGGGCACGAAGATCCGCCGCCGCCGCTGCAGAAGGCCTTCGGCGATCAGCACCGCCGCCGTCTGCAGCGGGGTTTCCCGGCCCATCGGGCCGGCCATGCCCTGGCGCAGCCGGGTAAAGGCACGGCTGCTGCGGCCGCGTTCGACCATCGGCGTGGTCACCCACAGCGGGTGGATGCAGGTGACGGCCACGCCGTGATGGGCCAGCTCGATGCGCCAGCTGTTGCACATGGCTTCGGCGGCCGCCTTCGACGCCGCATAGGCGCTCATCGCCGGCGCATGGCCCAGGCTGGCCGTCGAGGCACTGACCGCGATCTGCCCGCGCCGCGCCAGCACCTGCGGCAATGCCGCCTGCACGGTATGCAGCACGCCGAACACGTTGACCTGCAGCACCTGCATCCATTCGTGCGCATCGGCATGGCGCAGCGGTGCCAGCGCACCGATGCCGGCATTGGCCCAGCACAGGTCGATGCCGCCGAAGCGCTGCACCGCCAGCGCCACCGCGCGGCGGCAGTCCTCGGGGCGGGTCACGTCGCCGGCCACTGTGAGCAGTTCGCCGGCCGACAGCCGCGACGCGGCGGCCTGCAGCGCGGCCTCGCCCAGGTCCATCAGCACCAGCTTCATGCCGCGGCGCTGCAGCAGGGCCGCGACCGCCAGGCCGATGCCGCCGGCCGCGCCGGTGATGAAGGCCACGCGCTCGTTCGGGTCGGTCGATGTCATGGCATCTGGCGTGCACAGTTCGGAAGCCGACAGTGTGCCGCGGTCCGCCGGCTTGGCCTGCTGTTCGTATCGGCGCGCAATCGAGCCCTCGCGCAGGCGACCCCGTGGGCCGCTGGCGAATGTCGGAACACTGGAGCTGGCGCGCTGGCACGCAGGGTTCGGGAGGCTCGCCGCAATGTCGGCGCCAACCGCCAAGGCGGGAAGGGGGTGGCAACAATCGGGTCGATCAGGACCGGCGCGCCGGCCCCGCCGCCCGGCGGCGGCTGGCCGCCAGCGCCGTGAGCGCCGCCGCCGCGAATCCGGCGCCTGCGAGGAAGGTCGTTTGCGCGCCCAGCCGATCCCACAGCAGACCGGCGATCGCGCTGGCCATCAGCATGGCCAGCCCGCTGACCAGGTTGAACAAGCCGAAGGCCGTGCCCAGCAGGTGCTGTGGCGCGGCATCGGCGACCATCGCCGCCAGCAGGCCCTGGGTCATGCCCATGTGCAGGCCCCACAGCGCCACGCCGAACAACAGCATCGGCCAGCCCGGCGCAAAGGCCAGCACCAGATCGGCTGCCACCAGCGACAGCATGCCGCCGGCCAGCAGGGTCGAGCGCGTCATCGAGTCCGCCAGCTTGCCGATCGGATACGCGGACAGCGCGTACACCAGGTTCATGGCGACCATCACCAACGGCACGAAAGCCGCGGCGACGCCCAGCTGTCCGGCGCGCAGCACCACGAAGGCCTCGCTGAACCGGGCCAGCGTGAACACGGCGCCGACGGCGACGACGCGCCAGTAGGCCGCGCCCATCCGCCGCAGCGCGTCGCGCCGGATCGGTTGGGCCGGCGCGCCGCCGGCCTTCGGTGCCGGCTCGCTCACGCCGATCACCAGCAGCAGCACCGCCAGCGCGGCGGGTATCACGGCCACCCAGAACACCGCCCGGAAGTCGCCTGCGAACAGCAGCATCAGCGCGACGGCGAGCAGCGGCCCGACGAACGCGCCCACCGTGTCCAGGGACTGGCGCAGGCCATAGGCGGCACCGCGCTGCCCGGAGCCGACCAGATCGGCCACCAGCGCGTCCCGCGGTGCGCCGCGGATGCCCTTGCCGACCCGGTCGACCAGCCGCGCGGCCACCACCATGCCCGCGCCCTGCGCCAGCGCGAAGGCCGGCTTGGCCAGCGCGCCCAGGCCGTAGCCCACCACCGCCAGCAACTTGCGCCGCCGCAGGTAGTCGCTCAAGGCGCCGGAGAAGACCTTGGCGATCAGCGCCGCAGCTTCCGCCAAGCCTTCGATCAGGCCGACGACCAGCACACTGATGCCCAGGCTGCCGACGAGGAACAGCGGCAACAGGCTGTGGATCAGCTCCGACGAGATGTCCATCAGCAGGCTGACGAAGCCGAGCACCCAGATCGCGCGCGGCAGCGGCGGCATGGGCGAGGAACCATCACCGCGGGACGAGAGGCTCATGGCAGATTCGGTCGTGCTCGGGCGACAACGCCATTATCGAAAATCGATAACGGCGACCGGTACGGTTTGCGGCATTCTCTTAGCCTTCGTCAGAGTCGAGGCAGTCGCCGCGGTCGTGCCGGGCGGCGTTCCTGCTGGTGGCCGGTGCATTGCCGTTCCGGGAGTCGGTGCGGCCTGGGCCTGGCGGCCTTTGGTTCGCCTGCCTATGCGCGTCTGTCGCCGGCGCTGGTCGTGGCGCTGGCTGCCGTGGCCGGGGCGCTGTTGAACTCGTGGGCGCTCGGGACTCGAAGCACGATCGCCCGGCCTCCAGGCGTGTCGGCATCGAGCTGTGCCATCGACGTTCCGATCCCGACTGGCGTCCCGACGAGAGCGTTCATGGCCGCGGCTGGGTCGAAGCGAGGCCGTCGCCAGTGGAACTTCAGGCTTGGGACCGAAACGTGCTGCTTGTCAGCCCCTCGACGCTGCTATTCGTCATCCGCACCGTCGCACACCTGTGGCGGCAAGAGGCTCAGACCCGAAACGCCCAGGACATCGCCAAGCGTGGGGCGGAGCTCTACGACAGGCTTTCGGGATTCGTCGGCGACCTGCAGAACGTAGGGTTGCGGCTCAAACAGGCTCGTGACGCCTACGAATTGGCGGAAGGCAAGTTGGTGAGCGGCCGCGGCAACGTCATTCGGCAGGCAGAGATGCTTCGTGCCTTGGGCGTGAAGCCGACCAAAATGCTGCCGGCGCCACTGGTCAGCAGCGCGGTCGAAACTGAGCTGGACGGGGACTCGGCGCTAGCGCCTCAGCCGTCAACATAGACACTGGCGGTGACACTTGGCGCTCCTGCGTCAGCAATTGCCCGTGCGCTCCTGCAGTTCTGCTGAAGAGGGAGGTGGGTACGAGTTGGTGGGCCCGCCCGTCAGCCCTCCCTAGAAACATGTAACAAGCCCATGCTGCGGCGCACCATCCCGACAGACCCTATTCCGAGCCCGACAGACCTTATTCCCACGGATCAACCGAACAGCCACCCAAGTCGGTCACTCGACAGTGACCGACTTGGCCAGGTTGCGTGGCTTGTCCACATCCGTCCCTCTAGCGCAAGCGGTGTGATAGGCCAGCAGCTGCAGCGGCACCACATGCAAGATCGGCGACAGCACGCCGTAGTGCTCGGGCATGCGGATCACGCGCACGCCGGGGCCGCTGTCGATGCGCGTGCCTTCGTCGGCGGTGACGAAGAGCTCGCCGCCGCGCGCGCGCACTTCCTGCATATTGCTCTTCAGCTTGTCCACCAGCGCGTCGTTCGGCGCCACCGTCACCACCGGCATCGCGCTCGTCACCAGCGCCAGCGGGCCGTGCTTCAACTCGCCGGCGGGGTAGGCCTCGGCATGGATGTAGCTGATCTCCTTGAGCTTCAGCGCCCCTTCCAGCGCAATCGGGTAGTGCAGCCCGCGGCCCAGGAAGAGCGCGTTCTCCTTGCGCGCGAAGTCTTCGGCCCAGGCGATGATCTGCGGCTCCAGCGCCAGCACCGCCTGCACCGCCACCGGCAGGTGGCGCAGCGCCTTCAAGTGCTCATGCTCTTGCGCATCGCTCAGCCGCCCGCGCACCTGCGCCAGCGCGAGTGTCAGCAGGAACAGGCCGACCAGCTGGGTGGTGAAGGCCTTGGTCGACGCCACGCCCACCTCGACCCCGGCGCGCGTGATGTAGGCGAACCGGCATTCGCGCACCATCGCGCTGGTGGCCACGTTGCAGATGGTCAGCGTGTGTTCCATGCCCAGGCCGCGCGCATGCTTCAGCGCGGCCAGCGTGTCGGCGGTTTCGCCGCTTTGCGTGATGGTCACCACCAGCGTCTTTGGGTTGGGCACGCTGTCGCGGTAGCGGTACTCGCTGGCAATCTCCACGCTGGTGGGGATGCCGGCAATAGCCTCCAGCCAGTACTTGGCGGTGCTGCCGCTGTAGTAGCTGGTGCCGCAGGCCAGGATCAGCACCTGCTCCACGTCCTTGAACACACGGTGAGCGCCGTCGCCGAACAGCTCGGGGCTGATGCCAGTGGTCTCGCCCAGGTCGCCCAACGTGTCGGCAATGGCGCGCGGCTGCTCGAAGATTTCCTTTTGCATGTAGTGCCGGTACGGGCCCAGTTCGGCCGCGCCGCTGTGCGCCACCACGGTGCGCACCTCGCGCTGCACGTCCTTGTAGCGGCCGTCGCTCTGGCGCGCGGCGATCCAGGTCTTGCCCAGCTGCAGGTCGACCACGTCGCCTTCTTCCAGGTAGACGATCTGGTCGGTCACGCCGGCCAGCGCCATGGCGTCGCTGGCCAGGAAGTTCTCGCCCTTGCCCAGGCCCAGGATCAGCGGAGAGCCTTCGCGCGCCCCCACCACGCGCTGCGGCTCGTCGCGGCAGAACACGGCGATGGCGTAGGCGCCCTTGAGCCGCTGCGTGGCACGCTGCACGGCGTCGAACAGGTCGCCGTCGTACAGGTGGTCCACCAGGTGGGCGATGACTTCGGTGTCGGTCTGGCTGGTGAATTCGTAGCCGCGCTTTTGCAGCTCGTCGCGCAGCTCGTCGTGGTTCTCGATGATGCCGTTGTGCACCAGCGCGATGCGGTTGCGGCTGAAATGCGGGTGCGCGTTGCGCACTTCGGGCGCGCCGTGCGTGGCCCAGCGGGTGTGGGCGATGCCGATGCCGGCGTCCAGCCGCGCCTCGGCCGCGCTGGCCTCCAGCTGTGCCACGCGCGCGGTGCTGCGCGCGCGCTTCAGTTCGCCGCCCTGGTGCACCGCGACACCGCAGCTGTCGTAGCCGCGGTATTCCAACCGCTTCAGGCCTTCGATGAGGATGGGAACGATGTTGCGGTTGCTGACCGCGCCGACGATGCCGCACATGGATGAGAGCCTCTGGTCTATCGATTGCCGGCATCGTAGGCAGTGTGTAGTGAAATTTGCTTTCGAAGATCACGGATTTATGAGCCAATACACCTCAAATCAGAATCTCGTGAAATAATCGTTCATCAGATAGCTAAGTGTGACTTACTTCACGATGAACCCACCGGAGCTGGACGCCACCGACCTGCGCCTGCTGGAGCTGCTGCAGCGCGACGCCTCCTTGTCCAACCAGGATCTGGCGGCCGCGGCGCATGTGTCGCCGGCCACCTGCCTGCGCCGCGTGCGCCGGCTGGAAGAAGCCGGCATCGTGGAAAAACGCGTGGCGTTGCTGTCACACGAGCGCCTGGGCCACGGCCTGACGGCGGTGGTGGAGGTGACGCTGGACCGACAGGGCGCCGAGCACCTCGACGCCTTCCAGCAGCGCGCGGTGGCCGACGCGGGTGTGCAGCAGTGCTACCGCGTGTCGCCGGGGCCGGACTTCGTGCTCATCGCCTGGGCCGCTGACATGCCTGCCTACCACGCACTGGTGCAGCGGCTCCTGACGCAAGACGCCAACGTGCGTCAGGTCAAGGCCTATTTCAGCGTGCTGCGCGCCAAGTTCGAGCCGGCCATCGGCCTGCCCGGCGCCGCTCAGCCGCGCGCCAGCAGCGCCAGACCCGTGAGGTAGTCGCCTTCCGGGAACTGCAGCGTGGTCGGGTGATCGGGCGCCGCGGCCATGCGGCCGATGATCGCAGCGTCCACGCTGGCATCGATGCCGGCCCCGGCGACGATCTTGTGGAACAGCTCCGGTCCGATGCCGCCCGAGCACGAGAAAGTGAACAGCAGCCCGCCCGGCTTTAGCAGCATCAGCCCCAGGCGGTTGATGTCCTTGTAGGCGCGCGCCGCGCGCTCGGCCTGTGCCGCGCTGTGCGCGAACTTCGGCGGGTCGAGCACGATGGCGTCGAAGAGCCGGCCCTGCTCCAGCGCCGCGCGCAGGTAGGCGTTGACGTCGGCATCCGCCGTGTCGTGGCGCGCGGCGTCGAATCCGTTCAGCTGCACATGCTCACGCGAGCGCTCCAGGGCCGGCGCCGAGGAGTCCACGCTGGTCACCCGCGCCGCGCCGCCGGCCAGCGCCGCCAGCGTGAATCCTCCGGTGTAGCTGTAGCAGTTGAGCACCTCGGCGCAGCCGAAACGGCGCACCGCCTGCGCGAAATGCTGGCGGTTGTCGCGCTGATCTAGGTAGGTACCAGTCTTGTGGCCCTGCGCAATGTCCACCTGCAGCGCCCAGCCGTGCTCGCGGATCGGCAACAGCGTGGCGCCGTCGCCGCGCAGCCAGCCCTGCAGCTCGCTCAGGCCTTCGAGCTTGCGCACGTTCAGGTCGGAGCGCTCGTACAGCCGCGGGCAGCCGGTGGCGGCCAGCAGCGCGTCGGCGATCGCGTCCTTCCAGCGCTCGGCACCGGCGAAGCCGAATTGCGCCACCAGCGTGTCGCCGTAGCGGTCAACCACCAGGCCGGGCAGGCCGTCGGCCTCGCCATGCACCAGGCGCATGGCATCACTGTCCACCGCCAGCCGCGCGCGCAGCGCCACTGCCTGCCGCACGCGGCGGGCGAAGAAGGCGGCGTCGATGCGCTCGGACTCAATGAAGCTCCAGGCGCGCACGCGGATGCTCGATTGCGGGCTGTACGCGCCCCAGGCCAGGAAGCGGCCGTCGTGGGCCTCGACGCGCACCGTCTCGCCCGGGTCGGCGCGGCCCTTGGCGATGCTGCCTTCGAACACCCAGGGGTGGCGGCGTTGCAGCGAACGCTCCTTGCCTTCGCGCAGGCGGATGGCTTTCATGGCGCGCGCCGCTTGGCCCGCGGGTGCGCGGCGTCGTACACCTTGGCCAGGTGCTGGAAATCGAGCCGCGTGTAGACCTGCGTGGTCGCGATGCTGGCGTGGCCCAGCAGCTCCTGCACCGCGCGCAGGTCGCCGCTGCTTTGCAGCAGGTGCGACGCAAAGCTATGGCGCAGCATGTGCGGATGCACGTGGGTCGGCAGCCCAGCTTGCAGCGCCAGGGACTTCAGCCGCGAGCGCAGCTGGCTGGCAGTGAGCCGCGTGCCGCGCTTGCTGACGAACAGCGCCGGCTCGTCGGACGCCGCGATCTGACCGCGCACTTCCAGCCAGGCGCGCAACGCGGCCAGCGCCCCCGTACCTACCGGCACGCTGCGCCGCTTGCGACCCTTGCCCAGCACCGTAGCGCTGGCATCGGCGACATCGACCCAGCCGGCCGCCTGCTCGCTTGCACGCAGGTCCAGCCCCACCAGCTCGGCCGCGCGCAGGCCGCTGCCGTACAGCAGCTCCACCATACAGTGGTCACGCGCACGCAGCGCCGGGTCGCCCTGCTCCGGCTCGAAGGCCGCCAGCGACACCGCCTGCTCCACCGACAGCGCCTTGGGCAGCGGCTTCGGCGCCTTGGGTGCACGCACGCCTTCGACCGGGTTGATCTGCACTTCGCCCTGCCGCCCCCACCAGCGGTACAGCCCGCGCCAGGCCGACAGGTGGATGGCGATGCTGCGCGGCGCCAGCGGCCGCTCGCGCAGCAGCGCGGCCCAGCGCCGCACGTGCAGCGGCTGCACCTGGCGCAACTCCACCGGCACGGCCGCGGCGGCCTGCTGCAGCCACTGCAGCGCGTCGTGCACCATCTGCACGCTGCGCGGCGCCAGCCGGCGCTCGACGCGCAAGTGCTCCAGGTAGCGCTGCAGCGCCGGGTCGAGTGCAGGGGCCGCTTCGGCCACCGCCGCGGCCGTCAACCGCGCGGCAGCAGCCGCAACAGCGCGGCGCTGGCCACTTCGGCGATGCGCGACAGGAATTCGGTGCCCATCTGCGCGGCATAGCGCGTGGGGTCGGGCGAACCCAGCACCAGCAGCCCGAAGGCATCGAGCGCGCCTTCGCGCCGCAGCGGCAGCATGGCCATGCTCTGCACGCCGGCGGCGGCGTCGAACCAGGCCGAGGCCTCGAAGCCGGCATTGGCACCGCAGTAAGGCAGCGACAGGCTCGAGGCAAAGGCGCGCAGGTCGTCGCTGACCGGCTGCGACGCCGGCAGCGCGGCATGGGCTTCGTCCACGCCCCACAGCCGCAGTGCCGCCTGCGGCACCTGGAAACGCTGCTTCAGGTCGTCCAGCAGCAGCTGCGGCAGCTCGGCCGCGTCATGGGTGAGCAGCAGCCGCATCGTCCACTGGTGAAGCCGGTCGGCGATGGCCACGTTGTCCTGGCCGTTGCGGATCATCTCGATGATCTTCTGCTCGAGGCCCTTGATGCGCTCGCGCAGCATTTCCATCTGCCGCTCCTGCAGCGACACCGCGCGCTGTCCGTGCGGGCTGGTCAGCTGCACGGTGGCCAGCAGCTCGGCGTGGCGCTCGAAGAAGCCGGGCGTGTTCAGCAGGTAGTTGCTGATGTCGTTTTCGGTGATGCCTTGGATCGTCACAGTTCGATTTCCCCTTCGAAGACGGTGGTGGCCGGGCCGGTCATGCGCACCGGCTGGCCGCTGCCGGCCCATTCGATGCCCAGGCGCCCGCCGCGCGTGTCGACCTCGACCTCGTGGTCCAGCCAGCCCAGCCGGATGCCGGCCACCACGGCCGCACAGGCCCCGGTGCCGCAGGCCAGCGTCTCGCCGGCGCCGCGCTCGAACACGCGCAGCGCGATGTGGCCACGCGAAACCACCTGCATGAAGCCGGCGTTGACCTTCTGCGGGAAGCAGTCCAGCACCTCGATCTCGGGACCGATGCTGCCGACGTCGGCGCCGGCCACGTCATCGACACGCTGCACCGCATGCGGGTTGCCCATCGATAGCACCGCCACTTCGACGCTGGCGTCGATCAGCTCCAGCGGCCACAACTCGAAATCGCCTTCGCGGCGCGGCGTCATGTCGCCGCGAAGGAAGGGGATGCGCTCGTGCGCGAACTCCGGCGCGCCCATGTCCACCGTGACCCGGCCATCGTCGCGCAGCTGCAGCTCGATCACGCGGTTGACGGTCTCGACCCTGATGCGGCGCTTGTCGGTCAGGCCGCGCTCGCGCACGAAGCGCACGAAGCAGCGCGCGCCGTTGCCGCAATGCTCGACCTCGTCGCCGCTGGCATTGAAGATGCGGTAGCCGAAGTCGACGCCTGGCGTGCGCGGCGGCTCGACCACCAGGACCTGGTCGGCGCCGATGCCGAAGTGCCGGTCAGCCAGCGCGCGGTATTGCTCGGTGCTCAGCTCCAGCGTCGCTCGAGTGGCGTCGAGCATCACGAAGTCGTTGCCCGCCCCCTGCATCTTGGTGAAGCGCAATTTCATCGGCCAATTATCAACGGCGATTCAGTAATACCCCGCTTCGCCCGGCGGCCGGGTCTTGAAGCGCTTGTGCACCCACAGGTACTGCGCCGGGTCCGCGCGGACCACGGACTCGATCCAGGCGTTCATGCGCCGCGCGTCGGCCAGCGGGTCGTCGGTCGGCCAGTCGGTCCACGGCGGCAGGAAGCGGACGCGGTAGCCGCGGCCGCCGGGCAGGATCTGCGCCACCACGGGCTGCACCACCATGTCCAGCGCGCGCGCCATCCGCGACGGCGCCAGCAAGGTGGCCGCCGGAACGCCGAAGAAGGGCACGAAGGCCGCGTCCTTGAGGCCGAAATCCATGTCCGGCAGGTTGAAGAACGCATGGCCGCGGCGGATGGCGCGCAGCAGCGGCCGCGCGGTGTCGCGGCGGGCGAACAGCTCGCCCTGGCCAAAGCGCATGCGGCCCCGGCGCATCGCCGCGTCGAACACCGGGTCGCTCTGTGGCTGGTAGATCGACGCCACCGGGCGGCTCTGGAACAGCTGCGTGGCCACGCCGGCCACGTCCAGCGCCAGGAAGTGCGGCACCAGCCACATCACCGGCCGCTCGCTGCGTTCGGCCAGCGTGAGGTCGCCTTCGACGTGGATCAGCCGGCGCAGCCGCTCGGGGCTGGCGTACCACAGCAGCGCACGCTCGACGGCGCTGCGGCCAAGCCAGCGGAAATGGTCGCGCAGCAGCGCGCGCCGCTGCTCGGCCGGCAACGCGGGCATGCACAGCTGGATGTTGCGCGCCGAGATGCGCCGCCGCTCGCGCGCCACCGTGTACAGCACGCGGCCGAGCGCGCTGCCCAGCACCGCCTGCAGCCCCAGCGGCAGCCGGTGCAGCAGCCACAGCAAGGCCAGCAACGCGCGCGCCGGCCACGCCGTCATGGCGAGCTGGGCGGCGCCGCCGCCAAGCGGCGCGGCCGCTTGTAGCGGTTGTAGCCCCACAAGTACTGCTGGGGGCATTGCAGGATCAGCTGCTGCATCGCCCGGTTGACGACCTCGGCCTGCGCGAGCTGCAGCGCGTCGGCATCCTCGCCCTGCATCGGCAGCGGCTCGGCCAGACGGCTCAGCCGCAGGTGGAAGCCGCGGCCGGCGGGCAGCCGCTCGCACCAGGCCAGCACGACCGGCGCGCCGGTCTGCTGCGCCAGCCGGGCCGCCAGCGTCATCGTGTAGGCCGGCCTGCCGAAGAAGTCGGCCCACACGCCCATGCCTTCGGGCGGCACCTGGTCGGGCAGCAGGCCCACCGCCTCGCCGCGCTTGAGCGCCCGCATCATCTGCCGCACGCCGCCGATGGAGGCCGGCGCGGTGGCCAGCGCCTGCCTGGCACGTGCGCTTTCTTCGAGCTCGCGCAACACACGGTAGCGCGCCGGCCGGTACATCACGGTGATGGGCTTGTGCGCACCGAAGCGCTGCGCATAGGCCTGTGCGGTGATCTCGAAGCTGCCCAGGTGCGGTGTCAGGAACACCAGGCCGCGGCCCAGCGCCAGCGCTTCCTCGATCAGTGGCTCGCCTTCCCATCGCACCGGGTCGGCAATCGGCGTGTCGGCCGGGCGCAGCCACAGGCGCAGGCTTTCCATCACCATCTTGCCGGCCTCGGCCACCGACTGGCGGCGCTGCCGCAGCGAGATGCCGGCACGCTGCGCGTTGCCGCGCAGGCGGCGGCGATAGCTGGGCGACAGCCCATAAACGGCCCATCCCAGCACGGCGCCCAGCGCGTGCAGATGTCGCAGCGGGCGGCGGGACAGCCAGCGCAGCAGGAAGAGCATGCTTCGTATAATGCGGCCGGCGCCGAGTTATGAACTACTTGCAGGGCGCGGCGGGTGGCTTGGCTGGAACCCGAAAAATTCTGCTAAAGCGTTCGCCGCTCCTCGAAGGCAACGGTCGGCAACGCGACCTGTAACCGTGAGCCTAGGAGTTTAAGAGTGTCGAACGATTTCCTTTTCACTTCCGAATCCGTGTCGGAGGGTCACCCCGACAAAGTGGCCGACCAGATCTCGGACGCCATTCTCGATGCGATCTTCAAGCAGGACCCGCGCTCGCGCGTGGCCGCCGAAACGCTGTGCAACACCGGCCTGGTGGTGCTGGCGGGTGAGATCACGACCAACTCGCATGTCGACTACATCCAGGTGGCGCGCGACACCCTCAAGCGCATCGGCTACGACAATACCGAATACGGCATCGACTACAAGGGCTGTGCGGTTCTCGTGGCCTACGACAAGCAGTCCAACGACATCGCCCAGGGCGTGGACCATGCGTCCGACGATCACCTGAACACCGGCGCCGGTGACCAGGGCCTGATGTTCGGCTATGCCTGCGACGAGACGCCGGCGTTGATGCCCGCGCCGATCCACTACGCCCACCGTCTGGTTGAGCGCCAGGCGCAGTTGCGCAAGAGCGGCAAGCTGCCCTTCCTGCGCCCCGACGCCAAGAGCCAGGTGACGATGCGCTATGTCGACGGCAAGCCGCACAGCATCGACACCGTGGTGCTGAGCAGCCAGCACGCACCCGACCAGAGCGAGACGCCGACGAAGATGAAGGCCTCGTTCATCGAGGCGGTGATCGAGGAGATCATCAAGCCGGTGCTGCCCAAGGAATGGCTGAAGGACACGCGCTACCTGGTCAACCCGACGGGGCGCTTCGTCATCGGCGGCCCGCAGGGCGATTGCGGCCTGACCGGCCGCAAGATCATCGTCGACACCTATGGCGGGGCCTGCCCGCACGGCGGTGGCGCGTTCTCGGGCAAGGACCCGAGCAAGGTCGACCGTTCGGCGGCCTATGCGGCGCGCTATGTGGCCAAGAACATCGTCGCCGCGGGTCTGGCCAAGCAGTGCCAGATCCAGGTGGCCTATGCGATCGGCGTGGCCAAGCCGATGAACATCACTGCCTACACCGAAGGCACCGGCGTGATGAGCGACGAGAAGCTGTCGGCGCTGGTGGCCGAGCACTTCGACCTGCGGCCGAAGGGCATCATCCAGATGCTGGACCTGCTGCGACCGATCTACGAGAAGACGGCCGCCTACGGCCACTTCGGCCGCGAGGAACCCGAGTTCACCTGGGAAAGAACCGACAAGGCTGCGGCGCTGCGCGCCGCTGCGGGCCTGTAAGGCCCCGAGCGAAGCGGGCTTGTCGGTTCTTCGGCGAAGCCTGACTTCGCGCCAGCGAAGTCAAGGCGCGAGGCGGCGTGCCGAAGCCAATGCACCGACAAGGCGGGCGCGGTTGCGCTCGGGCCGGGCGCCGGCCGACGTCAGCGCCCGAGGATGCCCTTCAGAAGGTCCAGCGGCTTGGGCATTGCATCGGCCTTGTCCTCGCCTTGCGCCGGGCGCTGGGCCGGCGCTTCGGACGACGCCTGTGGCGCGCCGCCCGGCACGCCGGGCATCACCGTGGCCACCGACTTCAGGCGCAGCTTCACGGCCCAGACCGGGGCCCATGGCGCCTTCGGGTCGGCAGGCCGCGGCGGCGAGGCCAGGTTCAGCTCGTTGCCGTAGGCGATGACGCGCAGCATCGCGCCTTCACCGGGGAACACGCCCTTCGGCACGCTGCATTGCGTGGTCGTCGGCGCCAGCAGCACCTTGTCGCGCAGCCAGCGGTCGACGGCCGCATTCGTCTGGTAGTCGGTCAGGCCGAAACCGGTGTCGGGCAGCTCGCTCGAGGTCCACAGGACCATCTCGTCCTGGCGCGCGACGCCCATGCCGGCGGCGAAGTAGGCGCGTGCGGTGGGCAGCGCCGCCCAGCGCAGTTCGCCCGCAGCGCCCTGCTCGGCATACTGCAGTTGCAGCGGCGGCATCAGGTCCTGTGCGGCAGGCACCTGGAAACGGAAGCCCTCGGGCACGCCGACGCCACTGAAGGCATGTTCACCCACCAGCGAGGCAGCGTCGGGCACCATGCGGGCATCGGCCGCGTTGGGCCACACCGGTCGGCCCGCGGCGCCATGGGCCCCGCGCTGCGTGGCGCGGCGCGACACGAAGAAGGCGGCCAGGTCGGCAGCCGACGCGGTGGCCATGTCCAGCACCTTGGGCTGCCCGGCGCGCACCGCCGCGCCGCAGCCCCAGTACAGCAGCAGCTTGCCTCTGGGCTTTTCCTGGCCGGGCTCGTCGACGGTTTCATCGTCAGACGTGGGCGGCGCCTTGGCGTCGCGCGGCGCCAGCAGTTTGAGCGCCGGGCTCATGAAGCCTGTGGGCACGGCCTGCTGCGCCTCGGCCAGCGAGGGATTGTTGCGGCTGTACAGCGTCACGTCGACCCAGCGGCCGGCCGCGCCCGCCTGCGTCTGGCCAAAGCTGTTCTTTGGCGCCGCGCCCCCGCT
>Ga0316605_10000973_pt1 | contig 17494 bp, 19 predicted proteins | sample OWC_soil_day20_n_FD_207666 | JGI IMG/M metagenome (GOLD analysis project Ga0316605, IMG submission 207666) | Wetland soil microbial communities from Old Woman Creek delta, Ohio, United States - OWC_soil_day20_noCT | ecosystem: Environmental > Terrestrial > Soil > Wetlands | place: USA: Ohio...
TGGCGTGGTGCTGGTGACGGTGAACCCGGCCTTCCGTGCGCAGGAGCTGGAATACGTGCTCAAGCAGTCGCGCTCGGCCGGCGTCTTCGTCGTCGAGGCCTTCCGCGGCAACCCGATGCATGCCACGGTGCAGCAGGTGGCACCGAACTGCCCGGAGCTGCGCCACGTGATCCGCTTCGACGCCTGGGAGGCCTTCCTGGCCCGCGGCGACGCGGCGGGCGTCGCCCTGCCGGCCGTGCAATCCACCGATCCGGTGATGATCCAGTACACCTCCGGCACCACCGGCTTCCCCAAGGGCGCACTGCTGCACCACCGCGGGCTGGTGAACAACGGCGCGCACACGGCCGAGCGCATGGGCATCCGCGACGGCGCGGTCTGGGTGACGACGATGCCGCTGTTCCATACCGGCGGCTGTGTGTGCTGCGTGCTCGGCGCGGTGTCGATCCGCGCCACGCAGGTGTTGGTCGAGGCCTTCGAGCCGGGGCTGGTGCTGGAGATGTTCGACACCTACCGCGGCAACGCCATGATCGGCGTGCCGACCATGCTGGTGGCGATGATGGAGCACCCGAGCTTCGCCGCCACCAACCTGTCGCAGGTGCAGGGCATCTGCTCCGGCGGCTCCACCGTGCCGGCAGCGCTGGTGCGGCGCTTCGAGGAGCAGCTGAAGGCGCCCTTCACCATCGTTTTCGGCCAGACCGAATGTTCGCCGGTGGCGTCGATGACCCGGCCCGACGACAGCGTCGAGGACAAGGCCGGCACCATCGGCACGCCGATGCCGCATGTCGAGGTCAAGATCATCGACCCGGCCAGCGGTGCCACGCTGCCGGTGGGCCAGGTGGGCGAATACTGCACGCGCGGCTACCACGTGATGCACGGCTACTTCGAGAACCCCGAGGCCACGGCCGCGGCCATCGACGCCGACGGCTGGCTGCACACCGGCGACCTGTGCGCGATGGACGCGCGCGGCTACTGCACGGTGCAAGGGCGGCTGAAGGACATGATCATCCGCGGCGGCGAGAACATCTACCCGCGCGAGCTGGAAGAGCTGCTGTTCAAGCACCCGAGCGTCGGCGAGGTGGCGGTGGTGGGCCTGCCCGATGCCAAGTGGGGCGAGCAGGTTGCCGCCTTCCTGCGGCCCAAGCCCGGCCAGCGCATCATCAAGGACGAACTGGTCGACTACATGCGCCAGCACCTGTCGCCGCACAAGACGCCGCGCTACTGGTTCGAGCTGGAGGTCTTCCCGCTCACCGGCTCGGGCAAGATCCAGAAGTTCAAGCTGCGTGAGGGCTGGTCCCGCGGCGAGTTCAGCGAAATCTGAGCGCTGCCTGAGCCGCCGGCGCGGCCGATGCAGAATCGGCGCACTTCACACAGGTGCGCCGCATGCACAACCGGGTAGGCATCATCGGCGTCGGATCGGTCGGCGCCAGTGTCGCGATCTCCACCTTGCACTCGGGCGCGGCCGACGAGCTGTGGCTGCAGGACCTGAATCCTGCCCGTGCCGAGGGCGAGGCCATGGACCTGGCCCACGGCGCCTGGTTCTATCCGGCCTGCAAGGTGCGCACCGCCAGCGTCGAGGAGATGCGCAACGCCCAGGTGGTGGTGGTGGCGGCAGGCCGCGGCGGCCGGCCGGACGAAACCCGGCTCGACCTGCTGCGCGACAACGCCCGCGTGGCCCGCGACATCGGCCGCACGCTGGCCGGCTTTGCCGGCACGGTGGTGGTGGTCAGCAACCCGGTCGATGTGTTGGTGCGGGTGCTGGTCGAAGCCAGCGGGCTGCCGCCGCAGCGTGTGCTCGGCACCGGCACGATGCTCGACACCTCGCGCTTACGCCAGATGCTGGGTCACAAGCTGCACCTGGCGTCGAGTTCGGTGCATGCCCAGGTGTTGGGCGAACATGGCGATTCGTCGGTGCTGCTGTGGTCCAGCGCCGATGTCGGCGGCGTGCCGCTGCGCAACTGGCCGGGGTGGCGCCGCACGCAGGAGCCGGCGCTGGCGCAGCAGGTGCGCGGCGCGGCCTACCAGGTGATCCAGCGCAAGGGCTTCACCAACCATGCCATCGGCTTGGTCACCGCGCAGCTGCTGCGCAGCATGTTGCGTGGTGATCAGCGCGTGCTGACCGTGTCGCGCGTGCAGGAGGGCGTGCTCGGCCTGCGCGACGTGGCCTTGTCGTTGCCCACCGTCGTCGGCCGGCAGGGCGGCACCCGCGTGGTGGCGCCGGCCATGGACGAGGCCGAGCGCGCCGCGCTGGAACATTCGGCCCAGGTGCTGCGCGAGGCGCACGCCTCGGTCGGTCCGGCCGGCGCTGTCGGCTGACGCGCCGCTACGGCCTCACCGGCGTCGCGGCCGGCAGCGGCATGCCGCGGCGGCGCATTTCCTCGCGCACCAGATCGGGCCGGTCGCTGACGATGCCGTCGACGCCCATGTCCATGACCTGCGCGATGCGTGCCGGCTCGTTCACCGTCCAGGCCAGCACCGTCAGGCCCAGCGCCTGCGCCTCCTTGACCTTGGCGGCGTCGAGTTCCGCATGCAGGCTGGACCAGATGCGCCCGCCCGCGGCCTTGATCATCTTTGGCACCGAGCCATGCTCCGCGTGGCTGAAACCCGCGGTCCACGGCGACCCGCCGGGCTTGCCGGCGCCGATATTGTCGAAGTTGGGGCGCTGGATCGACAGGTAGACGGTGCCGATCTCCGGTGCCTCCTTCTGCACCACCTGCAGCGTGCGCCAGTCGAAGGACAGGATCGTCGTGCGCTCGGCCAGGCCGGCGTCGCGCACCGCCTTGACCAACGCGCGTGCGAAGGGCTCCGGTGCCATCGTTTCGTCGGGCGCCGTGGGGGTGACCTTCGTTTCCAGCGCCAGCCGCACCTGGGTGTTGCCCGGTTTCTTCACCAGCGCGAAAAGCTCTTCCAGCTTCGGCAGCCGCGCGCCGTCGTGCGGCGTTTGGTCCGGGAACTGCGCGGCATAGCGTGTGCCGGGCTTCAGGCGGCCGACGTCGTAGCGCTGCAGCTCGGCAAAGTCGGTGTGCCAGATCACCGGCCCGCGGCCGCCGAGAAACTGGCCGTCCGGTCCGCGCGTGATGTCCGGGTTCAGCGCCGGGTCGTGCGAGATCACGAGCACGCCGTCGCGGGTGATGGCGATGTCGGTTTCCAGCGTGGTCACGCCGATGGCCAGCGTGCGTTCGAAACCGACCATCGTGTTTTCCGGGGCCAGCCCGCGCGCGCCGCGGTGGCCCTGCAGGTCGAAGGCCTGGGCCTGCAGGCACAAGCCCAGCAGCAAGGCGGTGATCCAGGGCTTCATCGTGTCTCCATCAGCGGGGGTGGGCGCCATTGTCGGCCGCCTATGATGAAGTGCCTCGGGGCACCACGATGATCGAGCTGCTGCAGTTCCGCCACTCGCCGTACAACGAGAAGGTGCGCTGGGCGCTGGACCTCAAGCGCGTGCCGCATCGGCGCCACAGCCTGCTGCCCGGGCCGCACGTGGCCACGTTGCGCAGGCTTACCGGCCGCACGCAAACGCCGGTGATCGTCGCCGAGGGCCATGCCATCGACGGCTCGGCGCGCATTCTGGAATGGATCGAAGCGCGCTGGCCGCAGCCGGCGCTCTTCCCCACCGACGCCACCGATCGCGCCGAGGCGCTGCGCATCCAGCACTGGTTCGACGAGGACCTGACGCCGCGCATCCGCCGCGCGGTATTGGATGCGCTGCTGCGCCAGCCCACCGCCTTTGCCGGCGTCTTCGGTGAGGGCCGGCCGCCGCTGCAGCGTCTGGCCTATGCCATTGCCGTGCCGCTGGCCGCACCGCTGGTGCGAAAGGGCAACGGCATCGCCGGTGAGGCCAGCGTCGAGGATGGCCTGCGCGCGGCGCAGCAGGCGCTGGACTTCGTCGCCGAGCGCGCTGGCGCGAACGGCTTCCTGGTCGGTGGTCGATTCGGCCTGGGCGACCTGACGGCCGGCTCCACGCTGGCCGTGCTCGCCCAGCCGCCGGCTTCGCCCATGGCCGGCCCCAAGCCCTACGGCGCGGCCTTCGCGGCGCTGCTTGGGCGCTTCGAGGCGCACCCGGCTGTCGCCTGGACGCGGCGGCTCTATGCGCGGCACCGCGGCGCCAGCCGCGATTTCGACGGGCCGAGCGAAGGTTCGGTTTGACCCATTCAACCGCTCGTTGGGTGCTGCAGAATGAGGAGCGGCTTACGGGAGCCCGTTGCATGGATTCGAAAATACTCGAGAGTGAGGCGGTGGCGCGCATCTGTCGCGCGCACGGCATAAGCCGGCTGTCGCTGTTCGGCTCGCGCCTCAAGGGCACTGCAAGGCCTGACATCGACGTGGACTTGCTGGTCGATTTCGTGCCCGGCCGCACGCCGGGACTCATTGGCATGAGCACGATCGAGATCGAGCTGGAGCATGTCCTAGGGCACAAGGTCGACCTGAGGGCCGCGTTCGATCTGAGCCCGTACTTTCGCGACGAGGTCGTGCGCAACGCGCGGGACGCCTATGCCGGCTGAGAGCCAGATGACGAACTGATGGCCACGTGGAAGAAAGTCCCCGCCGAACTGGCCGCACGCTTCGACGCCGCGCTGCCGGTGGTGGCCGATGTGCAGCGGCGCAAGATGTTCGGCTGCCCCGCGGCCTTCGTCAACGGCAACCTCTTCGCCGGCCTGCACGAGGACCGGCTGATGGTGAGGCTGCCGGCCATGGCAGGCAAACATCCCTGCGTGATGATGGGCCGCACGATGAAGGAATACGCGCTGTTCCACGATGCGCTGGAGATGGCCGACCGCGACCTGGCCGGCTGGGTGGCCCAGGCCTATGCCTTCGCGCGGGCCCTGCCAGCCAAGGCACCGAAGGCACCCAAGTCCGCCAAGTCTGCGCCGCAGCGGCGCACGCCGGCCTGAGCGCGGCCCTCACTTCAATTCGCCGAAATCCTCTTCCCAGAACTCCAGCTCCCCGCGTTCCTCGCGCGCGCGGCGCTCGTCCTCGGCCTGGCGCAACTGCACGCGGCGGATCTTGCCGGAAATGGTCTTTGGCAGTTCGGCAAACTCGATGCGGCGCACCCGCTTGTAGGCGCTGAGCCGTCCGCGCAGGAAGCGCAGGATGTCCAGCGCCGCGTCGCGCGTGGGTTCGTGGCCCGGCTTCAGCACCACGAAGGCCTTGGGCACCGCCAGCTTGATCGCGTCCGGGCTGGGCACCACCGCGGCTTCGGCCACCAGCGGGTGCTCGAGCAGCGCGCTTTCCAGCTCGAAGGGGCTGATGCGGTAGTCGCTGGCCTTGAACACGTCGTCGGCGCGGCCCACGTACCACAGGTAGCCGTCGACATCGCGCCGGGCGACGTCGCTGGTGCGGTAGTAGGCGCCGCCCAGCGCGGCCTGTGTCTTTTGCTCGTCGCCGGCATATCCCGCCATCAGCCCGGTGGGCGCGGGCTGCAGCCTGACCGCGAGTTCGCCCTCGTCGCATTCGCGGTCCTCGGTATCGAGCAGCACCATGCCGTAGCCCGGCATCGGCTGACCCATCGAGCCGGCGCGCACCGCCAGCCCCGGTGGGTTGCCGACCATGCAGGTGCTTTCGGTCTGGCCGTAGCCGTCGCGCAAGGTCAACCCCCAGCCGGCGCGCACGCGCTCGATCACTTCCGGGTTCAGCGGCTCGCCGGCGCCGATCACCTCGTTCAGCTTCACCGGCCACTGCGCCAGGTCTTCCAGGATCAACACGCGCCAGACCGTGGGCGGCGCGCACAGCGAGGTCACGCCACAGCGTACGAGGGTGTCGAGCGTGAACCTGGCGTCGAAGCGTGCCTGGTTGAGCACGAAGATGGTCGCACCGGCATTCCACGGCGCGTAGAAGCTGCTCCACGCATGTTTGCCCCAGCCGGGCGAGCTGATGTTCAGGTGCACGTCGCCAGGGCGCAGGCCCAGCCAGTACATCGTCGTCAGGTGGCCTACCGGGTAGCTTTGCTGGGTGTGCAGCACCATCTTCGGCTGGGCCGTGGTGCCGCTGGTGAAGTACAGCAGCAGCGGGTCGTCGGCGCGTGTCGGCCCGTCGGGCTCGAATTCGGCCGGCGCGGCGTCGGCCAGCGCATAGTCGGTCCAGCCCGGCAAGGAGCCGCCGACGAGGGTGCGCGTGTAGTCGCCCGGCACCTCGGCAAAACGCGCCGCGCCGGCGGCATCGGCCACCACATGGCGCATCTGCCCGCGCATCACGCGGTCGGCCAGGTCGGCGGCCGACAGCAGCGTGGTCGCCGGGCTGACCACCGCGCCCAGCTTGATGGCGGCCAGCGTCAGCTCCCACAGCGGCACCACGTTGCCCAGCATCAGCAGCATGCGGTCGCCGCGCTTCACGCCGCGCGAGCGCAGCCAGTGGGCAACGCGGTTCGAACGCTCGGCCATCTGCGCAAAGCTCAGCCGCTGTTCGCTGCCGTCCTCGTTGACCACCCACAGCGCGATGGCCGGGTTGTCGCGCGCCAGCACGTCGAACCAGTCCAGCGCCCAGTTGAAGTGCTGCAGCTGCGGCCAGCGGAAACCCGCCACGGCGGCGTCGTGCCGGCCGCGCTGTGCCAGCAGGAAGTCGCGCGCCTCGCGGAAGGCCTGAGTGGGCGAAGGGCTCATTGCGGGGGTCTCCTCGATCGGATTCCTGTGAACTTGGGGCGTGCCGGCAAGCGGGCATGGCGTTTGACCCCACAATTGTGTAGGCTTTGTACCTGACACGACCGGAGGCCGCGATGAAACCCGTATCCGAACTGCTCAAGGGCCGTGAAGGCACGCTGTGGCATGCGCGGGCCGACGACACGGTGTTCGAGGCGCTGCAGCTGCTGGCCGACTACGAGGTCGGCGCGCTGATGGTCATGGACCAGGGCAAGCTGGTCGGCGTGATCTCCGAGCGCGACTACACGCGCAAGATCGCGCTGCAGGGACGAAATTCCAAGGAAACCCGCGTGCGCGACATCATGACGCGCGACGTGCTCTACGTGACGCCCGATACCGGCACACGCGAATGCATGGCGTTGATGAGCGAGAAGAAGATCCGCCACCTGCCGGTGCTGGACGGCAGCACGGTGCTGGGCATGATCTCCATCCGCGACATCATGGACGACATCATTGCCGACCACGAGTCGACGATCGAGCAGCTCGAGAACTACATCCGCTCGTAGTTCAGGCCATGGTGGGCGGCCAGGCGTGGCTTTCGCCTTGGCACGATCGGCACCACGCGTACAGCGCGTCGTACAGCACCATGCCGTGGCGCAGCATCTGATGGTCGTCGGCAAACAACTGCGACAGGCCCAGCGACACGGCATACAGGCCGGCCGATTGCGGTGTCAGGTCCAGACGCGAGGTGTCGGCGCCGCGCACGATGAGCGCCAGCTGCTGCAGCGCCGGATCGGCCAGCCGGTACTTCGCCAGGAAGGCATCGAAGCTGCACAGATCGCCGACATGGCTCATCTCCACGCCGGGGATGTCGTAGGCGACGGCTGCGCTGGCCCGAGCCACCGCCAGCACCTGCGCGGCGGGCACGTACAGGAATTCGGCTTCGGGGTCGATGAAGCGCTGGATGAGCCAAGGGCAGGCGATGCGGTCGATCTTGGGGCGCTCGCGCGTCACCCACTTCATGACGGCACCCCGCTGCCGTTCAGCGGCTGGGTCGGGCGCCCGTCGTCCAGCCAGCCCTGCATGCCGCCGACCAGGTAGCGCGCGTCCACGCCCAGCACGCGCAACGCGGTCGTCAAGCCTTGGCCGATCTCGTGGCCCTTGGCGCAGTACAGCGCGGCTGGACGCTGCGTGCCGATGCCGTCCTTCCAATCCAGCCACGCGGCCGGGTCGTGCCACTGCGCGCCTTCGATCTGCGCGCCATGCTCGGCGCGCGCACCGGCACGGCGCACGTCGAGCAGCTCGAAATCGAAGTCCTGCGCCTGCCACAGCGCCAGCTCCTTCGCGGTGATATGGCTCATGTTCAGACTCCCGCAAGGGCCAGTCTGAAGACCAGCCCGACGACGGCACAGGCCGCCAACAAGGGCAGTACGCCCACCTTGAAGCGGAACAGCGCCAATGCGGCGGCCAGGCCGATCAGCGCCGAGGGACCGTCGAAACGCCCGCCAAAGCCCTGCGGCCACAGCACGTGGTAGGCGAAGAACAGCGCCAGGTTCAGGATCACGCCGACCACCGCGGCGGTGATCGCCGACAGTGGCGCGGTGAAGCCCAGGCGGCCGTGCGTCGATTCGACCAGCGGCCCGCCGGCCAGGATGAACACGAAGGACGGCAGGAAGGTGAAGAAGGTCACCACCGTGGCGGCCAGCGCGCCGCCCAGGAACAGCGCCTCCGGCCCCAGCACCTGCCTGGCCCAGCCGCCGACGAAGCCGACGAAGGCCACCACCATGATCAGCGGGCCGGGCGTGGTCTCGCCCAGCGCCAGGCCGTCGATCATCTGCGTCGCGTCGAGCCACTGATGCGTCTCCACCGCGCCTTGGTAGACATAGGGCAGCACCGCGTAGGCGCCGCCGAAGGTCAGCAGCGCGGCCTTGGTGAAGAACCAGCCCATCTGCGTCAGCGTGCCGTGCAGGCCTTGCAACAACACCAGCGCCCCCATGCCCAGCAGCCACAGGCCCAGCCCCGCGGCCAACACCTTGGCCAGGTGCCGGCGCGAGAACCGCGCATGCGCCGGGGTCGGCGTGTGGTCGTCGATCAGCGCCGGGCCGTGGCTCGCGGCCGCGCCGGCATGCCCGCCGCCCAGGCTGAAGACCTGCGGCGCATGCCGCGCGCCGAAGTGCCCGATCAGCGCCGCCGCCGCCACGATGGCCGGGAACGGGGTGTCGAAGGCGAAGATGGCAACGAAGGCTGCAGCCGCGATGCCCCACATCCAGCGGTTCTTCAGCGCCCGCGTGCCAATGCGGTGCGCGGCGTGCAGCACCAGCGCCGTCACGGCCGGCTTGATGCCATAGAAGATGCCGGCCACCCACGGCACGTCGCCAAAGCGCAGGTAGATCCAGCTCAGGGCGATCAGGATGAACAGCGAGGGCAGCACGAACAGTGCGCCGGCGACGAGGCCGCCCCAGGTGCGGTGCATCAACCAGCCAATGTAGGTGGCCAACTGCTGTGCCTCGGGGCCGGGCAGCAGCATGCAGTAGTTCAGCGCGTGCAGGAAGCGCTGCTCGCTGATCCAGCGGCGGCGCTCGACCAGTTCGCTGTGCATGATGGCGATCTGCCCGGCCGGGCCGCCGAAGCTGATGAACCCCAGCTTCAGCCAGAAGCGCAGCGCCTCGCCGAAGCGCACGGCTTCGGGCGCCCTGCCGGCGTCGGCGACGGGAGGCGCAGTGGCTGTCACTTCGGGAGTCCTCGGTCGGTGCGCGTGGCGGCATCCGGCGCCGCGTGCAACGCATCGAACACGGCGGACGCGGCGGCCACCAGTTCGTCGTCGTCGGCATGCAGTTCGCGCAGGCCGGCGAGCACGCTCTCCAGGCCGGCGGCCTCGGCCACCGGGATGCCGCCGGCATCCAGGTAGCGCACCGCCGCGGCCAGGCGCTGCAGCCGGGGAACGCCTTCCAGGCCGAAGCTCGCCAACAGCACTTCGAAGCTCACGCGCGTGCCCACATGCGTGAAGCGCGCGCCGTCATAGTCGAAACCCAGCACGCCGCGCGGCGCGCGTGCCGGATCGGCGAGCCAGACGAAACGTGCGCGCGGGTCGATGAAGCGGCGGATCAACCAGGCGCAAGCCAGCCGGTCGACCCAGGGCCGCTCGCGCGTGGCCCAGCGCTTGCCCTGGAACTGCGCGATGTCCAGCCGCGCGATGCCCTGCTCGCGCCGGGCCTGAGGCTCGCCTTTGGAAAAGCGCGCGTCCAGCGCCTGGCGCAGGCCGTCGCAGGCCGATTGCGCCTGCGCGGCGGCCGCTGCGGGGTAGTAGTCGATGCGGCGCAGCGCCTGCAGCGCGTCGGCCACCGCGCGCAGCCGGCGCCGCGCGTCGGTCTCGGCCAAGCCTGGCAGTTCGGCCTGCAGCGCAGCGGCGCTGGCGTGCCACCGGGCGTAGGCCTCGCCGCGGTCGAACAACGCCAGCAATTGATCGCGCTGGGCATCGTCCCGCGGCGAGAGCTCCAGCACCAGCGCCGTGCCGCCGTGCTCGCGCACCTCGGCGGCGAGCGGCTCGAACCCGTCGCCCTGAGCCGCCGGCAACAGGTAGGCGCCATCGCGCAGTGCCGCGCAGCCCAGCGCCTTGAGCGCGCGCCAAATGCGCAGCCGCACGGCATTCGGCTGCGTCGGCAGGGTGACCAGGAGGAGGGACCACATGAATGAATCATATGCTACAAGAGAAGAAATATCTATTGCATCTCAATGTGGCGACCCAGGGTCTGCGGGGGATCGAACGGCGCGCTGCAGGACCGCGGTGCAGGGGCAGAATCCGGGCAGACTTCCTCAGCGCCCACCATGACGATCTCCTTCGACCCGACGAACTTGCGTGCCCTGGCCTTCGACGTCTTCGGCACCGTGGTCGACTGGCGCTCCTCGATCATCCGCGAAGGCCGGATGCTGTCGGCCGCCAAGGGCCTGCAGGTCGACTGGCCGGCCTTCGCCGACGCCTGGCGTGCCGGCTACGCGCCGGCGATGGACCGCACCCGCGGCGCCGGCGATGTCTGGGCCGACATCGACACGCTGCACCGGCAGATCCTCGATGAGCTGGTGCCGCGCTTCGGACTGGGCGCCCTGTCCGAGGCCGAACTGGTGCAGCTCAACCGGGTGTGGCACCGGCTGATGCCCTGGCCCGACAGCGTCGGCGGCCTGAACCGGCTGCGCGGCCGTTACCCGATCAGCACGCTGTCCAACGGCAACGTCTCGCTGCTGGTGGACATGGCGCGCAACGCCGGCCTGCCCTGGGACTGCGTGCTCTCCGGCGAACTGATCCACAGGTACAAGCCGGATCCCGAGGTCTACCTGATGGCCGCGCGGCTGCTGGGCTGTGCGCCGCACGAGCTGATGCTGGTGGCCGCCCATCCCAGCGACCTGCGCGGTGCCCAGGCCTGCGGGCTGCGCACGGCCTATGTGCACCGCGCGCTGGAATTCGGCCCCGATGCACCGCCGCGACCGGCACGGCCCGAAGGCTTCGACCTGGTGGCCGGCGACTTTCTCGACCTGGCGCGGCAACTCGGCACATGAACGAGCAGGCCGCAGGCCAGGTGCTGCTGCTGCGCGCCTTCGAAACCACCGGCTTCGCGCGCTGGACCGACGAGGACCGCGCCTGGGCCAGCCGCAGCGCGCTGCAGGCGGTCGGCACCGAGGCCCCGGCCGAGGCGTTCCTGGCGGCGCGCGCCCAGGCCGGGCTGCGCCGGCTGGAGCCGCTGGATCCGCTGTTGCCGCGCTGGAGCGCCTTGCGGCCGTGGCGCGGCGAATGGGCGTGGCTGGCGGTCGGCCTCGGGCTGCTGCTGGGCGTGGCGGTCGACCGCATCGGCAGCGCGCAGCTGATCAACCTGCTGGCCCCGCCGGTGTGGGCGCTGATTGCCTGGAACCTGGCGGTCTATGCGATCCTGCTGCTGCGCCGCGTGCTGGGCTCGGCCACGCCCGGGATGCTGAGCCAGCTGCTGGGTTCGCTGTGGCAGCGCTGGCGCGCGCGCAGCCTGCCGCCGGCGGGCGACAGCGCCGCGGCCTGGACGCAGTTCGCCGGTGACTGGGCCGCCTGCAGCCAGCCGCTGTACAGCGCGCGCTTCGCGGCGCTGCTGCACTTGGCTGCCGCTGCCGTCGGCCTGGGCCTGATGGCCGGCCTGTACCTGCGCGGCCTGGTGCTCGACTACCGCGTCGGCTGGCAGAGCACCTTCCTCGATGCGGCCACGGTGCATGCGTGGTTGTCCACGCTGCTGGCACCGGCGCTGGCGCTGTCGGGCCAGACCCTGCCCGACATCGCCGCGCTTCAGGCGCTGCGCCTGCCGCAGGCCGGCGCGGCGGTGCCAGCTTCGGCGGCGCCGTGGATCCACCTGTATGCGCTGCAGCTGCTGCTGCTGGTGCTGCTGCCGCGGCTGCTGCTGGCGCTGTGGGCCGGCCTGCGCGCGCGCCGCCTGCAGGCGCAGCTGCCGCTGCCCCTGGCCGAACCCTACTTCCAGCGGCTGCTGCGCCAGCAGCGCGGTGGTCACACGCCGGTGCGGGTCTGGCCGCATGCGCGCGCACCCGATGCTGCGGCGCAGGCGGCGCTGCGCTCGCTGCTGGCGCGCGTGCTCGGCGACGGGGTGCAGCTGCAGCTCGCGCCCACCGTGGCCTATGGCAGCGAGGAAGCGCCGGCCGAGTTGCGCAGCGACGGCGCTTGGCGCCTGGCGCTGTTCGACCTGGCGGCCACGCCCGAGCCCGAAAGCCAGGGCCGGCTGCTGCAGGCGCTGGGCGCAGCCGGGATGCAGCCGCCGCTGGCGCTGGTCGATGAATCCGCCTTCGCGCAGCGCTTCGGCGCGACCTCGCCGCGCCGCGCCGAACGCCGCCAGGCCTGGACCGAACTGGCCCGTGCCTCGGGCAGCACGGCGGTGTTCGTCGAACTGCGCTCGGGCAATCTGACGGCGGCCGAGGACGCGCTGGCCCGCGCCCTGCAAGCGACCGCCGGCGCATGAGCGCGCTGGGCCATTACCGAGCGCTCATATCGGAGCGCGCAGCGCAAAGGGTAGTCCAGTGAGCGACGCGCCGCAGAGCCTGCAGCTGAGTCTGGTGTCGCACACCAACGTGGGCAAGACCACGCTGGCGCGCACGTTGCTGGGCCGCGATGTCGGCGAGGTGCGCGACGCCCCGCATGTCACCGAATTCGCCGACGCCTACGAGATGCTGCGCACGCCGCAGGGCGAGACGCTGCGCCTGTGGGACACGCCGGGCTTCGGCGACAGCGTGCGCCTGCTGCGCCGCATGCAACAAGCCGGCAACCCGCTCGGCTGGTTCCTCGGCCAGGTCTGGGACCGCTGGCTCGACCGCCCCTTCTGGGCCAGCCAGCAGGCGCTGCGCCACGTGGCCGAGACCACCGACGTGGTGCTGTACCTGGTCAGCGCCGCCGAGGAGCCGCAGGCCGCCGCCTACGTGACCAGCGAGATGGCGCTGCTGCGCTGGGTCGGCAAGCCGGTGATCGTGCTGCTCAACCAGCTGGGCATGCCGCGCGAGCACGCGCTCGAGCAGGCCGAGGTGCAGCGCTGGCGCGAGCATCTGGCGCCCTTCGAGCCGGTGGCGCAGGTGCTGCCGATGGATGCCTTTGCGCGCTGCTGGGTGCAGGAGGGCGTGCTGCTGCAGGCCATCGAGCACTGCCTGCAGGACGAGCAACGCGCGCTGATGCAGCGACTGGCTGCCGCCTGGCGTGACAGCCGACTGGCGCTGTACCAGGCTTCAGTCGATGCGCTGGCCCAGAGCATGGCGCGGCTGGCCGCAGCGCGGCAGGAGCTGGCCGATGCGCCCGGGCTGCGAGCCGGCCTGCGCAGGCTGGGTGCCGCGCTGGGCCTGCGCGCCGACGAGCGCAACCCGGCGCTGCTGGCCCAGGCGGCGCTGGCCGAACAGCTCGACGCCGAAGTGCGCGCCAGCACTACGCAGCTGATCGAGCTGCATGGTCTGTCGGGGCAGGCGCAGGGCGAGATCCTGCAGCGCATGGCCAGCCACTACCAGCTGACGCTGCGCATGGACGAAAGCAAGGCGGCGCTGATCGGCGGCGCGCTCACCGGGGCTCTGGTCGGGCTGAAGGCCGACATCGCCGCCGGCGGGCTGACGCTGGGCGGCGGGCTGCTCGCCGGCGGCCTGCTCGGCGCGCTGGGCGCGGCCGGCCTGGCGCGCGCCGTCAACCTGGTGCGCGGCACCGACACTTCCTGGATCGCCTGGAACGCCGAGGCGCTGGACACACTGCTCGAAGCCGCGCTGCTGCGCTACCTGGCGGTGGCGCATTTCGGCCGCGGCCGTGGTGAGTGGGAGCGCGCCGAAACCCCGGCGCACTGGAAGCCGGTGGTCGAGGCCGCGCTGGCTGCCGAGGCCGCCACGCTGGCGGCTGTGTGGGCGGGCCGCGGCGCGCCGGCCAGCGGCGACGAGGTCGTGGCCGAGCTCGCACCGCGGCTGCGGCCGGTGATCGACCGGCTGCTGCGCGCCACCCTGGAGCAGTTGTACCCGCAGTCGCCGATGCCGCACTCCGGCTGACGCGGTGGAACCGAAGCCCGGCGCGACACCTCTGACGCGTTCCATGCACCGCGAACCCTTGCCGCCGAGAGCCTGCGCATTCACCCGTCGCGAGGTCCTGGGCCAGGCCGTGGCGGGCCTGACGTTGCCCTGGTTCGGCAGCGGACAGGCTGGTGCCCAGGCCACCGCGCCGCTGACGCGGCGCATTCCCTCCAGCGGCGAGGCGTTGCCAGTGGTCGGCCTGGGCAGCTGGATCACCTTCAACGTCGGCGGCGACGAGGCCGCGCGCGCGGCCTGTGTGGAGGTGGTGCGCGCTTTCTTCGCCGAGGGCGGGCGCATGATCGATTCGTCACCGATGTATGGTTCGTCGCAGCCGACCATCGGCTTCGCGCTGGCGCAGATCGGCCGGCCGGCGGCGCTGTTCTCGGCCGAGAAGGTGTGGGTCGGCGACGGCGCGCGCGGGCCGGCGCAGATGGAAGCCTCGCGCGCCTACTGGGGCGTGTCGCGCTTCGACCTGATGCAGGTGCACAACCTGCTGGCCTGGCAGGAGCACCTGCCACGGCTGTTCGACATGAAGGCGGCCGGCCGGCTGCGCTATGTGGGCATCACCACCTCCGAGGGCCGGCGCCATGCCGAGATTGAACACGTGATGCGCAGCCAGCCGATCGACTTCGTGCAGCTCAGCTACAACCTGCTCGACCGCGAGGCCGAGCAGCGCCTGCTGCCGCTGGCGCAGCAGCGCGGCATTGCCGTCATCGTCAACCGGCCCTTCCGCGAAGGCGCGCTGCTGCGCCAGCTGGCGCGCCACCGCCTGCCGGGCTGGGCCGCGGAGATCGACTGCGAGCATTGGGCGCAGGTGGCGTTGAAGTTCGTCGTCAGCCACCCGGCCGTGACCTGCGCGATCCCGGCTACCAGCCAGGTGGCGCACCTGCGGCAGAACATGGCCGCCGCGCGCGGACCGCTGCCCGACGCGGCGCTGCGCAGCCGCATGGCCCGCGACGTGGCCGCGCTGTGAGCCCAAGGTGAGCGAAGGGTGGACCGACTGGTTGAGCTACAGGCCGTCGGACTTCCTGATGTTCTCGCCACGCATCTATTGGCGGCTCTTCGAATCGCTGAACCTGGCGTTCTGGCCGCTGCAGGCCGGCATCGTGCTGGCCGGCCTGGCCTGGCTGGGCTGGGTGTGGCGCGACGGCGGCACGCCCGGCCGCAGCGCCGCGCGCTCTGCACTGTCCGCCCTGGCGCTGGGCTGGGCGCTCACGGGCTGGGCCTTTCTGTGGCATCGCCTGGCACCGATCCACTGGCTGGCCGGCTACATCGCACCGCTGTTCCTGCTGCAGGCCGCCGCGCTGCTGGCGTTGGCGGTGCACGGCGCGGTGCAGGGCCATCACGACCGGCTACGCCGCGTGGCCGGTCTGGCGCTGTTGCTGTGGGCGCTGCTGCTGCACCCGCTGCTCGCCGGCCTGTCGGGGCGCCCTTGGACCCAGGCCGAGTTCGGCGGCCTGGCAGCCGACCCGACGGTCATCGCCACGCTGGGCCTGCTGCTGCTGTTGCGCGGCCCGCGCGGGCCGATGCGCGCCCTATGGGCGCTGCCGCTGGCCTGGTGCATGCTGAGCGCCGCGACCTTGTGGACCATGGGCTCGGCCCAGGGCTGGGTGCCGTGCGCGGTGCTGCTGCTGGCGGGCCTGGCGGCGCGGCGTGGTCGCCACGCTGCATTCGCTGAGGGCGGGCCGCGCGGCCATGGACGAGCTTGGTGACAACGATTAAGGTGCACTCCAGTGAAAACGCCGATCGATTTCTTCTTCGACTTCAGCTCGCCCTATTCGTACATCGCGTCCGAATGGGTGGAGGCGCTGGCCGCGCGGCACGGGCGCACCGTGCGCTGGCAGGCCATCCTGCTGGGCGTCACGTTCCAGGCCGCGGGGCTGAAGAGCCCGGTGGCCTACCCAATCAAGCGCGAATACACCCTGCGCGACGTCCGCCGTTCGGCGCGCTTCGAAGGCCTGCCCTACACCCAGCCCGACGAGTTGCCGATCCCCACGCTGAACGCGGCGCGCGTGTTCTGGTGGCTCCACGACAGCCAGGGTCCGAGCCAGGCCACCGCTTGGGCCCGTGCCGGGCTGCGCGCCTATTTCACCCGCGGCGTCATGCTCAGCCAGCCCGAGCCGCTCAAGGCGCTGGCTGCCTCCAGCGGGCTGGACGCGCAACAGGCCGAGGCTGCCTGGGGCGACCCGCTTTGGAAGGCGCGCCTGAAGCGTGCCAACGACGAGGCGTTGGCCGCAGGCGTGTTCGGCGCACCCTTCTTCGTGGTCGATGGCGAGCCCTTCTGGGGCAACGACCGCAAGGCGCAGATCGAGCGCTGGCTGGCGCAGGGGCCGTTCTGAACCCTTTCCGACGCATTCTGGAGAACCACATGAAGAAGACCGTGAAGTCGATGGTCGACGAGGCCACCGCCGCCATCACCACCTACAGCATCGAGGAGGCGCGCGACCTGCACGGCCGCGAGGACGTGCAGTTCATCGACATCCGCGACATCCGTGAACTGGAGCGCGACGGCGTGATCCCCGGCGCCTTCCACGCGCCGCGCGGCATGCTCGAGTTCTGGGTCGATCCCGAAAGCCCGTATCACAAGCCGGTGTTCGCGCAGGACAAGCAGCTGGTGCTGTTCTGTGCCGCGGGCTGGCGTTCGGCGCTGGCCACCAAGACGCTGCAGGACATGGGCCTGGCCCAGGTGGCGCACATCGACGGCGGCTTCAGCGCCTGGAAGAACGCCGGTGCGCCGGTGGCCGAGAAGGCGAAGAAGTAGCTCAGCGCCGCGTGCCGCCCACCGCCGCGCCGCGCAGGTAAAAGCGCACCGGCGCGCTTTCGATCCACGGCTTGCCGTCGGCATCGACCACGGCCAGCTGCAGCGTGTGCTCGCCATTGCTGCCGAGCGCGGCCGACTGCCAGTCGGCCATGCTCAGGCGCAGGTTGGTGCTGCGGAACACCGTGGGCACCAGGTGGCCGTCTAGCAGCACGCGCACGCGGTCGCTCGGGCGCAGCGGCGGCGACAGGTTGGCCGAGATGCCGAACTCGCCGGTGTTGCTGTGCACCATGTCCTGTTCGGCCGGACGCGTGATCACCAGGCGCCGATACGTGGGCGCGGCCGACGGGGCCGGCGGCGCCGCCGGCTTGACGGCTGGCGGGCTGACGACGTTCTGCGGCTGCACCTCCACCGGCACGGCACCGGCCGAGGGCTTGTCGGCGAACACCGGCCCGGCCTTGTCCTTCGATTCGTAGACGGTCTGCGCCAGTGGCGCCATCGTGCAGGCGGCCAGCGCGGCGGCAAGGATCCAGCGGTGTGTCATGGCACTTCCAGGGTGTGGAGACGCCGGGCGACGTCAGCCGAAATTGTTCCGCCTGCCGGCCGATGGCCCCGAGCGGCA
>Ga0316605_10000974_pt1 | contig 17487 bp, 15 predicted proteins | sample OWC_soil_day20_n_FD_207666 | JGI IMG/M metagenome (GOLD analysis project Ga0316605, IMG submission 207666) | Wetland soil microbial communities from Old Woman Creek delta, Ohio, United States - OWC_soil_day20_noCT | ecosystem: Environmental > Terrestrial > Soil > Wetlands | place: USA: Ohio...
TGCCTCTGCGCCTACACCGACCACGGCCACTGCGGCATCGTGAAGGACGGCTACGTCAACAATGACGAGAGCGTGGCGATCCTGGCGGAAATGGCCCTCACCCACGCCCAGGCGGGCGCCGATATCGTGGCGCCCTCTGACATGATGGACGGCCGCATCGGCCGGGTGCGTACCGAACTCGATGCGGCCGGCTGCATTCACACCCGCATCCTGGCCTATTCGGCCAAATATGCCTCCAGTTTTTATGGCCCGTTTCGAGATGCCGTGGGTTCGGCCGCCAGTCTGGGCAAGGGCAATAAATTTACCTACCAGATGGATCCGGCCAATTCCGACGAAGCCTTGCGCGAAGTGGCGCTTGACCTCGAAGAAGGCGCCGACATGGTCATGGTCAAACCGGGAATGCCATATCTCGATGTCGTGCGGCGAGTGAAGGACGAATTTCGCGTGCCGACCTTCGTTTATCAAGTCAGCGGCGAATACGCCATGCTCAAGGCCGCCGCACAAAACGGCTGGCTGGACGAACGCGCCTGCGTGCTGGAAAGCCTGCAGGCCTTCAAGCGGGCAGGCGCGGATGCCATTCTGAGTTACTTTGCGCTTGATGCGGCACAGTGGTTGGCTGCGGATAGAAGCTGATTCATTTGCATCCGCTCACGCTCAGGTTGTCGGCAGCGGGCAAATCCAGCATAATTGCGCCTCACTTGGCCGGGATGGCGGAATTGGTAGACGCAGCAGACTCAAAATCTGCCGCTGGTAACAGCGTGGGGGTTCGATTCCCCCTCCCGGCACCAAGAAAAATCGGGTAACCACACCCGAAGCCATGCACTGACATACCCGAGGGGGCATCATGTCCGACAAAACAGCCAGCAACGATAGTCCTAAATTTTCCGCCAGTCTGAAACGTTCGGAACGCATTACGCCCGAATCCTCACCAGAGGAAGTGCGCAATCTCGTTTTCACCACCACTGACCTGTCTTTTCAGCCCAAACCTGGTCAGTGCATTCGCGTTTTCGCGCCCGGCCAATATGGCAACCGCTACCACAATCGCTATTACTCACTCGCCGACCTGAACGAAAAGAGCGACAACCAAACCGAATTTTCCTTGTGCGTACGGCGCTGCTCTTACATTGATGAATTCAATGGCGAAGAGTGCAAAGGAATTGCCTCGAATTATCTTTGCGATCTCAAACCGGGCGACCAGATCCAGTTCAATGGCCCCTTTGGCCATCCCTTTACCCTGCCGACCAACAAGAAGGCTGATCTACTGATGCTTTCGATCGGCACCGGCATTGCACCGTTCCGTGGCTTTATCCGTTCCATTTATGAGGAACACGGCGGCTGGCAAGGTAAGGTCAGGCTCTTTCATGGCGCCAAGACCGGTTTCGAAATGCTCTACATGAACGACGAGAACCACGATCTCGCCAATTATTACGACCAGAAAACCTTCAAGGCTTTCCAAGCCGTCAGCCCAAGGCCGGCGATGGAAGCCCCGATTGCACTGGACAAGGCGATCGAAAAGAACGGCTCGGACGTTCTGGCCATGCTGCTATCGACCAACACCATGGTTTTCCTGTCAGGCCCCAAGGCTCTGGCAGAGACCGCAGACAAGGCTCTGGCCAGACTGCTTGGCGGCGAAAAGCAATGGAAAGCGCTCAAGCAGGAACTGATAGAAACCAATCGCTGGAACACGGTTCTCTACTAAGCATGGCCAAAAAAGCCGAAGACATCCTCAAACAATGGATGAGCGCCGTCAACGACGGCGAACTTGAAGCATTGCTCGGCCTCTATTCGGACGATGCCGTCCTCATCCCGACTTTCTCCAGCCGTCTGCTCAACGCGCCGGAAAAAATCAGGGGCTATTTCCAGAAGCTGGCCAACCGGGAAGACCTGAGCATCGCCCTGCACGAAAAAACCGTCATCGTTCAACCCATACAGGGCAACATTGTTTCCTTGTGCGGCATCTACTGCTGGCGTTTTTCTGTCGATGGCGAACTGCTCAGTTTTGAGGCGCGTTTCAGCTACGTCCTCGACCTGGATGCTGATCGCCCGATCATCAATCACCATTCCTCTCAGATTCCCAGAGTTCTCTGAGTTTGGGCGCAACCCGCCCCGAATGGGAGGCGGGCTTTTGCTGGCGCAAAACGTTTCAGCGCGTCGTGCAGGACCAAGCCACCAGCTTGCAATTCGATCCGCACTGGTTACGCGCACCATTCTCCGCCGCCTGGCGCGATCTGCCGTTGGACCAGGCATAGCGGCTGTTGTTTCTGTAAATCGCACCACACTCGTTCATCAATTCAAGCACCACCTTGCAGCCCCGCCCGCATTCGGAGAGCGCCCTTTGATTGGCGTCCGCTTGCGTTTTATGATCATAAGCAAAACCATAGGCATAGGTTCCGCTGTTGAAGGCGATAGCGCCGTAGTTATCCGCCGCATGAACAACATTGATGGAAGCCAGTAGCACAGCGAGCAAACCGAATTTTTTGAGCATGACCGTTCCTCTGGTGGGTGAGCGCCTTTCCCCCTGCGGGATACGGCGTTCGGGGTTGAAAAGCCAACAATCATCCGAATCGTGGCCAATATTTTACTCACTTTTTGGATTACAAGCCTTCGCTGGCGATGCGGTCAGAACTATGCGCGCCGGAAAGCGACTTTGAAAGGGTGCCCCCGCCAATCGGCCAGACAAACGCGCCAATAGGCCGCCCGCCTTTTCTTCGCACAGTTGCAACTGAACAGCCGGAATCCATGCAAAATCCTGCTGTTGTTGCCAATCCATCGCCGCCCATGCGCTTTCGGAAAGACCAAGCAGGTCTCCCGCTTTCAGGGTTGCCTGTATTTCCTGCATCGCCCGTTCATCTTCCAAAGCGATGGCAGCACTCTGCCGCAAAACGAAGCCCAGCAGTGACTTCTTCAGAAACGCTTGCGGCACAACAAAGCGAATCGGGCGCCGGCAGGATGCCATCATCGCCAACACATTGACCGGAGTTGCTTCTTCAAAAACGAGAACAGCCGCTCCCCTTTCCGGCACATTCTCCTCTACGCCTTCAGTCTCCAGCTTCGTCGCCGTATGCACAATCAGCCAGACGACAAAGCGCTGTAGGAATTCCGGCAGCAACCCATAGATATAAAGCGCCACCAAGGCATTGCAAATGGCGGTAATGAGAAAGAGATTGGCGATGGAAGCGCCTAACGCCAGCATGCCGGCAGCAGCCACGGCGCCGACCACCATGAACAGAGCATTGAAGATGTTATTGGCGGCAACAGTACGGGCGCGCGTCTCGGCATCGCTGTAGACCTGCATCATGGCATAGAGCGGCACTGTAAAAAACCCGCCGAAAATACCCAGCATCGTCAGGTCGAACAGGACGCGCCATATCTGCGGCATGGCCAGCAACTGACCGACCGACAGGGCTGTTCCGGCCAACGCCGGGACTGGCGAAAACAAACCAAGGTCCAGAGCAAAGATGGTCAGCCCGATAGAGCCCAAGGGCACTAGGCCCATTTCCACGTGTTTGCCGGAAAGACGCTCACACAGCATCGACCCAAGCCCGATACCCACCGTAAAGGTCGCCAGCAACAGGGTCACCGTCGATTCCGTACCACCGAGCACGAGCCGCCCATACGCCGGTAACTGTGCCAGAAAAAGGGCACCATAAAGCCAGAACCAGGAGATGCCCAGAATAGAGAGAAAAACAGTGCGGTTTTTGCGGGTAAAACTGATATTGCGCCAGGTTTCGGTTACAAAGTTGAAATTCACTTTCAGTTCGGGCTCCGGGGCGGGCGCTGCCGGAATTCCCCGGCTGGTCAGGTAGCCCAGCAGCGCCACGGCGATGCCGACAAAAGCAATCCATACCGGCTGATCGACCACTCCGGCCAGCAGGCCGCCAGCCAATGTACCGATCAGGATGGCGACGAAAGTGCCGGCCTCGACCATGGCATTACCGCCAACCAGTTCATTTTCACCGAGGTGCTGCGGCAGGATGGCGTATTTGACCGGGCCAAACAGGGTGGATTGCGCCCCGAGCAGAAACAGCGCCACCATGAGTACGGGCAGACTGGTGAACCAGAAACCGGCCGCCGCTACCAGCATGATTACAATTTCCAACACCTTGGAAAACCTTGCCAGCCACGCTTTGTCGTATTTATCGGCCAGTTGCCCTGCTGTGGCGGAAAAGAAGAAATAGGGGGAAATAAAAATTCCCGCCGCCAGGTTGGCGAGAATTTCCGGCTTCATGCTGGTCCACTGGGCTGTCTGAAATGTCAGCAAAACCACCAGCGCGTTCTTGTAGAGATTGTCGTTGAAGGCACCGAGAAACTGTGTACCAAACAGCGGAGCAAAACGTCGCGTCTTGAAGAGTGCAAACTGTGAACTCATGCCTTCTTCCTTTCGAAGAAGCTACGGGTCTCAAAGACTGAAGCCGGAAATTTCTTGCCTTGCCAACTAAGCAAGCGCTTGACGGCAATATCGAACAGCAGCGGATTATGCTCGCGGATCAATTCCAGATCGCGCACCGCTTCCTCTGGCAGCAAACCTTCCCGTGCCAGCCTGGCCGGAGAAATGAGCGGCAGGATACCTGGCACCGGATAATCCGAGCCATTGAGCAAAACGGGGTGCCAATCCTCGCGTTCGAGCAGGGTTTTAAGGACAAGCAGTGGACGCTTGTTCAGGATGACGGCCGAAATATCCGCATGCAACAGGCCACGGGCACGCGGCTCGGCCAGCAGCCGGGCAAACAGGTCGAAGCTGGGAAGATGCTTTCCAGCGTTATCAATATCCTTGTCATTGCCATAGGAAGCGCAGTGCGCCACCACCACCCGTACGCCGGCATCAAGGGCGCGGCGCAGCAGGAGCGGATTGCCGAGATGCTGCTGATGTACGCCCTTGACCGCTTCCTCCTTGCCACAGTGCACGATCAGCGGCAGGCGATGCTCGGCCAGCACCCGGTAAAAGGCATCGCAACGCGTGCTGGCCGGGTCCATGCCCATCGCCGGCGGCAACCACTTGATGGCACAGGCACCATCAGCAATGGCAGCATGCACCGCATCGAGGGCATCGGCGCGGTAGGGATGAATCGAGGCCGCCCACTCAAACATATTGGGCGTCTCCGCAACCAAACGGCGGACGTAAGCATTGGGCACATACAACGAAGCGTTTTTCAGATCGGCTTGACCGGCTTCGTTGTAAGGGTGATCGAAAGCAAAGAGGATTGTTTTAAAACCGGCCGGCATGCCGTCAATCAAGTTGCGCATCCGCGCCACATAGCTCAGATCGGCCTGCCCCGGCGCCGAGCGAACACAGCCGGCATTCAGGAAAAACAGTCGTTTGGCATATTGCGCCGGATAAAAGGGGCTGGTCAGTTGCGAGCCGATGGACACGCCACTGCCGCTGTCGCCAGTGCCAGCGAGGTGGGTATGGCAATCCCAAACCTTGCTCACATCCAGTCCCTGCCAGACCTTGGCCAGCCAGAGGCTGGCCTGCAATTCCGAAGGCAAGGCCGCCCGGCAAGGATTGATCAGCACCGGCTTGGCGACACTCCAGCCACCGGCGGCCAGTAACGCGGTGGCGCCGATCCCCTGCAGGAAACGGCGGCGCGTACAGAAACCTTTCATATCGCTCAACTCAAGCCTCTTCCGCGTGTTTTTTCAGGGTCACATAGTCAATTTTTCCGGTTCCCAAAAGCGGCAATGAAGCCACCAGCCGGATTTTGCGCGGCACGGCCAGTTCCGGAATACCCAGTCCTCGCGCCCTGGCCACCAGCAGTTCGCGGGTTAATTGACCGTCTGTGGTGAATAGCACCAGCGCTTCGCCCTTGCTTGGGTCGATCTGGCTGCTGGCGGCGTGCAGGGCATCGGGCGAAGAAGCCTGTGCCAGTTTTTCAACCACTTCCAGACTGACCATTTCGCCGCCGATCTTGGCAAAGCGCTTGACCCGACCGACGATGGAGACGAATCCCTCCTCATCAATCTCGACCACATCGCCGGTTTCGTACCAGCCCTCACCGGCTTCCGATGATGGCTTCTGCAGCACGCCCGGCTTATCCACCTTGAGGTAGCCCGCCATGACGTTAGGGCCGCGCACATGCAGGATGCCGCCGCGATCAATTCCCGGCACCGGCACCAACTTGTGCTCAAGGGCCGGCAGCAATTGCCCGACTGTTCCGCTACGAAAGGCCATCGGCGTATTCGCTGCCAGCACTGGCGCCGTTTCGGTGGCGCCATAACCTTCCAGAATGCGAATGCCAAATTTCTCGAACCAGATATTGCGCACGGCGTCGCTTAGTTTTTCGGCACCGGCGATGACATAGCGCAGACGGAAGAAATCGTAGGGATGGGCAAAACGCGCATAGTTGGCAAGGAAGGTCGAGGTGCCGAAGAGCACGGTGCAACTGCGGTCGTAGGCCAACTCTGGAATCACGCGATAATGCAAGGGACTGGGGTAAAGGAAAAGGCTCGCGCCGGATAATACTGCCAGGGCCGCGCCGGTCAATCCGAAGGAATGGAAGATGGGCAGGGCATTGAGAAACTTGTCTTCAACCGAAAAATCGATCACCGAGCGAATCTGCGCAATATTGGCCAGCAAGGCTCGGTGTGGCAACACAACACCCTTGGGCGTGCCTTCCGAACCCGACGTAAAGAGCACGACTGCTGGATCTTCCGGATCGGACGCCTTGGAAAAGGCGCGTGGAAAGTGCATAGCGAACAGCACCATCCAGAGTTTGTCGATGAGCGTGATGCTCTGCCGCAAATCCTCCAGATAAACAATGGAAACATCAACCAGACCTGCAATTTTTTCCTGCAACTTGGCCTGCTCGATAAAGGCGCGCGAAGTAATGATGGTGCGGATTTCGGTAGCGCGGCAGGCGCTCTGCATGGCCTCAACTCCCGCCGTGTAATTGAGCATGGCCGGTACCCGGCGGCGTGCCGACAGGCCGAAAACCATGGCCAGTGTTGGCGTCAAATTGGGTAGCAGCAGACCAATTTTTTCGCCTTCGACACTGATGCGCTCAACCAGACGGGTCAGCATTTGCGCCATCTTGAGCATATCGGTATAGGAATACTCGATCTGCTTGATGTCCTCAATCACGCGGCGACCGCGGCCAAAAATATCGGCGGCGTCGCACAGCGCCTCGTACAGCGTTTGCTGTGGGCGTGTCGAAAAAAGCATTTCCTGCATCAAACGGCGCATGGCCTCGCCCGCCTTGCGGCGGCGCAGCTTGGACGAGGCTGCCGGCGGCACCTGCAACTTGGTCGGCGGCAGTATGCTGATGCTGATGCGCGGAAACAACCGGCGCGGGTGTTTGCCCGACAGGCGTGAAAAATAGGTGCGCGTCGCACCATCCAGCCGAACCGGCACCAACGTAGCTCCGGTCTTGTAGGCAACAAAAGCGGGGCCTTCGTACACCTTCATCAGGCTGCCGGTCAGCGTAATGCGGCCTTCCGGAAAAATAACCACCGGCCTACCACTTTCAATCAGACGGATGACCCGCTTCATCGCCATCGGGCTGGTCGGATCAACGGTAACGTAGTCCGCTAGCGACAGCACAAGACGGAAACGCCATTCACGCGCCACGCCGGTATGCACCACAAAAACCGGGTCGATGGGCAGAAAAAGACCCAACAACAGGCCATCCAGCAAAGATTCGTGATTGGCCACCACCAGCAGACGCTCGGCATCAAGCCCCTCCATCCTGCCCTTGACCTCAATCCGGAACAAAATCCTGATGATGATCCGCAATATCCAACGCAAAACAAAACGCATCACTCTCTCCCTTTTCAGACTTCTTGCACCCAATTTCGGGCGATCATCATATCGACACAACTAATTATTTCGATATTTTAAGACAAAAAAATTTATCGCGACAGGCGCACATACTCCAGCACACTGAGAAAGGTTTCCTCAATGAATTCACGGTTAACCCAGAACCAGACTTCCTTGCCAAGCTTTTCCGAGTTCAGCACCTGCGCCTCACGCAATATCTTGAGATGGTGCGACACGGTGGATCTCGCCAAGGTAGAAACTTCGGCAATCTGACCAACATTCAGATGCTCGCCCGGCTCAAACAGCAGCAGGATGCGCTGACGATGCTCGTCGCCCAAAGCAGTAAACACCTTGGACATCGACTTCCACTCTTCCGGCAGGGCACGACTGTAATCGGTTTTCATGTCGATTATGGTAGTTACGTCGTTATGTTGTGTCAACAAAATTTTTTACGGCAACGCTTCTCGTCCGCGGCCAGGTTACGGCACCATGTTCGTCCCGGCGATGGCGCTCGCTTGATTTTCGACCCTTGCTTGGCTATGCTCATCCCAACCGGCCAATTTCGGCTGGTTTCCCTTTCTTTCAAAGGTTTGGATGTTGGAGATTGCAGTAATCCGATAACCCCGCCCCTGTACCACAGGGCGTTTGGTTATCGATGAGCACAAATCACTGGCAGGCACCCCACGGGGCCTGCTGATTTCGTTTGTTCTGATTATTGCCAATGGATTTCCAACATGAACGATTCCAAACAGAAACAACAGGTACCCTGCGACCAAGGCGAACCCGTCGCCCGGGTGACTGCCGTTGATCGCGACCAATATCTCGTCAGGAATGATCGGGGTGAAATACCCGCCGAGCTGACGGGCAAGTTTGTCTATACCAGAGAGAGCCGAAGCGATTTACCCTGCGTCGGCGATTGGGTTGGCGTCCAGTATCACGATGCCGGAACCCATGCGACCATTCATCACGTCTTGCCAAGAACGTCATTCCTGCGGCGAAAGGCTCCCGGCAAAGAACTCGGCTTCCAGATGATTGCTGCGAACATCGATGTAGCCTTCATCGTTCAGTCCTGTCATTACGATTTCAATGTGCGCAGACTGGAGCGTTACCTCGTGATGATCCACGAAGGCCACATCGAGCCGGTAATCCTGTTAACCAAGATCGATCTGATCAGCTCCGAGGCGCTGGAACAACTGATCGGGGAGATTCGCCATGCCGGCATCGACGCACCGATCATCACGCTCAGCAACGTGACAGGTGCGGGAATTGATCAAATCCGCGAACGCATTCTGCCCGGAAAGACCTGCTGCTTGCTGGGATCATCCGGTGTCGGCAAGACCACCTTGATCAATCATCTTGCGGGTGGTTCAACTCTGGAAACAGGGGAAGTGAGCATTAGCGGCGAAGGTCGCCATACCACCACCCGGCGCCAACTCATAGTGCTTGAGAACGGCGGGGAATTGATCGATATGCCGGGCATGCGCGAATTGGGGCTGCTCGGCGTTGGTGAGGAAATCGACGACAGTTTTGCCGATATTCAGGTGTATGCCAGGGGCTGTCGCTTTGCCGATTGTACGCATACCAATGAACCGGGCTGTGCCGTTCGTAGCGCCATGGCGCAGGACGAACTGGATGCCGGGCATTTCCAGAATTATTTGAAGCTCAAGAAGGAATCCGAGTTTCACGACATGACCCATCTTGAAAAGCGCAGAAAAGACCGGGCATTCGGGAAATTCGTCCGTTCCGTCGTAAAAGAGAAGGGAAAACGCAATGGACGTTAGTCGGGAATAAGGACGCGGCCGGGGAGGTGTGACAGGTGATCGGCAGAGTTTGCGGGATGTCTGCAAGACGCCAAATCAGTCAGTCGCCGGTAGAATGCCGGGATGTCGAACCCTGTCGCCCCTCCCTCTCCTGAAATCAATCACCTGCGCGCCGCCGTCGCGCTCATCCCCGTTATTGAGTCCGGGCTAGCCGACTCGAAACTGACGCCGGAGAGGGCTTCGTTGATGGCCGCCTTCTGCGAATGGACGACCGAAAGCGCTTTCGACAAACCAGAGGCGGTGAAATTTGCAACCAGGGTCAAGGATGGGTTGGAACAGTTGAAGGTTGCGCTGTCGGTTTCCGCAACGGATTCGGAGCAAACATGACCGATTCAACCGATCGTATGCGCATCGACAAATGGCTGTGGGCAGCACGTTTCTTCAAGACGCGCGGCCTTGCCTCCGATGCCATCGACGGTGGCAAGATCAAGGTCAACAGCGTACAGGTCAAGCCAGCCAAGGAAATCGGTGCTGGCGACACGATTGAAATCAACACCCACGAGAAATGGATCGTGGTCGTGCGCGACATCAATGCCCAGCGCCGCCCGGCGCCGGAAGCGCGTCTGCTCTACGAAGAGACGCCGGAGAGCAAGGAACACCGGGAAAAACTCGCCGAATTTCAGCGGCTGGCACCGACACCGGGAGCGGACATTAAGGGCCGGCCGACAAAACGGGATCGGCGGCAGATCAAACAGTTTGGTGGTTATTAAACATCCAAATGTGATCCAATAAATATGTCTGTTTCTCGGCGATTCTGTTGAAAAACGCGGCTATTTTGAGAGCGGCGTGGCAAAGATGCGATTTTCGGGTATGCCGAAGCTTTGGTTCGGCAACGCAAGCTCAATAGAGCGCGATTCTGAAGGCTAGTGTTTTAAACGGCTCATTGGCACAGAGTTTTTCAACAGAATTCGGCCAGAGCAGACCTTGAGCTTCTCGCCTGACTAAGGCGGCAAAGCGCCGGCCGCCTGCCGTTCATTCGTTGATGCAGATCAACGGTCGCTCCTCAGTCTATTGGGGCCGAACTACCGAGCGGTCGCGATGATTGCGTCGCAAGACTTCAAAAGAAGTACTATGTGAGAATTTAGCTGCCTGTCGTGTATGCTAATGAACTTGATCGAAAATACTAAGAAACGCAGGAGTTGGAAATGAATACGTTCGTTCATATCGATAACTTTCGTGGTTTTTCGAAAGCTCTTATCCCGCTAAAAGAAGTCAATTTTCTGGTTGGTGAAAATAGCACCGGAAAGACATCATTTCTCGAATTAGTTGAAACGTTCAGCAACATCATGTTTTGGGTCCTTGACCCAAAATTCGGGATCCCGGGAGCACAGCAAAAGCATTTCTTGGACTTGGTGAGTGCAGAGTCTGACGTAAAGAAGACTTTCACAATTGGAGCTGTAGAAATCTCGAACGACGCTCAGAATCAAAGCAATGGGATGCTGATTACCTATGAAAATCAAGGTGGGCGCCCTGTACCTTCCCGAATAACAGTTGTCTCTGGTGAAAGCGTAAGGTCTGTCGAAGGAAAGTTGTGGAAAGCCAGAATGGGGACGGCGTATAAATCCCGCATCAAAGAACTCCGCCCAACTGAAAACGGCGATCTAGTTCAACTAAACGCGATAGTTGAACTGCACAACTCGCCTCTTGGGTTTTCCAAGGCAGTAGTCCCCGAGGAACTTGAAGGGACTCCAATATTAATGCGGTTTGAAAAAGAACTGTTCGAAGGGAAGGGCCTCGGCGAAAGGAAGGAGAAAGCACCTAGTCCATTCATGCGTAACTTTGTTGATTTAGCGCCAATACGAACCAAACCAAGACGCACCTATGACGCTCCTCAGACGGGGTTTAGCCCAGAGGGTGAGCACACACCCTATGTCATAAAGAGGCGGCTAAGCAATAAGATACAGGCGGCGGCGTTTCAAGCTTTCCTTGAACAAGCAGGAAAAAGCAGCGGTCTTTTCAAATCGATCAGTGTTAAACCATATGGAACCGGCCCGCAGGCTCCATTTGAGATGAAAATTGTTCTCTCAAAGGCATCACTAAGCCTTGAAAATGTTGGCTATGGCGTATCGCAAGCTCTGCCTGTTCTGGTTGAGATGTTCGTCAGACCTAAGGGGGCTGCGTTCACAATCCAACAACCAGAAGTACATCTTCATCCAAAGGCTCAGGCTACATTTGGCGATCTTATAGCTGAGCTTGCGAGATTGGATGAAAAGGTTTTTTTCGTGGAGACACACAGCGATTTCACAATTGACCGTTTTCGCCTGAACGTTCGACAAACCGGCAAGATTCCAAGTCAGCTATTGTTCTTTGAAAGGTCTGAGGCAGGAAACACCGTAACGCCCATTGCGATTCTTGAAAACGGCGATCTGTGTGCCGATCAACCTGACGCATATCGGTCGTTCTTCTTTAATGAAAGTCTGTCCATCCTAAGCTGACTATGTGTATTGTCGCTGACCCGCCCACGTTCATCCCCATGTTCAAGTCGACTGACCCCGAACATTTGGCATTCTCACCGGTTAAAGACTGGATTGTCTCTGGTCCGGGAAAATTCGTAATGGGAGGAAGTAAGTATCGAGAAGAGTTGTCGGCTGTGGCATCTGTCCTTCGGTTCTTAACAGAACTGGAGAAGCGAGGGAAAGTCATCAGGAGAAATGACGCGGAGGTGGATGCGGAAGAAATTCTGGTAAAGCAAATAGAGCCGAGGGCTGATTTTGACGACCCTCATTTGGTTGCTCTAGTTCGGCTTACAGGATGCCGACTGATCTGTGTGCGAGATGTTCGCTCTCATCGGTTTCTACGCGCCACCATGCTGTACCGGTCAAGCAAGGATCGCCCTCGGCTATACACTCGCGCAAAAAATTGCGCACTATTGTGCGTAGAGAATGTCCCCAAGTGCTTTCGGTAGATTGGAGAATAAATCGATAGGGGCAAAATCGAGACTTAGTTCTTACAGAAAATGCGCTGCGCCTTGAGAAGCAAAAGACCAGCGGGGTCAGGTCTTTCGTTAGTGCACGCGGTCCTTATAGATGGATAGTTGGGCGACCGCTTCAAGCAGGTCCGTGTCGTTGCGACTAGGGAAGTTCGACCGGCCAGGCTGGGTTGGTTTCACCCGGTCGAGGCAACCGCAGCGCCCTTAAGCGGGCCATGAATGCTGAATGGCTGGTCATCACCGTACTATGGACTTCTCACCCGTTAGCCCTTGGCGACAGCTAAGGCCGAGCAGCACTCAGTCAGTTCGCGCCCATTACGGCTGCTTTGCCATGAAACCTGCCACAGAGCCATCGGCATGATGAATACCTCTTGTGGGTAGGCTGTTCGCGTTCACTGGATAGAGAAACTGCCGTTCAGCCTTGAGAGGGCGGCATCAAGCAATAGGCAAGGCGGTCTTGTACTTGACTTGTTTCAGCGTCACGCTGGAGTGGATGTTGGACACGTGCGGGATGCGGGCCAAGCGGTCGACGATGAAGGTTTGCAAGGCTTTGAGATCAGGTACGACGACCCGCAGCAGATAGTCGTAACCGCCAGTCATCAGGTAGCACTCCATGACTTCCGGGTAGTTTTTAATAGCGTCCTCAAAAAGTTGCAGCGCACTGCCGATCTGCTTTTCAAGACTGACCTGGATGAAGGTCGATACCTCTAATCCCAACGCTTCCGGGTCGAGCAAGGTGACATAGCTGCGGATAACGCCTGCAATTTCCAGTTCACGTACACGCCGCAGGCATGGCGCTGGCGAGAGATTAACGCTTTCGGCCAAGGCTACGTTGCTGATTCGCGCATCCGCCTGCAAACGGTTCAGCAAACGGATATCGATCTCATCGAGTTCAATATTGATATTTTTATTGCCCATATAAATCGAAATTATTTTGATAATTGCTTATTTAAGCATTTTTACAACCCATTTCGCAACAACTGAAAGTGACCGTCACGTTATGATTTCTGCACAGAAAGGAGTGCAGCCAGCACTCCGAAACGAATGAGGATTTTTATGAACGCAAATAATCCGGCAGTGCATAGCGAAAATGAGTGGCGGGAAAGCCATGATCTCGAAATACGTCACTGGCTCAACGAATTTGAAGAAATTATTCGATACGACGGGATGGCGCGTGCAGAGTCATTGGTGAGCCAAATGATCGAGTTTGGCCGCCGGTCAGGTGGACGATTTTATGTCCGCCATACAACGCCTTACCGGAACACGATTCCGGTGGAGGCTCAGGCGCCCTATCCGGGCGATCTTGACCTGGAGGCCCGTATTACCGCGATTCACCGCTGGAATGCGCTGGCGATGGTAATGCGGGCCAACCAGGCTTACCCCGAACTGGGTGGCCATATCGCAACCTATGCTTCAATTGCTGATCTGTTTGAAGTGGGCTTTCATCACTTTTTTCGTGCTGCATCCGAAAAGCATCCGGGCGACCTGGTCTTCTTCCAGGCCCATGCCGTTACTGGCATCTATGCCCGTGCCTTTCTTGAAGGGCGCCTGACCGAAGACAATCTGGAACACTATCGTCGCGAATTTTCGGGAGGTTTTGGCCGTGGTTTGTCGTCTTATCCGCATCCGATGCTGATGCCGGAATTCTGGCAATTCCCGACGAGTTCGATGGGGCTCGGCTTGCTCACGGCAATTTATCAGGCACGTTTTCAGCACTATCTACAGCGCCGGGAGATCATGCCGGTGAATGATCGCAAGATCTGGTCCTTCGTCGGGGATGGCGAAATGGATGAGCCGGAATCTCTGGCCGGCATTTCGCTTGCAGCGCGTGAGCGTCTCGACAACCTGATTCTTGTCGTCAATTGCAATTTGCAGCGACTCGATGGCCCGGTGCGCGGTAACGGCAGCATCGTGCAGGAACTGGAAACCTTATTCACCGGCGCGGGCTGGAACGTCATCAAATGTCTCTGGGGCAGCAATTGGGATGGCTTGTTTGCGCGCGACAAGGAGGGCTGGATTCTCAAACGCATGGCGGAGGCAGTGGACGGCGAATTTCAGAAGCTCTCAGCGACGGATGGCCATTACAATCGCGCGCATTTCTTTTCGCGCTATCCGGAACTGGCGGCGCTGGTCGTCGACCTGTCGGACAAGGAAATTGATGCACTGATGCGGGGTGGTCACGATCCGATCAAAATATACGCAGCCTACGCTGCTGCAGTCGCCCATCGTGGCCAGCCAACGGTAATTCTTGCCCAGACGACCAAGGGCTACGGCATGGGGAGTTCCTGCCAGGGGGTAAATACCGCGCACCTGATCAAAAAACTGGCGCCGGAAGATTTGGCGCATTTCCGCGAACGTTTCGGTTTGCCGCTCAGCGACCGTGATCTGGACGAAGTCCGTTATTTCCATCCAGGTGAAAACAGTCCGGAAGTGGCTTATCTGAAAGCGCGGCGTGCTGCTCTGGGCGGTTTCGTTCCCAAGCGTCGGCAGTACGCGACACCACTTGCGCAGGTCAAACCGGATATCTACGCTCCTTTGCTGGAAGATTCAGGCTCTCTTGAATTTTCTACGCTCATCCCGGCCGTACAGGTAATGGCCAGCCTGATGCGTGATGAGGCCATCGGTCACCGGATTGTGCCGATTGTTGCTGACGAAGCGCGAACCCTGGCAATGCAGGAGATGTTTCACGAGTTCGGCATCTATTCACCTTGGGGCCAGTTGTATACGCCGCAGGACTCTGAGCAGCAGGCCTTTTACCGTGAAGACATCAAAGGCCAGATTCTCGAAGAAGGGATTACGGAGGCAGGCTCGATGGGATCGTGGATTGCTGCCGGCACCTCCTGGTCGCACAGCGCCGAGCCCATGCTTCCCTTTTACATCTATTACTCGATGTTCGGATTCCAGAGGGTGGGCGACCTGATCTGGAGTGCTGCCGATTGCCAGGCACGCGGCTTCCTGCTCGGGGCCATCGCCGGGCGCACCACGCTTTCTGGTGAAGGCATGCAGCATGAAGACGGGCAAAGTCATGTGTACGCTGCAACCGTTCCTTGCTGCCGGGCCTACGATCCGGCCTTCGCTTATGAAGTCGCGGTCATCATCAAGGATGGCGTGCATCGAATGATGAGCGATGGCGAGAACTGTTTCTACTATCTCACTCTGTACAACGAAAGTTACCAACACCCTGCCATGCCTGCCGGTGCCGAGGAAGGCATCCGTCGCGGCCTCTATTTGCTGCGCTGTTCAACGCTTGATGAAGGCAGGCCGCGCGTGCAAATCATCGGCAGTGGCAGTATTTTGATGCAAGTGTTGAAAGCAGCGAAGCGTCTGGAAAACGAGTTTGGCGTTGCGGCAGAGGTATGGAGCGCCACCAGTTTTGGCGAACTGCGCAAAGATGGAATTGCCTGTGATCAATGGAATCTGCTCCACCCAGCGGAAAATCCACGGGTGCCTTACGTTACGAAACAACTTGCCGCCCGACGCGGCCCTGTGATTGCGGCTAGCGACTATATCCGTTCCTACCCTGATTTGATCCGCAACTGGGTGCCGTGCCGATATACTGTGCTTGGCACGGATGGCTTCGGCCATTCGGATACACGGGTAGCGCTGCGGGATTATTTCGAGATTGATGACCGCTATATCACACTGGCGGCGCTGAAAAGCCTCGCGGAAGACGGGGATATTCCACGTAAAACGCTGGTTGATGCAATTGCGCACCTTGGTATCAACGCTGAAAAAATTTGTCCGCTGGTTGTGCAGGGTCATTTATGATTCAGAGAATTTAAGGGTCTCATGTTCAGCAAAGACACGCTCAATTTCCTCGACGACCTAGCCGTCAACAACAATCGGATCTGGTTCGAGGACAACAAATCACGCTACGAAAGCCTGGTGCGCGAACCAGCGCTGGCGTTTATTGAGGCGATGGCGCCCGCGCTCCAGTCCTTCGCCCCGCATTTCCGGGCTGAAGCGCGCAAAATGGGCGGCTCGCTCATGCGTGTTTATCGGGATGCCCGTTTCTCGCGCAACAAAACACCTTACAAGACTAATATTGGCATCCAGTTCCGTCATGAACTGGCCAAGGATGTGCATGCGCCGGGGTTCTATCTCCATGTCGCCACCGACGGCTGTTTTCTGGGTGTCGGTTGTTGGCGTCCGGAGGCTGATGAACTCGGCAAAATCCGCAATCGCATTGCAGAGAAACCGCAAAAATGGTTTGCTGCCCGCGACAACAAGGATTTCGTCGCTCACTGGAATCTCAATGGCGAGAGCCTGAAGCGGCCACCACGCGACTACGATGCCAATCATCCTGCCATCGAGGATATCAAGCGCAAGGATTTTGTCGCTGATGTGCCCTTGTCTTTCAATGACGTCACCAGTGCAGGATTGGTCAAACTGGTCGGTCAGCGCTTTGCCGAAACGGCGCCCTTCATGAAATTCCTGTGCGAAGCGCTGGGCGTTCGCTATTGAACCCGTGCGTGAAACTTCGATACCCTAGTGCTCCTGTAAAATAGCGAAATATGATCATTACTGACGCTGCTCCGGCAAAAGACCCGTGGGATTACCCGCATCCTTTTACCGTCGCCATAAGCCCCGGCATCGACGATATCGATGGGCTGAATCACACCAACAACGCGGTCTATGTGCGCTGGTGCGAAGAGGTCGCCTGGGCGCATTCGGAATCGATCGGTCTTGGTTTACCGGACTACCAACGGCTCGACCGCGCCATGGCGATCCGGCGCGGTGAATATGATTATTTGCTGCCCAGCTTTCAGGGAGACGAATTGCTTCTGGCTACCTGGCTGTGTGCCAGCGATGGCAAACTAACACTTGAGCGCCGTTTTCAAATCATACGCAGAACCGACCAAGTGACCATCCTGCGGGGACGCTGGGATCTAGTCTGCATCGAGATGAGCAGCGGACGCCCGCGCCGGATGCCGCCAGAGTTTTGTGCGGCCTACTTGGCGGCACTGCCGGTTGAGGTTTAGTGC
>Ga0316605_10000976_pt1 | contig 17475 bp, 12 predicted proteins | sample OWC_soil_day20_n_FD_207666 | JGI IMG/M metagenome (GOLD analysis project Ga0316605, IMG submission 207666) | Wetland soil microbial communities from Old Woman Creek delta, Ohio, United States - OWC_soil_day20_noCT | ecosystem: Environmental > Terrestrial > Soil > Wetlands | place: USA: Ohio...
CGGGCGTGCGCCCCATCAGGAAGAGCAGCAGCGTATGTGCGCCGGCAACGGCGGACTTCGAAAGGAGAACCCTCGAAGGACGTTCTTCACTGTGCGTATACGGGATATTCAGTCCCATGCCGCCCGTTCCGCTGGTCCCGATCTTCACGTAGATAGTCGTTCCCGCCAGCTGCATGGAGCGATACATCAGCTGCACGTGGCGGATCAGCTGCGGCACGTACAGCGTGCAGAGCAGCTGCTCGGTGAGTTCCAGGAGCTTCTCCGGTTTCCGGGAGCCGGACTTGCGGACGTGGCGGGCTTCCTTCAGCACACGGCGCGATGACTGGAAGATGTCCTGATAGGCAATTCCCGTCGCGGAATTCACGCAATCCACGACAATGTCCGGCTTGAACCGCTGCATCAACCGGTACAGACTTGACCGTTCCAGCAGGGGTTTGGTGAGCTCGTCGATCATGTCCTCGATCACCATAGTCCTGTACTTTCTGCTGGAGAGGATCCGGTCCCTGGGCATGTCCTTCAATTCCTCGCGGACGAAGATGTTGCCCCACCATGGAACAAAGAAACCCTTCCCTGCGTCCGGATAGGAGCTCTGGAGCTCGGACACTGCCTCCAGTGCTTCAGCCCTGGTGAGTGAAGTGACGATCATGCGGCGGGGATGTTCTTCCATGAACTTGCGGCAGACTGCGGAGCCGACCAGGCCCCATCCGCCGATTACCAAAACAGTCTTTCCCTGGATGTCCATAGTTCTACCTGGATGGAAGATGAGTGACTGAGCGTAATGTACGCCGAGATGTCAGAAGAAGCAACCAGACCCGCGGGTGGATGAAGGCAGGTGTTGGATGAAGGCATGCGTGGATAAAGGCATGAAGGCGGGTAAAGGCTTCACGGCACAGCGACGTCCACTGAATAGATGCGGTCCGCCCACCCCATGCGCAGCACCGCTTTGCGCGTTCCTCTGGGCTCGAACCATATCCTGAATGGGTCTATGGAACGCTGCGACCGGTTGAACCTCATGGCAATGCGGCTCAGGTCACGCCCCGGTTCGTACTGGGGTGGAGCACCTCCGGGAACGGTGCTGACGATGAGGGAGAACGAGTCCTGCAAGGGGAGTGAATAGAGTGTATAGGATCCCCGCGGGATTCTGACAGTGCCCACGGTGACGTCGGCGTCCACGTCAAGAGCCGTCGCCAGATTGGCTCCGGTGCGCCAGACCGTGTCCCATGGCACGACAATCCCCCAGATCGTTCGCCCCCTCATCGACGGGCGGCTGTAGCGGATCAGCACCCGTTTGCCGCCGAGCCGGATGGACGCAGAATCAAGCGGACTCAGGACGCCGACCGCTGCTTTCTTGAACGGGACCGCAACAGATGTGCGTTCCCACATCAACGTCAGAGTCCCTGATTGTTTACCTGTTTTGCTGAGCGCAATGGTGAACGTATCGCAGAGTGCGGAGATCCGCCGGCTCGCAACCCGGAATCGGGCGAGATCCTGGCGCTCGTCGTATTGCGTACCCCATTGGCCCGTCTGCTTGTTCAGAATGACGGTCCAGCTGGATGGAGAGGGGATCGTCCAGAGGGTGTAGTTGCCGGCCGGCACCGGCATGTCCCCCAGGCGAATGTCACTGGAGGTCCGGAGGTGCGTTGCCTGGTTCGCTCCGGTGCGCCAGACTCTGTTCCAGGGGACGAGGTCGCCCATGATGGTCCGGCCGCGCATGGACGGACGGCTGTAGCTGACTGCGATGACACTGGTGTCAAGGACGAGAATAACGGAATCGCGCGGGCTCAGGATCTTGCGTTCCTGGGCGGGAGCGCATGGTGCAAGAAAGGTGACTGCAAGGAGGACGACAACGAAACGCGCGCAGAGTGTCATGATGATCCGTTATCGGGTGGGGAGAAGAGCTCTGCATCCTCGGGGATCGGATGCGTCTGGCTCAATGCGCAGCGCGCAGGACTCGCCCCCTGGAGCGGTCCTGCCTGCTGCAGACGGTACATTGTGACTTTATCGCCGGCGACCGGGTGGCAAACCCTGCATTAGGTTTTTTCCACAACCACCGCTGTGCCGTAGGCCAGAACTTCTGTAACCCCGGACATCACTTCGTTGGCGTCGTAGCGCATCCCGATGACAGCATTGGCGCCAAGCTCTTGCGCGTGTTGCATCATCAGCATGAATGCCTCCTGCCGGGTCTTCTCACACAACTCCTGGAGGAGTGAGATGTTGCCGCCGAAGATCGTCTGAATGCCAGCGCCGATGTTGCCGATGATGGAGCGTGATCGCACGGTGATTCCGCGCACGACGCCCAGGTTTCTGACTGTACGATAGCCGTCAAGCGTGAACGCTGTAGTAACGAGATGCTGGTCCATGGACGGTCACTTTAGCTTGATGGAGGTGATGACCTTGTCATATGCCGCAAGGTACGCTGCCCGCTGTGGCTTGAACCAGTCGAGCGTGACGCGGTACACCTTGTCATCCTTGACGACGAAGTAGAACCGGCGCTCCACCTCGCGGGTGGGCGAGTACGTAAGGGTCATTGCCGGGAGGCCGCTGACGGTCGCCTTTCCCATCGAGGCTCCTGCGTACCTCGCCTTGTTCTGGTCGAACGCCTTCTCCAGCGTCAACCCCTTGGCGCCGAATACGTGGAAGAGAATCGAGCAGTCCTGGCGGACGCCGCGCAACCCGAGTGTCAGCTCGTTGTTGCCCTTCGGGACGTTGAAAAAGTTGAAGTTTTCCGGATACTGGAAGGTAAAGAGCTTCGCGTCGTAGTCCGTGTACACCTCAGACGGGAGCGTCGCGTCGCGTCCGGGCTCTACCGCCCGCGGGAATGCGAAACTCTTGAGCACGGAATCAAAGATTGCCTCATGAGCGGCATACAGGTCGCCAAAACCGGCAACGGAAAAGTCGTAGACAACGGTATCCAATGGCACGTAGATGTGGTAGCCGGTTTCTTTGACTTTCGTGCTGAAGCTGGCAGTGTACGTGACTTTGGTCCCCTGCTGTCCCCCGATGGTGATTGGTGTCTCCTGTCCGACTACCCGGCCCGAGCTGGTGAGCTCGCTGAGGAGGCTGGCCTTCTGCTGCAATGCGTTGGGAGTCTTGATGACGTCCACCGCGATCATGACCCCGTCAGGATACTGGCCCAGGGGATCGAGGAACCGCTGCCCGGCTTCGAGGGAGTTGTAGATGCGGGGTCGTCCGGCATCGCCCCCGGTCACCCATCCCGCCGGATGTTGGAAATGAAAGCCGTAGATCGGATCGCGGTACTCCTGCATCTCTCCCACGGGAATAGGTGTAACCTTTTTGTCGCCTCCGCAGCCGAGAACAAACAGGCTGACAATCAGCACACCGATCGACAGGCCCAGGGTTCGACAGACGTTCTTCATGGTATTCCCTTTTGATATGAATTGATATGATAACATTCAGAAGATTTCAGATGCCCGAGATCGGTGAGTCAGACCACAGCTTCTGCCGTCTCACGTGGTGCTTTTTGCGACCGGAGGGGTCGTGGGAAGATAGGGAAAAGGAAAGAATTCCTCAACCCGGAACTATCGAATGAGCACCATGGTTTTTACCGCGCTGGATCCTCCAAACAGAGCCCTGCAGAAGTACAATCCCGAGGCCCTCTGCCGTGCATCCCACCGCACCATGTGCGATCCGGCGCCCCTGACCTCATCCATCAGCAGATCCACAGTCTGGCCGTGAATGTCGTTCACCTCGATCCGCAGATACCCTTCCCGGGGGAGATCCACCTGGATGGACGTTGAGGGGTTGAACGGATTCGGGAAATTCTGGCGTAGCACGAACGACTGCGGTTTGTTCTCCGGCAGACTCCCGGCGTACGTTGTCGTGTAGACGTACGGTTCATTGAGCAGGTGCCACTCCGCTTCCTCCTGACCGTTGTAGTCTCTCCGGAGGTACTGTGTGCGTAACGGGGTCCGCTGGAAACTGTTCAGTATGGCCGGAGTGGCAGACCCGTCGGCCTTCCACTCGTAGAGGGGGATGGACATCGGATTCAGGATTGTCGACAACCCCCGTTCGATCGCACAATGTAGGTACCCGAGATTCCCGGGCTCGTGACCTGCCAGCCAGAGACCGACTGTATCGACATGGAACGGGTTCTTGCCGAAGATGATCATGTTGGTGAGATGATCGATCCCCTTGCCCTCCGGCGACGGGCCATAGGTGAACGGTCCCTCGCGGCCGTAGACCGCCTCGATGATATTGAGTCCGGCATGCGTGACGGAGTTGTTGTCCATGCACCGCGTTGCCCATGTCTCCTGCCAGAGACCTCCCGCATCACCGCCCGGCCGGTCCCACCGCGGGATCCCGTCGGCGCGATGACGGTTGTAGTTCTGCAGGATATACTCCTTCGCCCCCGTCTGGACATGCTCTGCTGCGAGGCCCATGCTGTCATCGTACGCGACGCAGTGGCGCACATAGGGGATAGCGATCGCCCCCTGGATATTCTTGGCGCAGAGTGTCATGCCCATCAGGTGGGTCTTCAGCTTTGCAATATTCAGCAGCCAGGTGTCAGGAGCGTTCACCGGCCAGAGGAAGGGAATGCGCGTGAAGTATTTCCCGTTGGGCACGTCGATCCACTGGATTTCCGACTCGGGGATGACCCCGATAGGGTCGTCCAGCTTGCGGATGTCGGCGCCGGTCCGCGCGGCCATCTGGGCATAACCGCTGTTCGAGAACTGTCCGGGGTCATTGACCTCGCGCAGATAGAACTGGTTTCCGGAGAGACCCAGAAGTTTGAGACTTTCGATGATCCCTTCGACGAAGTATGCATCGGTGACGATACCCATATCGGTGACATCTGTCGTGGGCATCATGACGATGTTCGGTTTCAGGGCGACCTTGTGTGTCTTCGGGACGCCGGCCGCCGTCATGGGGACGAAGACGGAAGAGCCGAATGTCAGCCCGGCTTCCTTCACAGCCGCGTGGTTCGTCTTGGCATCGACAGATGTTTTCATGATGAACACTGCGGCCGGGTGGGTCTCGACGAATGGATGAACCCCGAAGTAGTCGGCGGTCGTATGATGCGCGTCGGCGAGAACTTCACGGGGCGTCAACGCGAGCGTTGCGCCGCCTGCTGCCAGCGACTGGAGGAACGAACGGCGGGTAAACATCGACAGGATCCCCTTGGTGGATTCTGCTGGGTATACGGGAATATAGGTATTCAGGGAGTGTCAGGCAACTCCCGGAGGGGGCAGGTGTAGCCGCGGGTGCTAGCCGCGGGCGCGCTCTCGTTGCATTCGCAACTGATATTTCCTACCTTGCTCCCTGTCGTTCCCGCCAACTGCGCAGGACAGATGATTCTCCGGTTCGTACTTCCGATACTCCTTCTTGTGGTTCTGATCACCCTCATTGCCGTAGGGGGCGACAGTCCCCTTTCGGTCACAGCAGTGCGGACCCCCGTGCCGCCGTCGATTGACGGTGTTGTCACTGAAGCGGAATGGATGATCGCTACGCCTGCCTCGGACTTCATACAGCACGACCCGGATCACGGCAGGCCAGCCACAGAGATCTCCAGGGTGCGCGTCCTGTACGATGACGACGCGCTGTATTTCGGCTGCCAGTATGCAGACTCGGATCCGTCGGGGATCGTTTCGCGGCTGGCCCGGCGCGACAACGAGACGGAATCGGACATGGCATCTATCCGGATCGACTCCTACCATGATTCCCGCACTGCATTCGAGTTCACGTTCAATGTCGCCGGCGTCAAGGTAGACATCGTGCAGTACGACGACGGCGAGCAGGAGGACGATTCCTGGGATGCAGTCTGGGATGTCCAGACCCGGATTACTGAGGGGGGATGGGAGGCGGAGGTCAGGATACCATTCAGCGTCCTCCGCTACACTGCCGCTGCATCGGATACTGCCGAACAGGTCTGGGGCATCAACTTCATCCGCTACATCACGCGGAGGAAGGAGCTCGTCCGCTGGGCCCATATTCCGAAGAGCGAGAGCGGTTTCGTCTCCCGGTTCGGACATCTCAGAGGGCTGCGGGGCATTCCCGCGCCGCACCGGATCGAGGTCCTGCCCTTTGCGCTGACACGGCAGTCATGGACGCCCTCGACGGACATCATGGGACGGCGGTCCACGTTCAGTGCCGACGGCGGCGTGGATCTCAAGATCGGCATTGGCAGCGGCCTCACTCTTGACGCCACCGTAAATCCCGACTTCGGTCAGGTGGAAGCAGACCCGGCCGTGCTGAATCTCTCGACGTTTGAGACATTCTATCCCGAGAAGCGTCCGTTCTTCATCGAAGGCATGCAGATTATCCGGTTCCCGACGTTCGGAGAAGACGGAGGACCGGGCATGTTCTACTCGCGGCGTATCGGACGGGGAATAGATCCTGACGAGGCGATGGAAGATGGCGATGAACGCGTGGAATCCGTTTCACAGCACGTCACCATCCTGGGTGCGGCAAAACTCTCGGGGCGGCTGACTCGCTCCACATCCATTGGCATCCTGGAAGCGGTGACGCGGCGCGAGTATGCGATGGTACGCGATGCACAACAGGACGTGCACGAACGGCGGGTGGAGCCGGAGGCACACTATAACGTCCTCCGGATCAAACAGGATGTCCTCGATGGATCGTCCCTTGGGGGGATCCTTACAAGCGTCGCACGGAACGGGAGAGCGCCGGGCCTGACCGCCGGAATGGACTGGGACCTGCGCCTCTGGGAGGCCACGCACAGACTTGACGGGTTCCTGGCTGCCTCACATACTTCGGACAGACCCGGGGAGCGTATCAGCGGCGGGGCCGGACGCATTCAGCTCGCAAGGATCGCGGCGGTTCACTGGCTCTGGTCTGCAAGCGCCGACTTCACGACTCCCCGGTACGACATCAACGACATCGGCTTCTTCCGGCGTCCCAACGATTACGGCGTCTTTGCCACGCTTGAGTACAAGGAAGACCAGCCTGCTGCCGTCGTACGGTACTACAATATCGAAACAAAACTGCACGAACGGTGGAACTTCGACAGGGCACAGCTGAACAGGGGCGTAGGACTGGATCTGAACATCCTGTTCGCGAATTACTGGGAGGCGGGCGTCGAGTACTCTATAGATGTTGGACGGTATGATGACCGGGAGACCAGGGGGAACGGACTCTACGAGAAGCCGGGGGAGAACTCTGTGGAGATCTTTGCCGCGACAGATGATCGCAAGGTGCTCGCATTCGGGATAGGACAGCGTTGGGGTTGGGACCGCCACGGCAAACGGCAGTATGGAATCGAAACCGCCCTGGAATACAGACCGCTCTCCTGGATGGAGTGGTCGTTCGAAACGGAAGTGGAGAGAGTCCGCAATCAGGAGGCCTGGAGAGGAACCGGTGTGAATGCGGGGCGGCTCGTCAACATATTCGGCGACCGGAACACGGACATGGTGAGCTTCACCCTCCGCGGAGAGGTGACGTTTACCCGGGATCTGACGCTGCAGGTGTACGGACAGCTGTTTCTGGCAAAGGGGGGATTCATTTCGAGCCGTGCGATGGTCGGGCCGGGAGCTTTCGTTGAACAGCCGATGGGCATGTTGCCGTTCGACTTCAACGAGCACGAGCTGCACACCAATGCAGTGCTGCGATGGGAGTATCTTCCGGGGAGTACGCTGTACCTGGTCTGGAGTCAGGCGCGACAAGGAACGGGCCAGGTCGCACGCACCGTGCTCGGCGCAGATCTTGCCGATGCGTTTCGCCTGGCCCCTTCGAACATACTGCTTCTTAAAGTAACCTACTGGTGGAACGTGTAGCGAAGAGCCGCTACCCGATCACCTGCCGCAGTTCGCGGTTCAATGTCTTGCGGAGCATATCCATCCGGCTTCGTATCTCCTTCCCCATGCTCCGCAATTCCTCCTGAAGCTTCTTCATGTCCTGTTGCAGCTTGAACTTGTTCTGCTTCAGCTTATCCGAGTTCTCCTTGAGCAACTGCAATTCGTGCTCGTCTTCTACGCCGGACCGGGACCGGAAGTGATACATGTCCGATTCCTCTTCCTCATCGACTTTCAGCTGGAGCGTCAGGCGGGATCCTTTTCGCAGGACCTCGACTGCGGAGGAATCGCCCCCTTTGACGTCCTCCAGTATCTCCCAGACATCATCCACGTTTTCCACCTCTTCCTTGCCCATGCGGAGGATGACATCGCCCGCTTTGAAGCCCGCGTCCCTGGCTGCGCTGCGTTTGTCGACCTTCTCTACCAGCACGCCTTTGCCTTCCGGCGCGCCAAAGTACTCCCGGAGCTGCGAATTCAGGCCCATGAGGTTCAGCCCCTGGGCGCCACCTCCTTTGAACACGCTCACATGGAAACGCGGTATGTGGGGAACTGCGGGGATGCGGGGCATTTCGGGGACCGTGAATGCATGCTGCCATGCAAACTCCCGTGCCGATCGCTTTCCCACCGTCGCCTGAAGAGTCTTCTTCTGAGTGCCGCGGACAACGACCACAGAGACCTTCGAACCGGGATCGGTCTTTCGCACGGCTTTGACCAGATCGCTGGCATCTTCGATCGCCTTGCCATTGAATTCGATGATCACATCGTCTTCGGCGATGCCGGCCTTTTCTGCAGGACTGTCTTCTACGACATCGGTGACCAGTGCCCCGCTCTTGGCGTCGATCTTCATCTCCTTTGCAAGGGATGGGTTCAAATCCCGTGTGGAAACTCCCAGGAAACCGGCCCGCGAGGACTCCTCATATTCCTGGATCGCTTTGAGTTCCTCTTGGGGCTGGGGGGCTTCCCCCGCATGTCCGCAGGCCATCCCCATCATCAGCAGGGGAACGACCAGTGCGAAGACAAACCGTTGTGCTGCCATACTTGCTCTCCTTTTGTAGTTCACCCACACATATCGGTTAGACACCGTACCCATTGCATCCGTTGACATGCCCTCCGTCATTCGCCGCGAAGCACCCGTATGAGCGCCGAGCGCGAACGTTCTGTTCCCATCGTGCCGAGGTAGAACACGGCGGTGCTCCGGAGATCCTCATCCCGGTGCGAGCGGGCGATATCGGCGAGAAAGTCAGTCGCCCGTTCGTCGCCGATCGTTGCGATAGAGAAGAGCGCCGTCCCCAGACGCGGATCTCCTGCGGCGGTGCCGGTATCCAGGCGTTTAAACATGGCGATCAGCTCGTCGACTGCCATTTTCTTGTTCGTGGCGGACCGCGCATACATCTCGATGGCGGTCCGCTGTACGTCCGTATTTGAATCTGCCCGGGCGACTTCCAGCAATGCTGAGGCGTTTTCCGGGTTGGTGAACCTGCCGAGCCCGTACACTGCAGTGATCCGGACAGGGACCGGCTGGCGTCTGTCAAGGGCGACTTCGCGGAGTGCCCTGGATGTCTCCTTATGGTCCCCCGCATCGGTCAGCACACGCATGGCCTCAATCCGGGTCCGGACTTCCGGATCCAGATGCGGCACGTGCGCAGGGAACGGCCTGATGAAGGGAGACGGTGCGCGGACGAGGAGTGTCTCTCCTTCGCTGATCACGGTCAAGCGCTGTTGCAGCGTGGACTGTTGCAGGCTCATCTGTTCCGCCTGCTTCTGGAACTCCTTCTGGAGCCGCTCGAGTTCTCGCGGAATCCTGATGCGAATTTCTTCCTGTTCCATCAGCCCTGCAGGCGGACGCGGTATGCGGGCGAGTTCGTGTTCCACCTCGAGGATCTTGAGGTCGGCGACGGCGTCGTCGATGTACGGGCTGCGGGGATAATTTCGCAGGAGCGCGCGGTAGAGCTTTGCGGCCTTTTCTTTGTCTGACCGCTTCCAGGAGACTGCGGTCCAGTAGGCCGCATCATCCGCATATGCGGATCCCGGATAGCGTTGCTGCAGCTCGCTGAAAGCCTTGCGAGCCTTCTCCCACTCTTCGCTGAGCGCGTGCGAGTACCCCTGCCGGTAGAGTTCATACGCGGGGTCGTCAGGTTCGGGGGGGGGAGTTGCGTAGGCCACTGGAGATGCCGCCGCTGCGCACGCCTCCTGTCCCGACAGTGACGCCGGGAACGCCGCAGCGGCAAGCACCACCATGCACACAGCCCACTCCCACCTCAGGGCCGGTGTTCTCCTATTCCTCGTTCGCATAGCTCACCTTCAACTGTATCGCTTCCTGCATGCGGATCTTGAACAACAGATTTTCCCGTTCGATGCCGCTCCGCACGAGCGCCATCGTAGGCATCTCATTGCGCGATTCCATGTTCGCCAGCTCGATCTGAATCTTTTCCAGCTCATTGACCAGGTCAAGAGACCGGTCATCCAGCGTCTGCTGTTTCAGTGTCCTGGCTTCATCGGCAAGCTCCCTCGATGTCTTCCGTTCCACGCTGAGATCCACAGGCTGGCCTTTGACGTCAGGCATATTTGTCACCCCCACCAGGAGCAGCCTGGATTTGCGGAGGTACGAGTCCATGCGGGTCTCTGGAGGGGCCGACACTGAAGCGAGTCCGGGCTCTATCGATTCTGCACCGGCCGGCGATTCTGCGAAGACCGGCCGGTCCGGAGACTGCCGGAGAAGAGACCAGGTCACGAAAGCGCTGGTTGCCACAATGGCGATCGACGCAACACCGAGGACAAGCCTGCGGTGGGGGACGACAGTCATGGTCAGCCAGTCCGACACGCGTCGCTGCCAGACGGAAAACCGCAGGCGTACGCCGGGGCGATCCGACTTCGCTGCAATCTTCTGATCCACCTCGTTCAGCAACGCCGTCCAGAATGCATCAGGCAGAGCGTCAGAAGGTTGTCCCCCGGTGGGGGAGAGCATCCCGAGAGCCTCCCGGACTTCCTCACATTCGTCGCGGCATGGCGCACACTCCGCGAGGTGAGACTCGACAGAGGCCCGGTCTTTTTCGTCCAGGTCGCCGCGCAGATACTCGTAGAGTCTGAATTGTGTCTCTGTGTGTGCGTTCATGCTGCATCCTCCTGAAGAACCCTGAGTCTCCCCCGCAGTTTCTTCAGGCCACGGAACAAATGTGTCTTGACGGTTCCCTCCGAGCACTGGAGGATTTCGCTCACCTGCCGTGTCGAGAGGCCCTCCATATGACGGAGGATCACCACGGATCGCTGGAGCGTGGGCAGCTCGTGCAGTGCCTGTTCGATATGCGTCCTCAGGAAACGGGCTTCATGCTCCGCGTCCTGTGTCACCCCGGGTTCCCGGATATCATCGATACGCACTTCATGCCGTGAGCGGGAAGAGTTGGCCCTGATCTGGTTCAACGACAGGTTCATGACGATGCGATGGAGCCATGTGCCGAACTCTGCGTCGCCCCGGAATGTCGGGAGTGCCTGGTACGCGCGCACCAGGGCCTCCTGCATGACATCCCGTGCGTTTTCGTGATCGTGCACGAAACCATATGCGACATTGTAGGCCTGCTTCATGTAGCGCTCAACGAGCCGTCGATAGGCGTCACGATTCCCATCCTGTGCCTCACGAATCAACTGCTGCTCGCCGGCAGCCGGCATGTGGGGGATTCCCGGAGTTTTTGTGCTCTAGTGGTTAGACACGGAAGGCGGGCGGTACGTTGACATGTGGCGGCCGCACCTGCTCTCTATTATATAGAGAATAGACGGATGCGGCCGCGGGAATGTTGCAGAACGTGCTTCAGCTGGCTACTCGAACTTGAATTCCCTGGCGTTTCCATAGATCGGTATGAACACCTCCGACTGGCGGGGATTGGATGTCTGGAGAAACACGCCATCGGACAGGATCGGTGCAGCCTTTGCCGGGACGAATTCGGCCTCGAGTGTGGCGCTTTCGCCCGGTTCAATTGGATCTGCCGGAATGGTCAGGCTGAAGCCGGCCAGCTGGCAACGCCACCCCGTCAGCTTCAACGGCTCTTTGCCATTGTTCTTCACGGTCAGGCTCATCCGGCTTTTCCTGCTGACTTCTGCATCTTTGAACCAGATGTGCCCCGGTGAGACAAGGATCTCGTCGATCACAACGGCAGTGAATTCCACCACCAGGCGCGGTTCGTTGGCGGCATTCGACTGGATGGCGACCGTCTTGTGGACCTTCCCGGAGAAATTCCGCGAGTTGAACGTGATCGAGAGTGTGCCTGTCTCGCCCGGACGAATGTTGTTGCGGGAGAGCATCGTCCCTGTACAGCCACAGGACGCTTCGATATCACCCAGCTCCAGCACCTCGGTACCTTTGTTGGCAATCGTCAGCTTGTGCTCGACGACCGTCCCGCGGAGGATGGTGCCGAGGTCGAACGACTTGCCGTCGGCAATGTGGATGGCCGGCTGGGCTGAAGCCAGTGACGCCAGACCGGCCAGTGCGAACATGAAGACGATATGCCTGCGAAGTGACATGAGAGCTCCTTGCTTGCAGACGGCCGCTACTGAGCGCGGCCGGTATTCTTTTGCACAGCGTCCGCCAGCGAGAGCCGGTAGATCCCGCGATCCCGCAGGCTGACGATAAGGGTTCCCTGATCGGCATGCCACGCGGCTGCGACAGGGTCTCCTGGAAGCCGACGGTCGATGACGCGCGTCCATGTCGTCCCGCCGCTGGTGGTGAGATAGACACCATGGCCGTTCACCAGGGCGACGAAACTGGTGGCGCTCCGGCTGTCGGTAGCAAACAGCACATGATCCGTTGCGTTCCACGGCGGTGAAAACCGGTTCCACTCGAGACCGCTGTTGATCGACCGGTAGCATCCCCCTGTTGCGGTCCACGCATAACACACTTTAAGGTCCTGATCATCGAGTGTCAGGAACAGCAGAGAATCCGCACCGAGTCCGTACCGTGTTGACTCCCAGGAAAGGCCTCCGTCCTGCGTGAACACGACTGCCGCAGGTGAAGCCACGCCGAACACGATGCCCGCATTGGTCTCCCTGAACGTAAATGAACGGACATGGGGTGTCTTGCCGGCCGGTCTGGATTGTCTCCATGTGCTGCCGCGGTCGGTGGAGACGAAAATCCCCAGTTTGCCGGATGCGAGGAGACGTGTGGAGAACCATGGATGCGGGACCAGAATCTCTGGTGTCGTCTGGAGTGTGCGTGCGAACGGCAGCCACTTTGCGCCGCCGTCCGTTGTGCGGAATGCACCGGTTGCGGTCGTGGCATAGAGGCAGGATGGATCGCGCGTGTCGATGGAAAGAGAGAGGACGGTTCCGCCGGCGAGTCCTTCTCCAATTGACTTCCATCCTGATACCTCCGGGTTGTACCGCAGCACGGTGTTCCGGACGACGGCATACATCGTGTCGCCGCGTGCGTTCATGGTAAGGAGGGATGCGGTGGCTCCACCCAGAGAGGCATCGGCTGGTTGCCAGGATGCACCCTGGTCCGTGCTTACGCACAATCCAATTGCGCTTCCGAAGGCGAAGATGCGCCGCGGCGGAGCCGCCGGGAGGACCAGTGTGGATGAGAGGGGAGGCAATGATCCCTCCCAGAGTTGCCAGCTCTCACCGAAGTCGTTGGATACGAACACGCCGGATTCCGTCCCTGCGAAGACGGTGTTAGGCTGGCCGACCTGACCGCCGAGTGAGAGGATGCGATCGCCGGTTGCGGCAGGGCGGACAGGACTCCAGTGCTGGCCGAAGTTCGTGCTCCGGTAGATGCTTCCCGCATCGTTTCCAACGAGGATGAGGTCGCCATTCTGCGGGTGCAGCAGGATCTGTGTTGCCTGAGCACCGACCACCGCGCTTCCCCTCGATTGCAGATGCCAGGTGTTGCCTGAGTTGGTGGAGGTAGCGACTCCCAGCGCGCCGATGGCTGCAACGAGCCGGTCCGGGTGCCCGGTATCGAGTGCAAGATCCCACACCGTCGCTCCGCGGAGGAGTGTATCACCTTCTGCATGGAGCGAGTGCCATGTTGCGCCGTTGTCCATCGACTTGAACAGCCCATGTCCTCTGGTTCCCGCATAGGAGATGTTCGGTTTCCACGGGTCGGCGGCAAATGCGGTCACGGCGAAGGTCGTGTCGCCCGCATCCCCCAGACGAACACGCTGCCACGTGCGGGCCGTGTCTGTGGTCAGGAAAAGCCCCCGCGCCGTCGCTGCGTAGATGAGAGACTGCCGTTCGGGGACTTCATAGAAACCATAGATGACGTCGCCTTTAAACGCCGGTGTGCGGTATGCCCAGCTCTTTCCTCCATCGGAAGAAAAGGCTACCTCGCCGTTGGTGAGTCCCGCCAGGATCTCAGGTCCGGACGCGAACGGAAACACGGCGGAGAGGTTGCGCGCAAACGGGCCGGGCAGGGCTTCCCACTGCAGTTCGGATGCCGGCGGCGAAGAGCATGATTGAAGGCTGGCCAGTGCGAGGGCCATGCAGATGACGGCGAGTGGGGATGACCAGCAGTGCCGGCCCGCAGGAGTGTGTGGTCCCATGGAAAGTATCACCGACCTTTCAGGCAAGGGTTTCACCATGGAAAATTGTGACGAGATCTGCCGCGAACAACATCAGATCGCGCGCGACTGCTTTTCCCTCGCGGGACGCCAGTGCTGCATCCATCGCCTTGCGCGACTCAAACCCGGCTTCGACCAGCACATGGTATGTGCTCTCGCCGATTGGCGCACCCGTCACGTGCAGGACATCGAGCGACAGGATTCCGGGGAGTTTCTTGAGAAGCGGGAGATGAATCTCGTTGAAGTGCGCGTCGAATGGCGCCGGTTCCGGAGGGGTTCGGTACAGGGCAACAAGTTTTGTCATAGCGATTCCGTGAGTTGAGAGAAACGCATGAAAAATATAGCGACGGCATGGGGCAAAAGCAACCCGGGGCGATGGAAGCCCCTCTTTGCTCTCTCTCCTTTTTTGCATATCTTGGATGCATGAGCGCGCCCGACCTCCCCCTGGATCTGTTCGACGATGCCCGGAGCGGGGAGCGGAATCTCCGGGCAGTGCATGAGCTGTTCCTCGCCTCGGGCAGCAGGGCGACGCTCGAGGAGTTTTCACGGGCAATCCTCACGGCGCTCCGATCTTCCCCCGATCCCGACCTTGCTGTCGCCAATTTGCTCCGCTTCTGCGAAGTCACCGTCAGCTCTGCCTCACTGTTCACGGATCTTGTGCAGCATCCGGTCTTGCTCGATATCCTCATGCGCACTCTCGGCAATTCCCGCTTTTTTGCCGACATCCTGGTCCGTGAGCCGACGCTGTTCCGCTGGCTGACTGCATCCGCAGTGCTGAATACCCCCCTGGCCCGGGAAGAACTCCAGGGGGAGACGGACCGTTGCGCGGCCACTTTCGCCAATCTCGATCGCCGGATGGATGCCCTGCGGCGTATGTTCCGTCGCCAACTCCTGCGCATCGGCATGCGGGATGTCCTGGAAATCACCGACATCACGACAGTCACGGCTGAGCTTTCCCTGCTGGCCGACTGCACGATCGATGCGGTCGTCCGGTGGACCTGGGATCAGGTCCGGGAGAAAGGCGAAGAAATACCGGATGTTCCCTTCGCCGTCATCGGGCTCGGCAAACTCGGCGGCAATGAGTTGAACTACAGTTCGGACATCGACCTCCTCTTTCTATACGGTGATCTTCCTCCCGACGCAGATGCGGAACGCACTCATGCCTTCTTCCACAGATTCGGGGAACGGATCGTGCAGCACCTGTCCAGGTCAACGGGGGAAGGACACCTGTTCCGTGTGGACATGCGCCTCCGGCCGGAGTCGGGCAGCGGTCCGCTTGCGCGCTCACTCGGAAGCTACCTTCTATATTATGAGGGTCGCGGCGAGCTGTGGGAACGCCAGATGCTGATCAAGGCACGCCCTGTCGGCGGGGACCGGCAGCTGGGTGAGGCATTCATCCGGGCGCTGCAGCCGTTCGTCTACCCGCGCGCGTTTCTTGAACACCCGGTGGAGTCCATCACGCGGATGAAAGCGCGGATTGAGTCGACACTGGGCGATGCCACGAACGTCAAGCTCATGCCCGGCGGGATACGGGACATCGAGTTTATCGTCCAGGCTCTGCAGCTCCTCAAGGGAGGGAAGAACCCCGGTCTCCGGACGGGCACAACGCTGACGGCGCTGGCCGCTCTCGAACAGAGCGGGATCCTCACCGGCCGCGAAGCGAGGGGTCTCATGAAGGCGTACCGGTTCTACCGGCTTCTCGAACACCGCCTGCAGATCATGCAGAACACGCAGACACACAGTGTCCCCCGGGATGAGCGGGGGCAGGGATTACTTGCCCGGCGCATGGGGATCGCATCCGCGGCAATGTTCGAGCAGGAACTCGGCGATCATCTGGGACTCGTCCGCGGAGTATTCACAAAAGTGCTGAGCGTGCAGGCGGAGCCGTCGGCGGCGGGACTCGAAGCGGCGATTGATGGAGCGCTTCCCGAGGAAGCCACGCGCCGACTGCTGACCGACTACGGGTTCCGGGACATTCGTCAGACGCTGCGCAACATGCGCTCGCTCGCGTTCGGGTCGACGCTCACGGGCCTGCGGGAAACAGACAGCCGCGCGCGGTCGGCATTCCGCCAGGTGGCCACGTCACTGTTCAACGATCTCTCCGCGACGCCCGATCCCGATCTCACGCTCCAGGGAATCACGCTGATTGCGGCAGCGCAGAAATTCCCCGGCTCCTTTTTCTCACAGCTTCAGGATCAGCGGTTTCGCCGGTTCATCGTGGACACGTGTGCCATGAGTCCGCGGTTCGCCCGCATACTGGGTGATCATCCGGATCTTCTGGAAACGGTCGCACTTGATCCGGCCGGCCCGTACCCCGGGGACTCCGGAACGCTCATCCCCGCAGACGACCTCGTCGCCTTCAAGACGGTTCAGGAGGTGCGGGCGGGGCTGCGCTATGTGCTTGGCTTCTCGCAGATCGAAGAGCTGACGGCGGACATTGCATCGATTGCAGAGTCCGCGATCCGCCGCGTCTATGAGGGAGGCCTCAGCGGACGCGGGCGTGCACCGCGGCTGGCAGTCTTCGCGCTCGGCAAACTCGGGAGCCGGGAGCTGATGATTGATGCAGACGTGGACCTCCTCTTTGTTGCGGAGACCAGGACCGCGGCGGAGCAGAGCAGACTCGAGAAAATGGCCTCTGTCTGTGTGACGGGGCTGTCCGCCATTTCCGAACGGGGACGCCTGTACGAAGTGGACGTGCGGCTCCGCCCCGAGGGAAGAAACGCGCCCCTCGTCGTCGATCGGTCGGCGTACAGGATTTACCTTGAACAACGAGCGTCACTCTGGGAACGGCAATCTCTTACACGGCTCCGGTTTGTGTGCGGCGATGAAGAACTCGGCCGCCAGGTTCTCGCTGACGTGCGGTCGTTTGTGTTCGACCATCCGTTGCCGCCGGACTGGGTCAAGACCACTGTGGAGATGAGGAAGAAAATCGAATCCCGGACCCGCACGCGGGGAGAGGCAATCATCGATTTCAAGCTTGGTGCAGGCGGGATGGTGGATGTGGAATTCCTCGTGCAGATGATGCTTCTTCAGCCGGGCGCACTGCCTGCGGATGTGCGGGGACGCGATGCGTTCACGCTTCTCCGCGCCGCACCGCCGCACCTCCTCACGGAACCGGAACGAACGCTCCTTATCGATGCCTACAGACTGTATCGCCGGCT
>Ga0316605_10000978_pt1 | contig 17463 bp, 17 predicted proteins | sample OWC_soil_day20_n_FD_207666 | JGI IMG/M metagenome (GOLD analysis project Ga0316605, IMG submission 207666) | Wetland soil microbial communities from Old Woman Creek delta, Ohio, United States - OWC_soil_day20_noCT | ecosystem: Environmental > Terrestrial > Soil > Wetlands | place: USA: Ohio...
CCGCCGGCAAGGTCCTCGAAGGCAAGTCCGACATCCCGACCCGTCTGTGGATCGCTCCGCCGACCAAGATGGATGCGCTGATCCTGACCGAAGAAGGCTACTACGGCGTCCTCGGCAAGTCCGGCGCGCGCATGGAAATGCCGGGCTGCTCGCTGTGCATGGGCAACCAGGCACAGATCCGCAAGGGCTCGACCGCGATCTCCACCTCCACCCGTAACTTCCCGAACCGCCTCGGCATCGATACCCAGGTGTACCTCGGTTCCGCCGAACTGGCCGCCATGTGCGCCCTGGCCGGCCGCATCGTGACCGTCGAGGAATACATGGAGCAGATCAAGCTGGTGAACGCCAAGGCCGGTGAAGTCTATCGCTACATGAACTTCGACCAGATTCCGGAGTTTGTGGAACAGGCGGCGACGGTCGAGATGTAATTTCGAAAATCGGCCGGTTTTGCCGGTCGACCGCAGCAATCTGAAAAAAGCCCCCGTCGGGAAACCGGCGGGGGCTTTTTCGTGGGCTCAGCAGGCACCACGCGCGAGGCGCACCGGCGCCGATGGTTCGGTACGCGGCGATTTGCACAATAAACTGTGTCTATACAGCAGATTTCAGCGTGATCAACCGATCAGGATGCCCATGCCCGCCGTGGGGTCAGGGTAATTCCTTGGCTAGCGTTTGGCCGACAGTCAAGGTAGTCGCCATTATTGCCGTCCTGCCAGTGCCTGCTTTGGGTGCGTTTCCTGTGGCCTGTGTCGGGCAGCGCACTGATTGCAGCGGATCGTCGAACGATAATCGGCAAACATTCCGACCCTGGGCATGCTTGAGATATGCGTCATCAGCAGATTAAAAACGCACTGGTGCGCGCGGCCGGGGATGAGCCCGATGCCGGGGCTGTCTCTGCGGCAGCAATTGAAGTCTGGCTGCGGATTGCGGCCCGGCTGATACCGGTCATCGGTGCGCAGGGCGTCGATGTTCTCTTCAGGCGCGCGCTGGTGCTGACCAGTCGCTCCTTCGTCTGGCTGGCGGCCGTCAACAATGACGAAGATGCCGATGCGCTGCCGGAAAGTCTGCGGCGCTGTCTGGCAAGTCAGGAGATGGCGCTCGCTGCCGAGGCCGGCGCTGCGTTGCTGAGCAGGTTTACCGACCTGCTGGCCAGCCTGATTGGCGAGGCCTTGACCGAGCGCCTGCTGGAACCGGTCTGGACTGTTCCGACACCATGAAAGCCTCATCATGAAAAACAAGATTGCCATAAATTCACTTGCCAGCGGGGTGCCAGGACTCGACGAGATTCTTGGCGGCGGCCTGCCGGAATATTCCCTCAATCTGATCGTCGGGCCACCGGGTTCCGGCAAGACCACGCTGGCGCACCAGATCATGTTTGCCCTGGCGACACCGGAACGACCGGCCTTGTTCATCAGCATCCTTGGCGAACCCTCCCTGAAGATGCTGCGCTATCAGCAGCAGTTTTCCTTCTTCGATGACGAGAAGATCAACAGGTCGATTCGTTTCTTGGATCTGAGCTCGGATTTCGAGTCGGCTGGTCTTAATCAGGTGCTGGTCCGAATCAGGCAGGAGTTGGTGGCCTCATCCCCGGCGCTGGTTTTCGTCGACTCGTTTCGCGCCGTGAACTGGGCAGCGCAAAACCAGTCCGGGGAGGTCATTGACATGCAAAGCGTCACCCAGAAACTTGGCATCCTGCTCAGTGGCTGGCAGGCGACGACGTTTTTGATCGGCAAGGAAATTGATGAGTACTCCCTTCATCCGATCTTTACCATTGCCGATGGCCTGCTGTCGCTGGAACAAAGCGTCTACCGCAATTCGATGGTGCGCAAGATCCAGGTCATGAAAATGCGCGGCCAGGCGGCGCTGCCTGGCATGCACACCTTCCGCATTACGCCCGAGGGCATCAAAATATTTGGCGCAGCGCTGGCATCCGACGGCGGCATCAGGGTGGCAAGGGACAATGGGCGGCGCGATCAGGTGAACTTGAGCATGGGCAACCCTGAGCTCGATACCATGCTCGGCGGCGGCTTGCCGGCAGGCTTTTCGATGCTGGTGGCAGGCCCTTCGGGGTCGGGAAAGAGCATTCTCGCCTCCGAATTCCTGGCTGAGGGCGTGCGCTGTGGCGAAGCGGGCGTGATGGTTGCCTTCGAGCAGACGCCCAGCCAGTTGCACAGCCTCGCCATGGATGAGCTGGTGCGCGCCGAAAAAATCGGCCTGATCAATACCCGTACGCTGGATCTTTCGATCGAGGAGATCGTGCAGCGTCTGATCGAGATGATCGACAAGATGAAGGCGCGGCGGGTGGTGATCGATTCGCTCTCCGGATTCGAGCTGGCGGTGGCCCCCTGTTTCCGCGAGGATTTCCGCGAGTCCCTGTTTCATCTGGTGGCCGTTCTTTCCGGCCGTGGCGTCGCGGTGCTGATGACTTCCGAGCTGGAGGATCGTTACACCGATCTACGCTTCAGCCCCTACGGTTCCGCCTTCCTCACCGATGCCATCATCGTGCAGCGCTATATCGAGATCGATAGCAGACTAAAGCGCGTCATGGCGGTGATCAAAATGCGCGGCAGGAATCACTGCAACGAGATCCGCGAGTACGACATCGGCGATGGGGGCATTCACATCGGCGAGCGGGTGCTTGGCTACGCAGGGCTGTTCAGCGGACGACCGACACCGCAGCCACCTGCGGCCACGGTGGATGAGCAGCCATTAGCACGGTGTGGCCCGAGCGGCGGACCCACCTTGAGGAACGGCGTCACGCCGGCAGACGCCATGTGGGCCGGCGTGACACCGACCGTGGCCAAGTGGCACCGGATCTATCCAACACCGAACTGCTGTGCCGGGCGAACGAGCAACTCGTGATGGCTTCGATGCGCGCGCAGGAGGCCAGCGAAGAGGCCGGGGAAGTGGCGGTCAAGATGACCCATCAGGCCCAGCACGATGCGCTGACCGGCCTGCCCAATCGCACGCTGCTGGGCGAGCGCCTGGTGCAGTCGATTGCGCTCGCCCAGCGGCATGGCAAGCGGGTCGCGCTGCTGTATCTCGATATCGACCACTTCAAGCAGATCAACGATACACTCGGGCATGCCGTTGGCGACCGCTTGTTGCAGTTGGTCGCCCAGCGCTTGCAAGCCTGCGTGCGTCTTTCCGATACTGTGTGTCGCCAGGGCGGCGATGAGTTCGTGATTCTGCTGGCCGAAATCGAAACGGCACACGATGCCGCCCTTGCCGCCCAGAAGCTGATCGAGGCGATGCTCGAACCGCATCTCATCGACGGCGATCTGCTCCAGGCGACCCTGAGCATCGGCGTCAGCATTTATCCCGACGATGGCCTCGATGCAGACACGGTGCTCAAACATGCCGATACCGCGATGTACTACGCCAAGCGGGGCGGGCGCAACAATTATCAGATGTTCCGCCGGGAGATGAAGGGGCGGGTGGTGCCAAGGGACTGATTGCGCCGTCCCGCCAGCGCCGACTTTTTACTGGCGTCAATGAAGGGTGGAACAGGCGGTGATCGTCGAAATGAAATTTGCGAAAATCGGCCGGTTTTGCCGGTCGACCGCAGCAATCTGAAAAAAGCCCCCGTCGGCAAACCGGCGGGGGCTTTTTACATGTGGTGAATCAGGTGTTTGCCTGCCTGGCCAGAAACCGGTCCAGCTGATTGCCGAACGCCTGCCGGTCGGCCTGGCTGAAGCTGGCCGGGCCGCCGGTGTCGATGCCGGCGCCGCGCAATTCCTCCATGAAATTGCGCATGGTCAGGCGTTCGCGGATATTGGCCGGGGTGTACATCTCTCCGCGCGGGTTCAGCGCGTGCGCGCCGCGTTCGATGACCAGCGAGGCGAGCGGGATGTCGGCGGTGACCACCAGGTCGCCGACCGCCACCTGGTCGACGATATGCGCGTCGGCGACGTCGAAGCCATGCGCGACCTGGATGGCGCGGATGTATTTCGACGGCGGCGTGCGTAGCATCTGGTTGGCAACCAGCGTGGTCTGGATGTGCAGGCGCTCGGCGGCCCGGAAGATGATTTCCTTGATGACACCGGGGCAGGCGTCGGCATCGACCCAGATATGCATTACTTGCCTGCGGTCGACGGCGAAATCGGCGCAAATTCGGCCGGTACCCAGGCGTAGCCCTTCGGCTCCTTGCGCACATGGCCGATCCCCGGGAAGGGCAGGTGCATGCCGGCCACCATCAGCTTGTCGCGCGCAGCCTGGAAGAAGATGCGCTTGCGGGTGAGCACCGCCTGCTTCGGGTCGTTGTCGTATTCGAAGGCGACTTCCGGGCGGGCGAACTGCACGGCGTGGTTATGCACCAGGTCGCCGAGCACCAGCAGTTTCTGGCCGCCGCTCTGGAACAGGTAGCTGGCGTGGCCGGGCGTGTGGCCGTGGGTGTCGACGCTGGAAATGCCGGCCAGCAGCTCGCGGTCGCTGTCGAAGGTCTTCCACTTGCCGGCGGCGAGGTAGGGCGCGGCGGCATCGCGCGACATCTTGAAGAAGCCCTGGAAGTCCTTCGGCGCCTTGGCGGCAATGTCGAGGCTCAGCCAGAAATCGTTGTCGGCTTTGGCCGACCAGACTTCGGCGTTGGAGAACACGGCCTTGCCGTCCGGCGTGACCAGGCCATTGACGTGGTCGCCGTGCAGGTGGGTGATCAGCACGGTGTCGACCTGTTCCGGCGTGTAGCCGGCCGCCTTCAGGTTGTCGACGATGTTGCCTAGGCCCGGCCCGAACAGTTTGGCGGCGCCGGCATCGACCAGCACCAGCTTGCTGCCGGTATTGACCAGATAGGCATTGACCGCGGTCTGCACCTTGGGGCCTCGCAGGAACTGGCGGGCCAGCAGGCGCTGGATGTCACGCTTGCCGATGTCCTTCAACAGCTTCTCGTCGAGATCGATGGCGCCATCGTAGAGCGCGGTGACTTCGAAATTGCCCAGCATCAGGCGGTAATAGCCGGGCACCTGGGTCTTCTGCTGCGGTGCATCGGCACTGGCCGGGCCGGCAAAGACGAGGAGGGCGGCGGCGAACAGGGCGAGGATTTTTTTTGTGTTCATGGGAGAGCCTCGATCTACGGTTTGGGGCTGCCGAGTATCCCATGATTCTGTGGATGGTGAATATCCGGAATGGGTCGTGGCTACTGGAAAAGCACTCGGCGGCGGCGGGTAGCCCCTACCTTTTTCAGCGGTCCGATGCCGGAGAAATCTGACCGGCATACCGTGCTGTTCCCACGCAAATTCAGTGTGCCGCCGACAGACGGGCTTGTTCGGTCGCAGCAGAATTCGCCCAACACCAAAATGACTCAGTAATGCAACAAGGCCGCAAGAGCACGGGGCATAGCACTCAGCTACGGGGGTAATCAATGGAACATCGCACTGATTGAGCGGGCATCGGCATTCCGAGGAAGCAGCATTTCCGGGAATGCCCGCCGCGGGGAAAACGGCACGCCAATCGGCCGGGGGTATCACTTAAGCAATCCAGTTTCAGTCTGCCGCGCTCGCCGGTGGATGAAAGCCCGCTTTCGCCCAAGAGGTGGAGCGTTTTTGTCTGCAACCGTGAAAGGAAATGATCATGACCAATCTGATGCAACAAGTTCAGCGCTTCATGCGCGACGAAGAAGGGGTGACGGCTCTGGAGTATGGGCTGCTCGCCGCCTTGATCGCCGTAGTCATTATCGCCGGGGCCGGCACCCTGGGGGGCGGTCTAAACACCCTGTTTGAGGGCATTGCGAATTGCTTCCCGAATCCCTCTGTCGGATGCGCCGGTTAGTAGGTGCCAAGCAGATCGCGATGGCGATTTCATCCCATCCGGTCTGCTGAAAACTCCTTGGCTCGACAACAAAAATGTCTACCGAACTGGCCCAAAAGATTTTCGGAACACCGAACGCCATGGCGCTCTGCGTGCTGGCCGTCCTGGGGGCCTTGGTGCTGGTGGCGGCGTGGAGCGATCTGCGTCGCCAGCGTATTCCCAACATGCTGGTCGTTAGCGGCATGTTGCTTGCCCTGCTGCTGCATGGCGTCTTGCCAGGGGGCTACGGATTCTTGTCGGGGGTGCCCGGGGGCCTGGGCTTCCTCGGTTCGCTGAACGGCCTGGTCTTTGGCCTGTTCGCCCTGCTTCCCTTCTACGTGCTGCGGGTGATGGGGGCTGGCGACGTCAAGCTGCTGGCCATGGTCGGAGCCTTCGTCGGTCCCAGCGATATCTGGTGGACGCTGCTGTGGACCGCAATCGCCGGCGGCGCACTGTCCGTGGTCCTGGCCGTGCAACGGGGTCTGCTGCTCAGCGTGATGCGCAACCTGCGCTTGATGTTCCGCAGTTTGGTCTTCACTGCCGCCAGTTCAAAAGTCGAAGGGGCCGACCGGGCGCTCGTCACGGCCAGTCCAGTGCCGTACGGCGTGGCTATTGCAGTCGGCAGCATCGGCTGGGGGATTTATCGAGCACAGTTATTCGGTTTGTTCTGATTCGGCAGGAGAAGGCCGCAAAAAGAAAAGGCAGCAAAAAAGAAACGGAGGGGAAAATGAATACGACTGTTGAACGACAGGCCAATGAACGGCCGGAAAAAGTCAGCGAGCTGATTGCCTCGGCGTTGGTGCCGCTTCCGCCGGCCAATTGGGCCGAAAGCGGGCTTCCCTTCGATTTTCTCGTCGATCTGATGCTCAAGACTTTCTTCAATGGCGGCAGCTTGAGCCAATGGGAACTTGGTGAACGTTTGAAGCTGCCGGTCGCGGTCATCGAGCCACTGCTGGATTTCCTGCGTGCCGAGAGCCTGTGCGAGGTTACCCGGCGCGATCTGGGCAGCGCGCAGATCAGCTATCAGTTATCCGGGCCGGGGCGTCTGCGCGCCGAAGCCAGTTTGCAGAAAAGCCATTATTGCGGGCCGGCACCGGTCAGCCTCAAGGCTTATGTGGCCCAGGTCGAGAGCCAGAGCATCGCCCGGATGCGCGTTTCGCGCACCGCGCTGAACAGCGCGCTCAACGGGGTGGTGATGCCACAGCATTTGCGCGAAGACCTCGGCGCCGCGATCAATTCCTGCCGTCCCGTCCTCCTTTATGGCCCGAGTGGCAGCGGCAAGACCTACATTGCGGAACATCTGGTCAACGCGTTGAGCGGACAGATTTATGTGCCATACGCCATCCTGGTCGATGGCGAGGTCATCCAGATATTCGATCCGCTGGTGCACCACGCCATCCCGTCGATGACCCAGGAGCACGTCCTCGACCGCTGGAACGGGGTGGATGCCCGCTGGACGCTGTGTCGGCGGCCGGTCGCGATGAGCGGCGGCGAACTGACCTTGCCGATGCTGGATCTGCAGTTCGATGTCCACAGCCGCTTTTATGTCGCCCCTCCCCAGGTCAAGGCCAACAACGGGCTGCTGATCATCGACGATCTCGGGCGCCAACTGGTCACCCCACGCGACCTGATGAACCGTTGGATCGTTCCTCTCGACCGCCGCATCGACCACTTTGCCCTGCATACCGGCAAGAAGTTCTCACTGCCTTTCGATGCGCATGTGATCTTCTCCAGCAACCTGCAGCCACTTGAACTGGCTGACGAGGCCTTCCTGCGTCGGCTGGGCTACAAGATTTTTGTCGGTGAAATGGCGAGCGACGATTACCGCCAGGTATTCATCCAGGCTTGCGAGCGGTCGGGCGTCGGCTTTTCCGAAGCGGCTTTTGATTACCTGCTGCGGGAGTGTCACCAGGCATGCAAGCAAGCATTGCTCGCCTGTACCCCGTTCGACCTGGTCAGCATGATCTGTGACCAGGCAGCCTATCTCGACAAGCCGCCGGAAATGACCAAGGAAACATTGAACTGGGCGTGGCAGACCTACTTCGCCAGGGCGTAAGCAGTTGCCGCTTCAGCGTAGCACCCAACGCAGCGATTCTTTGAGGGGTTCAACATGAAAAGCACTCGTCCGTACCTGATGATCACATTTTCGATCCTGGCCGGCATCGTCGCCGTTGTGCTGGGTGCCCGCTGGCTGGCCGGCCAGGCCTCGATGACGACGCAGCAGGTGGTCGTAGCGGCGCGTGACATCGATCTAGGCAGTTCGCTGGATGCCTCGATGCTGCAAGTGGTGCGTTGGCCGGCCAGCAGCGTGCCCTCCGGTGCGCTTAGCGAGACCGCCGCGCTCGACGCGCGCGTGTTGCGCAGCAGCGTGCTGCGCGGCGAACCGCTGGTCGAAGGCAAGCTGGCACCGGTCGGCACCAAGGGCGGTCTGTCGGCGGTCATCGGTGCGGGCAAGCGTGCCATCACCGTCAAGGTCAACGAGGTGATCGGTGTCGCCGGCTTCGCCCTGCCGGGAAATTACGTCGATGTGATGGTCAATATCCGTGACGACAAGGACAAGCCGATTTCGAAAATCGTCCTCGAACGCATTCTGGTGCTGGCCGTCGCCCAGGAGGCTAGCCGGGATGAGACCAAACCCAAGGTGGTCAGCGCGGTGACGGTCGAGGTCAGCCCGGAGCAGGCCGAGAAGCTCGATCTGGCCCGTAGCGTGGGCACCCTTTCGCTGGCCCTGCGTAACCAGATCGACCACGACCAGATCCAGACCGCCGGCGTGCGCCAGGCCGATTTGCTACAGATTTCCCTGCCGGTCGTTCAGCAAGCGCCCGCCGCCAAGGTCGTCAAGCGCACGGGGCCGGCCCGCGACATCGAGCGGGGAGGGCGGATCGAGGTCATCCGCGGGGTGCAGAAATCGACAGCCGAGCTTTAAGGAGTGGTATCCGGCTGAACAACTGATCCCGCTGTCGGGGGAATTCGAGTGACCAAGGCAAATGGCAATCGTGGCGACACAGGAGAAACAAAAATGAACAATGAAACAGGGCTTGTGTATGGGGACCGGAATCAGGATGGCTATCTCAAGGCCGTGACGCTGATGCTGTCATTGGCACTGACGGCTGGCGGGCTGGCGGTTTCGGCGAATGCGTTCGCTGCTAGTTTGCCGGGGATGGGCAAGGCACCGGTGGCCGATGCCTATGTCGAGTCGGCCCAGGTCGGACCGCAGATGAATCTGGTCATCGGCAAATCGACACTGCTCCGCCTGCCGACGGCGATCGACCGAATCTCGGTGGGCAATCCGAATGTCGCGGACGTCACCTTGATCAGCGGGCGCGAACTCTACCTGCTGGGCAAGACGGTGGGGGCGACCAACGTCATCCTGTGGCGCAAGGGGGGGAGCACGACCATCATCGACGTGGCGGTGAACGTCGATGCCGCCCGTCTGGAAAGCCGGATCAACGAGCTATTGCCGGACGAGAAGGGGATCAGGGTCGGGACGGCGGCGGATTCGGTGGTGCTGTCCGGGGAGATGTCCAGCGCCCAAAAGGCCGATCAGGCGGTCGTCATTGCCGAGGCCTACGTCAGGAATCTCAACCGGGGGCTGGTCTTGCCGGTCACCGCCGGCGGCGGACAAGCTGCCCCCGGCACCACGATCAGCGTCGGCGAAACCCGCAATGCGAACAGCGCGGTGATGGCGGCCGGCTCGCGGGTGGTCAACCTGATTCGAGTCAGCGCGCCGCAACAGGTCATGCTGGAAGTCAAGGTGGCCGAGGTCTCCAAGACCCTGCTCGACAAGTTGGGAAGTCAGTTCGGCTGGGCGGCGACGAGCGGCGGCTGGACCTACGCGATCGTCAATAGCCTGCTGGGTGGCAGCGCCGGTTTGCTGTCCGCCATCAAGAACCCGGCCGACAAGTTCATCAAGCTCGATGCCGAGAAGAGGGATGGACTGGTCAAGGTTCTCGCCGAACCGAACATCATCGCCATCAGCGGACAGGAAGGCAGCTTCCTGGCTGGCGGCAAGATCTTCATCCCGGTGGCGCGGACCAATCCGATCAATGGCTTTTCGACGATCACGCTGGAGGAAAAGGAGTTCGGCGTCGGACTGAAATTCACGCCGACCGTACTTGAAGGCGGTCGCATCAATCTCAGGGTGGCTCCCGAGGTCTCCGAGTTGTCGACCAACGGCTCGCCCTTTACTTCCTTCGACGGTACGGCCACCTCCATCCTGCCCAGTTTCACGACGCGGCGGGCGCAGACAACGGTGCAGCTCAATGACGGACAGAGCTTTGCCATCGCCGGTCTGATCAAGAGCAATGCCACCGAAACCATGAAACGACTGCCCGGTCTGGGGGAAATTCCGGTTCTCGGCGCACTCTTTCGCAGCAACGAGTTCCAGACCGAGCAGACCGAGCTGATGTTCGTGGTGACCCCGCGTCTGGTCAAGCCGTTGCCACCGAACTATGCGCTACCGACCGACAGCTTCGTTCCTCCGTCGCGTAACGAGTTTCTTCTTGGCGGAAAGATGGAGGGTTCCGGGCCGACGAACGAATCCGCAGTGCAGAAATCCCCGGCCAACCCGCCGGCTTCGCCCGCCCGTGGCGGATTTGACGACAAATAAGTGGAGACAGCCATGAGCACAGCCTTTCTGCAACGACTCCTCGGCACCCTCGCATTGACGCTTGCCGGTTGCGCCAGCACCACGCCCAATCTCGATGCCCGCTTCGGCCAGGCCGTGCTGGCGGCCCGTGCCCAGCAGACCATCAATCCCGACGCCTCGCTCAATACCGATCCGGTGACCGGGATGGATGGCCGGGCGGCCAGGGAGACGATGGTGCGCTACCACGACACTTTCAAGAAGCCGCCGCCGACCTTCAATGTCATCAATATTGGCGGCGGCATCACCGGCGACAGCGCCGGCGCTCAATAGGCAGCGTGCGGAATATACGGGGAGGGCGGGCATCATGCGACTCGGATACGGACTGCGGCATAGTCAGCGCGGCGCCATAGCGATCATGGTCGGCGTGCTGATCATTCCGTTGATCGCCTTGCTCGGGGTCGTCATCGATCTCGGCCACCTCTATGTGCGCAAGACCGAGTTGCAGAATGCGGCCGATGCCGCCGCCCTGGCCGGTGCCAAGCAACTCAACGGACAGGCGACGGGGATCAATGCGGCGGTGACGGCCGCCATCGCCACCGCCGCCGCCAACGCTTCCGACATGGGCAATACCCCGGTGGCTATTTCGGCAGCGCAGATTCGTTTCGGTCCGACCCCCGACGGTGCCTGGGCAGACCAGGGAACGGCCGTGGCCAACCCGACGGGGATGCGTTACATCAAGGTCGATACCTCCGGAATTGCCCAGGGCACGCGGCCAACCTGGTTCATGGTGGTGGTCAACTCGGCGCTGGCCGACACGACGACGGCGGGGATGGCGGTGGCCGGCGCGCCGATCTGCGACGGCCTGCCTATCTTCATCTGCCCGCCGCCGGGCGGCTTTGTCCGGGGCCAGCCCTATTTCTTTGCCGACAACCCCGGGGCCCCGGTCGGGCCGGGCAACATCGGCTATTTCGACCCGGTTCCGCCTGGCGCGCCCAGTCTCGTGCCGCCCGGCGCAAGCGAGATGAGTGACGTCGTCTGTGTCGGCAAGACGTTCTGCATCGGTGCCGGAACCTATTCGAGCCGGACCCAGGCCGCCTTCGGCAAGATGGAGAAGGCGTTCAATACCCGTTTCGGCGTTTATCAGGGGGAATTGAAGGACAAGGCGGAAACCTGCCGGCCGGATACCAACGTCAAGGAGTACTTGGCGAATCAGGTGAACTGGATGGCCGCGCCGCCGGGCAATCAACTCGGGGTGTCCTGGTCGGCCGTGCGTCCGGGCACCCTGCCGGGGACGCCACCGGTTGATGGCGACTATCCGTCGGCCGGCAGCGGTGGTGGTACGCCCTACACGCAAACGACCTCGAGTTTCTACGCACCACCTAGCGGCTATGAAAGTTATGCCCAGGCAGGGCGTCGGATCATTACGCTGGCGATCGGTGCTCCCGCTGCCTGCAATGGCAGCGTCAACGGCTCCGGCAAGGATGTCCCGATTACCGGCTTCGGCCGCTTCTTTATGCCGATCAAGGCCAAGGGGACCGGCAGCCCGAAAGGCATCTACGTCGAATTCATCGAGCCGATCGCGCAGCTACAGGCCAGCGCACCCGACCTCAAGCTCTATCGCTGAAATCGGAGCTAGCCATCATGAACCAGCAATGCTGTAAGACATTTTCTCCGGGGAGGCGCCGTCAAGGCGGGGTGGCGGCGGTGGAATTCGCCATCACCATGTTCCTGCTCCTGCTGATTGGCGCCGGCCTTGTCGAGTTCGGCCGTGCCTTCTGGTTCTACGACGCCGTGGTCAAGGGAACCCGGGACGCGGCGCGTTACCTGTCGACGGTGCCGACGGCAAATCTGGCCGGGGTCGGCGCGACAACGGCCAGCAATATCGTGGTCCAGGCCGCCACGGCCGGCGGCGTGCCGGCATTTAGCAGTGCCAATGTCAGTATTTCCTGTGCCCCGACGGCCTGTGGCGCAGCCGTGCTGCCCAGCAATATCTCCTCCGTCACGGTCAGTGCGACTTACCCGATGAGCATCGGCGGGCTGTTTCCCTTTCTTGTTTCGGGCAGTGCCGGTCGCAGTTCGTTTGACGTGACGCTGGCACCGCACACCACCATGCCTTACCTGTGGTAGGAGCCGACAAATGAAAAACTCTTCCCGCCCGTCGTATTCCCGGCATCGCCAGTCCGGTTCGGTTGCCGTGGAGTTCGCCCTGATCGCCTTTTTTGCCTTCCTTCCCCTATTGCTCGGCATCATCGAATTCGGACGTCTGTTCTATGTCGCCAATACCGCCCAGGAAGTGACCCGGCGCGCGGCGCGCGAGCAGGTGGTCAAATGGTTGAGCGATAGCGCCAGCGTAAAGCGCCATGCGGTTTTTCGCGACAACGATGGTTCGCTGATGGGGGCGCCGGAAGTGACCAATGCCACGGTCACTCTGAGTTTCTACAACAGTTACGCCAATGCGCTGAACGGTACGGCGGCCATCAGCGGCGTCGCCAGTTCCCAGGAGAATGTCAGCAACTGTCTGCTGGCCACTTCCAACTGCATCAACTTTGTCCGCGCGACGCTACAGAGCGGCGGCGCGCCCATCAATTATTCGCCGATGACCGGATGGTTCGGCGACCTGTTTTCGGTCCCCTTGCCAGGGGCCACGGTGATCATGCCGGCCGAGGCGCTGGGGCTGCTCTGAGCGTATCGCATGATCAACGCAATCCACGGCATTCGCATGGAGAAATGGAAAATGAAAAATTCCCTCGCCGAGTATGAAGTACTGGACGCCGAACGAATGGACTCGCCGGGGAAGCCCGCCTTCAATCCCCTGGCCAATAAAGGGGGAGAAGCGCTGAAGATTGCGGTGCTGTCGCGCAACCCGGAGACGCTGAAATCGCTGCGGGACTATGTGAGTGGCGAGGCGGCATCGTCGGTGCAACTGCAGATCTGGCCTGGCGAAGCGGCGCATCTGGCCGTCATGGTCGAACAGGAAAATCCGGATATCCTGCTGCTGGAGGGGCTGGGGGCTGGCGAGGCGGAGCTTGATGCCCTGGAAAGCATCGTTGCCCGTCATCACGAGCTAACGGTGATTTTGATCGGTGCCCAGCATTCTCCCGAATTGCTGTTGCGCGCCTTGCGCATCGGGGTGCGCGAAGTCATGCAACTGCCGGTGAGCCGCGAGGCGCTGGAGCAGGTCATCGGCAGCATCCGTCGTCGAGCCGTTGGCCAGCCTCCCCTACAACAGGGCAAGGTGCTGGCCATGTTGCCCTGCAAGGGGGGGGCCGGTGCCACCTTTCTGGCGACCAACCTGGGTTGTGCCATTGCCGCCGAAGGCAAGCGGGTCTGCATCATCGATCTGAACTTCCATTTCGGCGAAGCCTCGCTCTATGTTTCCGAGGCAAAACCGGCGTCGACCGTAAGCGATGTGCTGAAACAGATTCAACGCCTCGACGGTCCCTTGCTGGAATCGAGCATGCTGCGGGTAAGCCCGAACTGCTGGTTGCTGGCTGCGCCGGACTCTCCCGAGGCGGCGGTCGATATTCGGCCGGAAAGTATCGAGCGATTGCTGAACGTCGCCCGTGGCTACTACGATTTTGTGCTGCTCGACGTCAGCCGGACGCTGGATTCAAACTCGATCCGGGCGCTGGATCATGCCGACGATATCTACCTGGTGTTGCAGATGACCTTGCCGTTCCTGCGCGATGCGGCGCGGCTGCTGCGCCTGTTCCAGTCGCTGGCTTACCCGGAAGGGCGGGCCCATCTGGTGGTCAATCGTTTCGAAAAGGACGGCGACATCAGTCTGAAGGATCTCGAACAAAGTCTGGGGGTGACCGTCTTCAAGACGGTACCCAACAGTTTCAGTGCCGTGGCCGTGTCGATCAACCAGGGGCGGCCGATCATCGAGCTCGCCCCGCAGGATCCGGTTTCCCGGTCGCTGCGGGAGATGGCTCGAGATTTCGCCGAGGTGGCGGTGGAAGAGAAGGGCTGGCTGCAGCGCTTGTTGAAGCGCAAGGCCTGAGTGCTAGCGACATCCCCAGTCAACGAACCAGGAGAGCGGAAATGGATCTGAGGCAAAGATTGCAGGAGGTTCGGCCGGAAACTGCTCCGACCATTTTGGGCTGCGGCGATGCCGCCAGCGCCCTGCGTTCGCACGACGATGCCGAGTATGCCGAGCTGAAGAACCAGATCCATCGGCAGTTGCTCGACCGTGTCGACCTGGAAGTGATGTCCAACCTGCCCGAAGAACGCCTGCGTCGTGACCTGAAGGCGATGGTCGAGCGTCTGATGATCGAGGGCGACGTCGCGCTCAATACTTCCGAGCGGCGCCAGATGGTGCAGGACATCGAGAACGAGATGCTTGGTCTCGGTCCGCTCGAACCCTTGCTGGCCGACCCGACGGTCTCCGACATCCTGGTCAATACCTGCCGCCAGATATATGTCGAACGGGCAGGGCGGCTGACCCTCACCAACGTGCGTTTCGCCAGCAATCAGCACCTGCTGAAAATCATCGACAAGATCGTTTCGCGCGTCGGGCGGCGCATCGACGAATCGACCCCGATGGTCGACGCCCGTCTGCCCGACGGGTCGCGGGTCAATGCCATCATTCCGCCGCTGGCGCTCGACGGGCCGTTGCTGTCGATTCGCCGCTTCGCCGTGGTACCGCTGACGATGGACGATCTGCTGCGCACCAAGACCCTGACCGAGCAGATGGCGCAGTTGATGGGGGCGATGGTCAAGGCCAAGCTCAATCTGCTGATCTCCGGCGGGACCGGCAGCGGCAAGACCACCTTGCTCAACGTGCTGTCCGCCCATATTCCGCCGACCGAGCGCATCGTTACCATCGAGGATGCGGCGGAACTGCAACTCCAGCAACCGCACGTCGTCCGTCTGGAAACCCGGCCACCGAACATCGAGGGCAAGGGGGAGGTCACCCAGCGGGCGTTGGTCCGCAACAGTCTGCGCATGCGCCCGGATCGCGTCATCCTCGGCGAGGTGCGCGGGGCCGAAATCATTGACGTGCTGCAAGCCATGAACAGCGGCCACGACGGCTCGATGACCACGGTGCATGCCAATTCGCCGCGCGACGCTTTCACCCGTGTGGAAAACATGATGTCGATGGCAGGCATGCAGATGCCTCCGAAAACGGCCAGGGCACAGATCAGCTCGGCAATTTCGGTGGTGCTCCAGGTGGCCCGGCTGAGCGATGGCCAGCGCAAGGTGATCAGTCTGCACGAAGTCACCGGCATGGAGGGCGAAGTGGTCACCATGCAGGAAATCTATGCTTTCCGGCAAACCGGCATCGCACCGGATGGTCGTGTCCTTGGTCATTTCCGGGCCACCGGCATCCGCCCGAAGTTCATCGATCGCCTGCGCACCTACGGCCTGGTCATGCCCGACGAGATGTTCGACCCAAGCTGCATTCACGAGTGAGCGTACGTCATGGACTCCATCTATCAGTTTTTCGTGCTGTCCTGCTTTGTCGCCGTGGTGTTCGCCGTGGAGGGGGGCTACCTGGCCTGGAACAACAGCAAGGGCGAAGAGGCGCAGCGGATCACTCGCCGCTTGCGGGCGATCTCGGCCGGCGAACACGGTGCCGAAATATCGACCTTGCTGAAAAAGCACAGCGGAGCGGAGATCTCGGCACTGGAGCGCCAGCTGTTGCGCTTGCCCCGTGTCCACCTGCTCGACCGGGTGTTGCTCCAGGCGGCCTATGCCAAACCACTCGGGCATTTTCTGCTGGTTTGCCTGGCGGGGGCAGTGTCCGGATTGTTGCTGTCCCTGGCTTTCAGTTGGCCGTGGTGGCTGACGCTGTTGCTGACCGTCGGGGGCGGCAGCGTCCCGTTGCTCCGTTTGCTGCACATCCGCAGCAAACGGCTCCGGGCCTTCGAGCAGCAATTGCCCGATACGCTGGATTTGATGGCGCGTGCGCTACGTGCCGGCCATGCCTTCTCCAGTGCCATCGACATGGTCGGCAAGGAAACAAGCGAACCGGTTGCCGGCGAATTCCGCACCACCTTCGACGAAATAAATTACGGCATCTCGCTGCCGGACGCCCTGCTCAATCTGGCGACCCGGGTGCCGAGTACCGATCTCAGATATTTTGTTGTCGCCGTGGTGCTGCAACGCGAAACCGGAGGCAACCTGGCCGAGTTGTTGGGTAATTTGAGTGCCTTGATCCGCGCCCGTTTCAAACTGCTCGGGGCGATCCGCGTGCTGTCGGCCGAGGGGCGCCTGTCGGCCTGGATACTTGGCCTGCTGCCCTTTGTGACGGCCGGTGTGATCAACCTGATCAATCCGAAATTCATGAGCATCCTGTGGACCGATCCGGCCGGCATGCGTCTGGTCTGGAGCGCTGTGGGGCTGGCTATCGTGGGTATTTTCTGGATGTGGCGGATCGTCAAGATCCGGGTCTAGCCCGACGTACGGCGTGTTGCATCTAGGAGGGAATCGTCATGAGCAATATGCAGATATTTTTTTTAGCGCTGCTCTTCCTGTCGGTGTCCGGCATTGTTTTCAGTGTGCTGTGGTTGACCCTGCACCCTCGGGTAAGTGGCAGCCGCCTGAACGAAGCGGTGGGTGGGCAGTCCGGCGGCTTTGGATGGGATAGCACGGCATGGCTGAGCAGATTGGCCGAACTGGCCGGTCCGCTGGCCAAACTGGCCCTGCCGGCCGGCGGCTGGGAGTCGTCGGGATTGCGCCGCCGGCTGATGAATGCCGGCTTGCGCCATGCTTCGATTCCGGTCCTCTACTTTGCCGCCAAGGTTTTGCTGACCTTGGGCTTGCCGGCCATTTTCATGATTTCGCTGGGCGTCACCCGGATTCCGCTAGGCAGCAATGCCATCCTGTTCGTTGCCCTGTTGCTCGCCACCATCGGTTGCTATCTGCCCAATGTGCTGCTGGCGTGGCGTATCAAGTCCTATCAGCTGGAACTGTTCGAAGCGTTTCCGGATGCGGTGGACCTGATCATCGTCTGCATCGAGGCCGGACTCGGCCTGGATGCGGCCATTCTGAGGGCTGGCGAAGAAATGAAGATCCGCAGCCCGGCGCTGGCTGGCGAGTTGAATCTGGTCACCCTGGAATTGCGCGTCGGCGTGAGCCGCGAGCAGGCCCTG
>Ga0316605_10000980_pt1 | contig 17445 bp, 13 predicted proteins | sample OWC_soil_day20_n_FD_207666 | JGI IMG/M metagenome (GOLD analysis project Ga0316605, IMG submission 207666) | Wetland soil microbial communities from Old Woman Creek delta, Ohio, United States - OWC_soil_day20_noCT | ecosystem: Environmental > Terrestrial > Soil > Wetlands | place: USA: Ohio...
GTTACCGTCAATGAAGGCGCCAGCGTCGAAGAGGCCAAGGAGTTGATCCGCACCCATCGCTTGGAGCGCGTGCTGGTCATCGACGATGAGTACCATCTGCGCGGCCTGATCACCGTCAAGGACATCCTGAAGTCTACCGAGCATCCGCTGGCCAACAAGGACGCCGCCGGCCGCCTGCGTGCTGGCGCTGCCGTCGGGGTTGGCGCCGGGACTGAAGAGCGCGTCGAGGCGCTGGCCGAGGCCGGCGTTGATGTCATCGTCGTCGATACGGCTCATGGACACTCGCAAGGCGTGCTCGATCGCGTCAAGTGGGTCAAGAAGAATTTCCCGCAGATTGAAGTGATCGGCGGCAACATTGCCACCGCCGACGCGGCGCGTGCCCTGGTCGACATGGGTGCCGACGGCGTCAAGGTCGGTATCGGCCCCGGTTCGATCTGCACGACGCGTATCGTCGCCGGCGTCGGCGTGCCGCAGATCACTGCCATCCAGAACGTTTCCGAATCGCTGAAGGGCTCGGGTGTGCCGATGATCGCCGACGGCGGCATCCGCTACTCCGGTGACATTGCCAAGGCGATCGCGGCCGGCGCCGATACGGTCATGCTTGGCGGTCTGTTCGCCGGTACCGAGGAGGCGCCGGGTGAGGTTGAGCTTTTCCAGGGGCGTTCGTACAAGTCCTACCGCGGCATGGGCTCGCTGGGCGCCATGCAGGCCGGTTCGAGCGATCGCTATTTCCAGGAAAATACCAACAACGTCGACAAGTTTGTGCCGGAAGGCATCGAAGGCCGCGTGCCTTACAAGGGCTCGGTGCTGGCTGTCATCCACCAGCTTGTCGGCGGGTTGCGCTCGTCGATGGGCTATCTTGGCAGCCCGACCATCGCCCACATGCACGACAACGCCTGTTTCGTCGAGATCACCTCGGCCGGCATCCGTGAGTCTCACGTCCACGACGTGCAGATCACCAAGGAAGCCCCGAATTACCATCTCGACTGATCGCCAACGTCTTTCGAAGGGCGGCTCGCGGAGCCGCCCTTTTCATTCAAGGTCCTGCAAATGTCCCACCAGAAAATCCTCATCCTCGATTTCGGTTCCCAGGTCACCCAGCTGATCGCCCGTCGCGTGCGTGAAGCTAAGGTCTTCTGTGAAATCCACCCCTACGACGTTTCCGAAGACTTCATTCGCAACTATGGCGCCAAGGGCATCATCCTCTCCGGTGGCCCGAGTTCGGTGACCGAGGGCGATACGCCGCGTGCGCCGAACGTCGTCTTCGAGCTGGGTATCCCGGTGCTCGGCATCTGTTACGGCATGCAGACCATGGCCCAGCAACTGGGCGGCAAAGTGATGACTGCTGAAGCGGCCGGCAAGGCCCGCGAATTCGGCTACTCGGAAGTCCGCGCCCACGGCCATACGGCGCTGTTGAACGACATCGCCGACTTCTACAGCCCGGAAGGCCACGGCATGCTGAAGGTCTGGATGAGCCACGGCGATTCGGTCATGGAACTGCCGGTCGGCTTCGTCAAGATGGCGTCGACCGCCTCATGCCCGATCGCCGCGATGGCCGACGAGAGCCGCAAGTTTTACGCAGTCCAGTTCCATCCGGAAGTGACGCACACCCAGCAGGGCCGCGCCATTCTTGAACGATTCGTCCATGGTGTCTGCGGCTGTGGCACCGACTGGGTCATGGGCGACTATATCGCCGAAGCCGTCGATGCCATCCAGCGCCAGGTCGGTGACGAAGAGGTCATCCTCGGCCTGTCCGGTGGTGTTGATTCGAGCGTTGCCGCAGCACTGATCCACAAGGCGATCGGCGACCAGCTGACCTGTGTCTTTGTCGATCACGGCCTGCTGCGCCTGAACGAGGGCGATATGGTCATGGACATGTTCGCCCGCAACCTGGGCGTCAAGGTCATCCGTGTCGATGCCGTCGACGCCTTCATGGGCAAGCTGGCCGGCGTTTCCGACCCGGAGCAGAAGCGCAAGATCATCGGCAAGGAGTTCGTCGAGGTTTTCCAGGCCGAATCGAAGAAACTCTCCGCCGCCAAGTGGCTGGCCCAGGGCACCATCTACCCGGACGTGATCGAATCGGCCGGCAAGGGCAAGAAGGGCGCCCACACCATCAAGAGCCACCACAACGTCGGTGGTTTGCCGGAAGACATGCACCTCAAGCTGCTCGAACCGCTGCGCGAACTGTTCAAGGACGAGGTCCGCGAACTCGGCGTCGCTCTCGGCCTGCCGCGCGAGATGGTCTATCGCCACCCGTTCCCCGGCCCCGGCCTGGGCGTGCGCATCCTCGGTGAAGTCACGCAGAAGGCCGCTGGCCTGCTGCAGCGTGCCGACGCCATCTTCATCGACGAACTGCGCGCCACGCACGCCACCGAGCGCGATGTGGCGGCCGGCGCCTGCACCGCGGCTGACATCGGCAAGAGCTGGTACGACCTGACCAGTCAGGCGTTCGCTGTATTTCTGCCGGTCAAGAGTGTCGGCGTCATGGGTGATGGTCGCACCTACGAGAACGTCGTCGCGCTACGTGCCGTCGTGACCAGCGACTTCATGACCGCTCACTGGGCACACCTGCCGTATGAACTGCTCGGGCGCGTGTCGAACCGGATCATCAACGAAGTCCGTGGCCTGAACCGGGTGGTATATGACGTAAGCGGAAAGCCGCCGGCGACCATCGAGTGGGAATAAACAGAGGCCGGGTTTCCTGACGGGGCTTCGGCCCCGTTTTTTCTGGGCGGCGATTCGGCTGGTAAACGTCGCTGGTTGTTGCTGAACATGCGGCCAAATGCCAAATTTTTCACGCCGCGTTCAGTGCAAATGCCGTTACATTTATAAGGTTTGCATTTTGCGGACTCGAATAAGCGCATCTATTGCTATGGCTTTATGACCAAATTCGTAAGTACTTCAGTTATGGATGAAAAAAATGGCTTTAATAAATGAAAAGCGAAAAGGGGCAGAACGGCGTTTCCGTAATGATGGTCCTCCTCCCGGCCGGGAAGAGCGACGGGTTGCGCTAGAGCGCCGTCAGACAGATATTGCCGAGATTTCGTTTATCGAATGGGCTTCGCATTTTGCCAAATACCAGGGCAAGGCTGTTTCCGAGGCCGAAGCCACGGTGGCCACCCGAGCCGCTGAGGTGCTCAGCCGGGCGAGAGGCTAGTGGCGCCGCTTTAGGTGATCAGGTTGCCGTATCGGCAGCTTGGTCGAAGAGAATCGCCGCCGCAACTTTGCGGCCTTCGGCAGCCAGGATATTGTAGGTGCGACAGGCCGCCTGGGCATCCATGACCTCCAGGCCGATACCGGCCGGAGCGAAGGGGCGGAGCAGGGCGCCGGGTGGAAAGCGCAGGCGGCTGCCGGTGCCGAGCAAAACAATTTCGGTGCCCAGTTCCAGCAATTTCCGCATGTCGGCTTCGGCCAGTGTGGCCGGGATCGCGGCAGACCAGTCCAGAATGATCGATTCGGGCAGCAAAATGAGGTTTTTGCTGTGTTTTTCGTGGTTGACCGCAACATAACCTTCACCGTAGGCGGTGAACATGTTGAGGCCGGCGATATTGGATTGGTGAAGTTTCACTGCGCTATCTACCCGAAAAGGCCGCCGAAATTGCGGTGCACCATGCTAAAAGGTAGGATTATACCTTTTGGCGAACGTCGGTCTGTGCTCCAGGCCGCTGCGACCCGAATGCAACACTGCCCGCCTGGATGGCTGCCGTCATGAAACCTATCAAGAAGTCCGCAAAACTCGCCAACGTCTGCTACGACATTCGCGGCCCCGTGCTGCAGAAGGCCAAGCAGATGGAGGAAGAGGGCCACAAGATCATCAAGCTGAATATCGGCAACCTGGCCGCGTTCGGCTTCGACTCGCCGGAAGAAATCCAGCAGGACATCATCCGCAACCTGCCCAATGCCGCCGGTTATACCGATTCGAAGGGCATCTTCGCGGCGCGCAAGGCGATCATGCATTACACCCAGCAGAAGGGCATCAAGGGGGTGACGCTGGAGGATATCTACGTCGGCAACGGCGTCTCCGAACTGATCGTCATGGCCATGAATGCGCTGCTCGACGCCGGCGACGAAGTGCTGGTGCCGGCGCCGGATTACCCGCTGTGGACGGCGGCGATCAGCTTGTCCGGCGGCACGCCGAAGCATTACCTGTGCGACGAGAACAACGGCTGGCTGCCCGATCTGAAGGATATCCGCAGCAAGATCAGCAAGCACACCAAGGCGATCGTCATCATCAACCCGAACAACCCGACCGGCGCGCTGTATCCGGACGAGGTGTTGGAGGAGATCATTGCCATCGCCCGCGAGCATCACCTGGTCATCTATGCCGACGAGGTGTACGACAAGGTGTTGTACGACGGGGTCGAGCACACTTCCATCGCTTCGCTGGCCGACGACGTGCTGATGATCACCTTCAACGGCCTGTCGAAGAACTACCGCTCCTGCGGCTATCGGGCCGGCTGGCTGGTGGTGTCGGGCGACAAGCGGCGGGCCAAGGATTACATCGAGGGCCTCGACATGCTGGCCTCGATGCGCCTGTGCGCCAATGCGCCGGGGCAGCATGGCATCCAGACGGCACTCGGCGGCTACCAGAGCATCGACGACCTGATCAAGGAGGGCGGCCGCCTGCGCCGTCAGCGCGACATCGCGCATGAGCTGATCACGGCTATCCCGGGCGTCAGCTGCGTCAAGCCGAAGGCGGCCTTGTACATGTTCCCGAAGCTCGATCCCAAGGTTTATCCGATCAAGGACGACCAGGCCTTCATTTCCGAGCTGCTACAGGAAGAGAAGGTGCTGCTGGTCCAGGGCACCGGCTTCAACTGGCCGCATCCGGACCATTTCCGTCTCGTCTTCCTCCCGCACGAGGACGATCTCAAGGAAGCCATCGGCCGCGTTGCCCGCTTCCTGGAAAACTATCGCAAGCGTCACAACACCAACCAAACCAAGTAAAGACAGAACATGAAACCCATCAATGTTGGCCTTATCGGCATCGGCACCGTCGGCGGTGGCACCTGGACCGTTTTGCAGCGCAATGCGGAAGAAATCACCCGCCGCGCCGGCCGGCCGATTCGCATCACGGCCGTGGCCGACAAGAACGTCGAGCTGGCCAAACAAGTGACCGGTGGCGCCTGCCAGGTCACCGACGACGCTTTTGCGCTGGTCAATGATCCGGAAATCGACGTCATCGTCGAACTGATCGGCGGCTACGGCGTGGCCAAGGAAGTGGTCATGCAGTCCATCGCCAACGGCAAACACGTGGTCACCGCCAACAAGGCGTTGCTCGCCGTGCATGGCACCGAGATTTTCACCGCCGCCCAGGACAAGGGCGTCATGGTCGCCTTCGAAGCGGCGGTGGCCGGCGGTATCCCGATCATCAAGTCGCTGCGCGAAGGCCTGACTGCTAACCGTATCGAGTGGGCGGCCGGCATCATCAACGGCACGACCAATTTCATCCTGTCCGAAATGCGCGACAAGGGCTTGCCCTTCGCCGACGTCTTGGCCGAGGCGCAGCGCCTGGGCTATGCCGAAGCCGATCCGACCTTCGACATCGAAGGCGTCGACGCCGCGCACAAGGCGACGCTGATTGCCTCCATCGCCTACGGCATTCCGGTCCAGTTCGACAAGGCCTACATCGAGGGCATCACCAAGCTCGAAGCCTCCGACATCAAGTACGCCGAACAACTGGGCTACCGCATCAAGCTGCTCGGCATCGCCAAGCGCCGTCCGAACGGCGTCGAACTGCGCGTGCATCCGACCCTGATTCCGGCCAAGCGCCTGTTGGCCAATGTCGAAGGGGCGATGAACGCGGTGATGGTCAAGGGTGATGCCGTCGGCATCACGCTCTATTACGGCAAGGGCGCCGGCGCCGAGCCGACCGCCTCGGCGGTCATCGCCGACCTGGTCGATGTTACCCGTCTGGCCACCGCCGACCCGGAACATCGCGTGCCGCATCTGGCCTTCCAGCCGGACGCCATGTCCAGCCTGCCGATCCTGCCGATGAGCGAGATCGAGACCGGCTATTACCTGCGTCTGCGCGTCGAAGACAAGCCGGGCGTGCTGGCCGACATCACCCGCATCCTGGCCGATCAGCAGATTTCGATCGACGCCATGCTGCAGCGCGAGCCGGAAGAGGGCGAGGGCGAAACCGACATCATCATCCTGACCCATGTCTGCAAGGAAAGCTGCGCCGATGCGGCGATTGCCAAGATCGAGGGGCTTTCGGCACAGAAGGGCAAGGTCAAGCGCATCCGTCTGGAAGAGTTGCAATAATTCCCGACCGGTAAGCGGTTTGATCGACGGGGGCTGCGGCCCCCGTTTTTATTGGGTGTCGCCAGTCTTTTGCCAGGTCACCGCCGCCAGAAACAGGTAGCCGGCACCATAAACGGTCTTGATGAAGGCCGGGCTGGCGCTGTCCGGTTCCAGCTTGCGGCGCAGGCGGGAGATGCGTACGTCGATGCTACGGTCGGTCGGCGAGAGGTCGCGCGTCCCCATCAGTTGCTCGCGTTGCAGGATGCGATTCGGATTATTGACGAAAACCTTGAGTAGATCGGCTTCCGAGGTGCTGAGCAACTGCTCTTCGCCGTTCGGCGCGCTCAGCGTGTTGTTGCCGACATTGAAGCGCCAGCCGGAAAACTCGGCGACTTGGCGCGCGCTCGCATCGGCCGCATTTTCCCGTCGGCGCAGGATGCTGCGCACGCGGGCGACCAGTTCGCGCGGTTCGAAGGGTTTCAGCACGTAGTCGTCGGCGCCCAGTTCGAGGCCCATGACCCGGTCGCTGACGTGGGCCCGGCCGGTCAGGATGACGATGCCACAGACCGACTGGGTGCGTACCCGCTGCATGACTTCGAGGCCATCCATGTCGGGCAGGCCGAGGTCGATGATGCACAGATCGGGAGCCAGCGTGCGCAGGCGGCGCAGCAGGTCGCCGGCACTGCGGCACCAGGTGGTGCGAAAGCCGAAGTCGGCCAGCACCTGTTCGATGATGCGCGCCACGTCGGGGTCGTCCTCGACAATGGCGATCAGTTTCTGGGAGTCGTTTTCGCTCATGTTTGGTCTTGCCGGGCACGCAGGAGGGCGCGCGCCAGATCCTGTCGGACAAAAGGTTTGGTCAGCACCGGCAAGTCGCTGGCGGCGTGCTCGCCTTCGTCGGCATAACCGCTCATCAGCACGATGCGCATGTGTGGCTGGTGGCGCAGCACTTGCTCGGCCAGTTGGCGGCCGTTGATTCCTCCGGGCATGATGACGTCGCTGACGACGATGGCGATATCCGGAATCTGCTCGATCATGGCCAGCGCCTGGGCGCCGTTCTCGGCTTCGATGACCGGGTAGCCAAGGTCGATCAACTGCTGGCGCACGACCCGGCGGACATTCGGTTCATCCTCGGCGAGCAGCACCAGCTCACCGCCATGGGCCAGTGGCGCTTCATCGGGCGGCTGGTCGCCAGCCGCTTCCAGCGTGGTTAGCGGCAGCACCATCAGCACGGTCGTTCCCTGCTCGGGCTGGCTGTGGATGACGATGCCGCCGCCCGTTTGCTTGACGAAGCCGTAAGCCATCGACAAACCGAGACCGCTGCCCAGGCCGAAACGTTTGGTGGTGAAGAAGGGTTCGTAGACGCGAGCCAGGGTTGCCGCGTCCATGCCGCAGCCGTTGTCGGCTACTTCGATCAGCGCATAGCTGCCCGGTGCCACCTCGAAACTGGCGGCCTCGGCGGACAGCTCGACTGGACGGGCAGCGATGTGCAGGCGGCCGCCCCCCGGCATCGCATCGCGGGCATTCAGCGCAAAGTTGAGCAGGGCGCTTTCCAGTTGCCCCGGGTCGACCAGGGCATGCAGCGAGCTACCAGCCAGATCGGTCGATACGGCAATCGACTCGGGCAGCGAACGGCGTACCAGCTTGGACAGGCCGCCGATCAGCCGGCCGATGTCGACCACCTGCGGTTCCAGCGGCTGCTGACGCGAGAAGGTGAGCAGGCGCTTGATCAGCTGCACGCCGCGCCGCGCTGATTGCAGGGCCGGCTCGACGAATTCATTGACTTCGGCGTCGTTTGGCCGGTGATCCTGCAAGGCGGCCAGGTTGCCGATGACGACGGTCAGCAGGTTGTTGAAATCGTGGGCGAGGCCGCCGGTCAACTGGCCGATGGCCTCCATTTTCTGGGCCTGGACCAGCGCCGCTTCCATGCGTTTCTGCTCGGTGATTTCGTGCGAGAAGACGAAAAAGCCGAGCGTCTCGCCTTGTGGGGTAATTTCCGGCACCAAGGTGCTGCGCGCAAAAACCGTCTTGCCCTGCCGCTCCATCTGGTACTCGTAAGTTACCTGCTGGCCACCCAGCGCCTTCCTGACCGGGTCGCGCACCTGGGCGTATACGTGATCGCCGATGACATCGCGTACGGCGCGGCCGGTGACGCTGCCTTCCGGGTGGCCATACCAGTCGGAATAGCCCTTATTGGCGTACTGATAGACCTCGTTGCGGTCCACGTAGCCAATCAGGATGGGAATGGTGTCGTTGATCAGCCGCAGACGCTCCTCACTGCGCATCAGCGCGGCGGCGATGCGCGTGTTCTCGTTATTGGCGCGAGTCAGGTTGGCGTTGGCGTTTTCCAGTTGGGCGGTGCGCCGGCGTACCCGTTCTTCGAGCTGGATGTTCTGGTGTTCGCTCAGGTTCTCTATGTAGCGCTGTTCGGTGATATCGGTGTACAGCGTGACGAAACCCTTGTGCGGCAGCGGTTCGCCGCGCAGCAGCAGCACCCGGCCGTTCGGTCGCTGACGTTCGGTCAGGTGCGGTGCGAAATTGGCGGCCGCGGCGACCCGTTCGGCGATTTGACTTTCGCGGTCACCCGGCCCGTATTCGCCACGCTCGGCGTTGTAGCGGATGAAACGTTCGAATGGCGTGCCGACCCTGGCCAGTTCCTCGGGAAAGTCGAGCAGGCGGAGGAAAGGTTCGTTCCAGGCGACGAGGCGAAGATCGGCATCAAACACCGTGACGCCCTGGTCGAGCAGGTCCAGCCCGGCCTGCAACATGTCGTAGCGCTGGGCGGTTTCCAGGGGAGGGATGACAGGATTCATCGGGGCGATTCTAGAGCAGGCATCCGGCGCGCTTCCTTGATGTAACGATTCGTTACATTCGGTCAATAGTTGTGCAAGAGTCTTTTGTCACCCTCACGCTCCATAAAAAAGCATCAAGAACAGCGCCTTCGTCAGCATCGTGAGGAGACATTCGTGGTTGATCCGTACACCGTCGGGCTCGAACAGAACCCGGCCAATTATGTTCCGCTTTCGCCGCTGAGCTTTCTTGAGCGCTCGGCCTTCGTTTACCCAAAACGCATTTCCGTCATCCAGGGCAAGCGCCAATATACCTGGCTGGAATCCTACCAGCGTAGCCGGCAGTTGGCTTCGGCGTTAAGCGGGCGCGGCATCGGCAAGGGCGACACGGTCGCCGTCATGTTGCCCAATACGGCACCGATGTTCGAGTGCCACTTCGGCGTGCCGATGACCGGTGCCGTACTCAATACCCTGAATACCCGGCTCGATGCCGAAGCTATCGCCTTCATGCTGGCCCACGGCGAAGCCAGGGTGCTGATCACCGACCCCGAGTTCTCGGTCGTGGTCAAGGCGGCGCTGGCTCTGCTCGACGGGCCGCCACCGCTAGTCATCGACACCCTGGATCCCGAATTTACCGGGGGCGAAGTCCTGGGTGACAAAGATTACGAGGCTTTCCTGCGCGAGGGCGACCCGGAGTTTGCCTGGCGCCTGCCGGACAACGAATGGGACGCCATCGCGCTCAATTACACCTCCGGCACCACCGGCAATCCGAAGGGCGTCGTCTATCACCATCGCGGTGCCTACCTCAATGCCGCATCCAACATCATTTCCTGGGGCATGCCGCAGCATTCGGTCTATCTGTGGACGCTGCCGATGTTCCACTGCAACGGCTGGTGCTTCCCGTGGACGCTGGCCGCCAATGCCGGCACCAGCGTCTGTCTGCGCAAGGTCGATCCGGCACTGATTTTCGGCCTGATCAAGGAACACAGGGTCAGCCACATGTGCGGTGCGCCCATCGTGTACGGGATGATGATCAACGCCCCGGCCGAACTGAAACAGGGTATCGAACACCAGGTCAACGGACTGATCGCCGGCGCCGCACCGCCGGCGGCAATCATAGAAGGCTGCGAGCAGATGGGGTTCAACATCACCCATGTGTACGGCCTGACCGAAACCTACGGTCCGGCCTCGGTGTGCGCCAAGCACCCGGAATGGGACAAGCTGCCGATCGACCTGCGCGCCGCCCGCAACGGGCGCCAGGGCGTGCGCTACCACATGCAGGAAGCCATCGAGGTGCGCGACCCAGTCAGTCTGGAGCCGGTGCCCTGGGATGGCGAAACGATGGGCGAAATCATGTTCCGTGGCAATCTGGTCATGAAGGGCTACCTGAAGAACCCGAAAGCGACCGCGGAAGCCTTCGCCGGTGGCTGGTTCCACACCGGCGACCTGGCGGTGGTGCATAGCGATGGCTACGTCAAGATCAAGGATCGCTCCAAGGACATCATCATTTCCGGGGGCGAGAATATCTCATCGCTGGAAGTCGAGGACGTGCTCTATCGCCACCCGGCAGTGATCGCCGCCGCCGTGGTCGCCAAGCCCGACGAGAAGTGGGGCGAGGTACCGGCTGCCTTCATCGAGTTGAAGGAATCCGCCAGCTGTAACGAGGCCGACATTGTCGAGCACTGCCGCGCCCACCTGGCCCGTTTCAAGGTGCCCAAGCAGGTGGTGTTCGGGGCCTTGCCGAAGACGTCCACCGGCAAGATCCAGAAATACGTGTTGCGCCAGCACGCGCAGTCCGCACTGGCCATCGAATAAGCCATCCCCCCAACGTTCCAGCTCCGGCGGGAAGCCCTGGATGCCCGCCGGAGCGGGCCTGACCAAACAAAGGAATTACCATGAGCACCTATATCGCCCCCATCCGCGACATGCAGTTCGTACTCAACGAAGTCGCCGGCCTTGAAGAAATCTGCGCCTTGCCCGGCAACGAGGAATGTTCTGTCGACCTCGTCGAATCCATTCTCGACGAAGCGGCCAAGTTCGCCACCGGCGTTCTCGACCCGATCAACCGTGTCGGCGACCGCGTCGGCCACGTCTGCAAGGACGGCGTGGTAACCACCGCCGAAGGCTTCAAGGAAGCCTATCAACTCTTCGTCGAAACCGGCTGGAACGCCATGCCGTTCTCGCCGGAATATGGCGGCCAAGGCCTGCCGGCGGTCGTCTCGATGGCGGTCAATGAAATGTGGAAGGGCGCCAACATGGCCTTCGGCCTGTGCCCGATGCTGACCGGCGGTGCCATCGAAGCCATCGCCCACCACGCGTCCGACGAACTGAAGCAGAAATACCTGCCGAAGATGGTCGAAGGCACCTGGACCGGCACGATGAACCTGACCGAGCCGAACGCCGGCTCCGACCTGGCGGCCATTTCATCAAAAGCCAAGCCGGTCGGCGACGGTAGCTATCTGGTCAGCGGCACCAAGATTTTCATCACCTGGGGCGAGCATGACGTCGCCGAGAACATCATTCACCTGGTGCTGGCCCGCCTGCCGGATGCGCCGCCGGGACTGAAGGGCATTTCGCTGTTCCTGGTCCCGAAGTTCCTGGTCAATGACGACGGTTCGCTCGGCAAGCGCAACGACCTGATCTGCGCCTCCATCGAACACAAGCTGGGCATCCACGGCAGCCCGACCGCCGTCATGTCCTACGGTGAGAACGAAGGTGCCGTCGGTTACCTGATCGGCGAGGAGAACAAGGGCGTCGGCTACATGTTCACGATGATGAACCACGCCCGCGTCAATGTCGGCCTGGAAGGCGTCGGCATCGCCGAGCGCGCCTACCAGCATGCGCTGTGGTATGCCCGCGAGCGTGTGCAGGGCAAAATCGTCGGCGACAAGTCGAACGACAAGAAACCCATCCTGCATCACCCGGACGTGCGTCGCCTGCTGATGGACTGCAAGTCGCGTACCGAAGCCATGCGCACGCTGGCCTACTACGCTGCCGCCCAGATCGATCGTGCCCATGCCGGCGATGCCGCCGCCCAGGCCCGCATCGACCTGCTGACCCCGGTGGTCAAGGGCTGGAGCACGGAGCAGGGCGTCGAACTGACCTCCAACGCACTGCAAGTGTTCGGCGGCGTCGGCTTCGTCGAGGAAACCGGCGCCGGCCAGTACTACCGCGATTCGCGCATCACCACCATCTACGAAGGGACGACGGCGATTCAGGCCAACGACCTGGTCGGCCGCAAGCTGGCCCGCGAAAAGGTGCCGGGCGCGGCGATGAAGGCACTGATCGCCGAAATGAAGCTCACCGTCGACGAACTGGTGGCAGCCGACGACCAGCTGAAGAACATTGCGGTCAACCTGAAAAACGGCATCGATGCCCTGTCGACCGCAAGCGACTGGATTCTGGCCAACTACGACAACGCGCCGGCCGACGTGCATGCCGGCTCGGTGCCCTTCCTCAAGCTGACCGGCATCGTGGTCGGCGGCTGGCTGATGGCCAAGTCGGCGGCAATTGCCGTCAAGCGCCTGACCGAGGGCAGCAGCGATGATTTCTACAAGTCCAAGCTGGCCACGGCCAGCTACTTCGCCGCCCACCAGCTGCCCTTCGCGGCTGCCTATTCGGCCGAAATGACCGGCGGCGCGGCCTCGGTGTTCGGGCTGCCCGAGAACCTGTTCTAAGCCATGACCATGCGCACTGATCGCGACGCGATGGAATACGATGTCGTAATCGTCGGCGGCGGCCCCTCGGGGCTGTCGGCGGCGATCCGCATCAAGCAGCTGGCCGCGCAGGCCGGCCGGGAAATGTCGGTCTGCCTGCTGGAGAAGGGCTCAGAAATCGGCGCCCATATCCTGTCCGGCGCCGTACTCGAGCCGCATGCGCTGGCCGAGCTGTTCCCCGACTGGCAGGAGCGCGGCGCGCCGCTGAACACGCCGGCCGGCGAGGATCGTTTCCTGTTCCTCACCGAAGGTGGCTCGTTCAAGCTGCCGACGCCGCCGCAGATGTCCAACCACGGCAACTACATCATCAGTCTTGGCAACCTGTGCCGCTGGCTGGGCGAGCAGGCCGAGGCGCTGGGCGTCGAGATTTATCCCGGTTTTGCCGCCGCCGAAGTGCTTTATCACGCTGACGGTTCGGTCAAGGGCGTCGCCACCGGCGATCTCGGCATCGGCAAGGACGGCCAGCCCGGCCACAACTTCCAGCCGGGCATGGAGCTGCACGCCCGGCAAACCATCTTCGCCGAGGGCTGCCGCGGTTCGCTGACCAAGGGCCTGTTCGGCCAATTCAATCTGCGCGACGGCGTCGATCCGCAAACCTACGGTATCGGCATCAAGGAACTGTGGGAAATCGATCCGGCCAAGCACCAGCCGGGGCTGATCGTCCATACCGTGGGCTGGCCGGTGTCGTCGGACACCTACGGCGGCTCCTTCCTCTATCACCTGGAAAACAATCTGGTGGCGGTCGGCTTCGTCGTCGGGCTCGATTACAAGAACCCGTGGCTATCGCCCTACGAGGAATTCCAGCGCTACAAGACGCACCCGTCGATTCGCGGCTTCTTCGAAGGCGGCCGGCGCATTTCCTATGGTGCCCGGGCGCTGTCAGAGGGCGGCTACCAGTCCGTGCCCAAGCTGCATTTCCCGGGCGGCGTGCTGGTCGGCGACACGGCGGGCTTCCTCAATGTGCCCAAGATCAAGGGCACGCATATGGCCATGAAGTCCGGGATGATCGCCGCCGAAGCGGTGTTCGCCCACCTCGGCCAGGACAATGCAGGCACGGAAGCCACCGAATACGGCGAGCAGATCAAGCAGAGCTGGCTGTGGGCAGAGCTGTACAAGGTGCGCAACATCCGTCCGGCCTTTAAGTGGGGGCTGCTCGGCGGCCTGGCCTACGGCGCGGTCGATACCTTCCTGTTCGGTGGCAAGGCGCCGTGGACCATGCGCCACCACGACGATCACAGCCAGCTGGGCGACAAGGCCAGCTACGCGAAGATCGACTACCCGAAGCCCGACGGCAAGATCAGCTTCGACCGCCTGTCCTCGGTTTTCCTGTCGGCCACCAACCACGAGGAAAACCAGCAGTGCCACCTGCGCCTGAAGGATGCGTCGGTGCCGATTGCGATCAATTACGCCAGGTACGGTGCGCCGGAAACACGTTACTGCCCGGCCGGGGTGTACGAAATCCTCGGCGAGGAGGAGGGCCAGCCGCGCCTCCAGATCAACGGCCAGAACTGCCTGCACTGCAAGACCTGCGACATCAAGGACCCGACCCAGAACATCGAGTGGACGGTGCCGGAAGGGGGCGGTGGGCCGACCTATCCCAACATGTAGCACCCGGCCGGGTGAGCGCGGCTTGCCTGCGGTCGACCGGCCAAACACCCATAAAAATAGAGAACAGCAAAAATTTTTCGTTTCAATCCAAAGTAGTTTCAAGGAGGAGTCATGTCCCAAGACAACATCCAGGCAAGGATTCGGAGCAATCCGAAATTTGCCGAAATGGTCGGCAAGCGCACCCGCTTCGCGATCATTCTTTCCCTCGTCGTGCTGGTGCCTTATTACACCTTCATGATGCTGACCGCCTTCAATCCGGCCTTCCTGGCCCAGCCGATCAGCGAAGGCAACATCATCACCATCGGCTGGCCGATCGGCGTGCTGATCGTCGTCGGCTCCTGGCTGACCACCGGTATCTACATCAGCCGGGCCAATGGTGAATTCGATGCGTTGAACGAGCAGGTTTTACGGGAGTCGCACAAATGAAGCGCTCAATAATTGCCCTGGTGGCCGGCAGCCTGCTCGCCTTCGCCGCCGTCGCCGCTCCGGGCGCCATTGACGGCGTCCAGAAGCAGCCGATCAACGTCAGTGCCATCGCCATGTTCATGGTCTTCGTGCTGTGCACCCTCGGTATCACCTACTGGGCGTCGACCCGCACCAAGTCGACGGCCGACTTCTATACCGCCGGCGGTGGCATCACCGGCTTCCAGAACGGTCTGGCCATTGCCGGCGACTATATGTCTGCCGCCACGCTGCTCGGTCTGACCTCGCTGGTCTATGCCAAGGGCTTCGACGGTTTCATCTACACCATCAGCTTCTTCGTCGGTTGGCCGATCATCCTGTTCCTGATGGCCGAACGACTGCGCAACCTCGGTAAGTTCACCTTTGCCGACATCGCCTCCTATCGCCTCGACCAGAACCGCATCCGCACCTTCGCGGCCTTCGGTTCGCTGACCGTGGTCTGCTTCTACCTGATCGTCCAGATGGTGGGTGCCGGCCAGTTGATCCAGTTGCTGTTTGGGCTGGAATACACCTACGCGGTGATCAGCGTCGGCATCCTGATGATGGTCTACGTCACCTTCGGCGGCATGGTCGCCACCACCTGGGTGCAGATCATCAAGGCCTGCCTGCTGCTCGGCGGCGGCACGCTGCTGATGGTCCTGGCTTTCAGCAAGTTCGGCTTTTCCTTCGACAACCTGTTCAACCAGGCGGTGGCGGCGCACAAGGCCGGGATCAAGATCATGGCCCCTGGTTCGCTGATGGCCGATCCGGTGTCCGCCGTGTCGCTGTCGCTGGCCCTGCTGTTCGGCACCGCCGGCCTGCCGCACATCATGATGCGTTTCTTCACCGTGCCGAACGCCAAGGAAGCCCGCAAGTCGGTGTTCTACGCGACCGGCTTCATCGGTTTCTTCTTCCTGGTGGTGATCATCCTCGGCGTCTCGGCGATCGTCATCGTTGGCCAGGACCCGCAGTTCTTCGAAGGCGGCGTCATCGGCGGCAAGCTGATCGGCGGCGGCAACATGCCGGTCATGCACCTGGCCAAGGCGGTCGGCGGCGACATCTTCCTCGGCTTCCTGTCGGCCGTGGCTTTCGCCACCATCCTCGCCGTCGTCTCCGGCCTGGCCCTGGCCGGCGCTTCGGCCATTGCCCACGACCTCTACGCCCGGGTGATCAAGAAGAACACGGCGACCAGCGCCCAGGAAATGAAGGTGACCAAGATCGCGTCGGTTGGTATCGGCATCGTCGCCATCGTCCTCGGTCTGCTGTTCAAGGACCAGAACATCGCCTTCCTCGTCGCGCTGACCTTCGGCGTCGCCGCCTCGGTCAATTTCCCGATCCTGATCCTGTCCATGTACTGGAAGGGCCTGACCACGCGCGGCGCGCTGTGGGGCGGCATCGCCGGTCTGGTCTCGGCGGTCGGTCTGGTCATCCTGTCGCCGGCGGTGTGGGTCAAGGTGCTGGGCAACGCCCAGGCCATCTTCCCCTACGACCATCCGGCCATCATCTCGATGACCGCCGCCTTCCTGGTCACTTGGCTGGGTTCGGTCACCGACAAGAGCACCCGGGCCGCCAAGGAGGCCGAGGCTTTCGAGGAGCAGTACATCCGCGCCCAGACCGGGCTGGGGGCTGCCGCCGCGTCGGCCCACTAGTCACGCATAAGTCACTCTGCGAGCGAGACCACGGGAGAACAGCAATCCGTCGTCTCTAGCGTTTAGGGAGCCTCCGGGCTCCCTTTTTTTGTGCGTGCCGCCGGTTCACCGCGGCCGGTTTTTGTCCGGCTTGCCCAGCTTCTCGTCGGCGGCCGGCGGCGGTGGCGCATGTGCACCGACCACGGCGACCAGGATGATCAGCACAAACAGCACCATCGCGCCAGCAACCATGAAGCCGGTCAGCATCAGCAAGGGGGGCAGGACGGCGACGCCGCACATCAGGAACTCGACGGCATCGTCGATGCCGTGATAACCGAGGCGTTTGAACAGTTGGACGAGCATGGCATGCTCCTTCGCGAAACGGGTGGGCTAGACCTGCGGCTTCGGACAAACAGACCCCGATACTTTTTTATATCAGCCCTTGGCCAAAGCGACAGTTTTTTCTGCCGGCATGCGCCATTTGGTCTTCGCCGGATGGCCCTGCCGCCATCCCGCCTATTGCGATACTGATCAAGGAAATGGTCGGCGATGCCCGGCAGAATTCGTCACCTGCCGATTCGGCAAGCCACTCAAGGAGCTATGATGCAACCCGTCCATGCCTGCAACCACACCACCCCCGAAGCCCTGTACCCGTTCGACGCGCGCGGCATCGCCAAGCGTTTTCGTCACGCCGCCATTTTTGGCGCGCTGGATGCGCTGATGCCCGGCGAGACCATGCGCTTCTGCAACGACCACGATCCCTTGCCGCTGCTCGCCCAGTTGCAGCAGCGCTACGGTCAGCACTTGAGCATCGAGTACAAGCAACGTGAGCCTGGGGCCATCGTCATCGATTTTTCCGTCGTCGCCTGATTTGATTGCAACCGCGAGCCTGACCCTTCTTTCCCTGCTTGGCAGCGTCATCCTGGCGCTGACCGGGACGGGCTCGCCACTGGCTGTCGCCCATCTGGCCTTTGCCGTCGGCATCGTGCCGCTGATCTTCGCGGCGATGAGCCATTT
>Ga0316605_10000981_pt1 | contig 17430 bp, 14 predicted proteins | sample OWC_soil_day20_n_FD_207666 | JGI IMG/M metagenome (GOLD analysis project Ga0316605, IMG submission 207666) | Wetland soil microbial communities from Old Woman Creek delta, Ohio, United States - OWC_soil_day20_noCT | ecosystem: Environmental > Terrestrial > Soil > Wetlands | place: USA: Ohio...
CCTGCACCAGATCGGCGGTCTTCTTGGTGGCGGGAACGATCTCGTCGAGCAGCTTGCCGGCCCGTTCGGCCATGCCCACGCTATTGATGGCGAGTTGGCCGATTTCCTGAGCCGCGACCTGGGAACGCTCGGCCAGCTTGCGTACCTCGGCGGCGACCACCGCGAAGCCCTTGCCATGTTCGCCGGCGCGGGCCGCCTCGATGGCCGCGTTGAGCGCTAGCAGGTTGGTCTGGTAAGCGATGTCGTCGATGATGCCGATCTTCTTGGCGATGTCCTTCATGGCGCCCACGGTCTGGGTCACAGCCTGACCGCCTTCAGCCGCCTTCTTGGATCCCTCGGCGGAAATGCCGTCGGCCACCTTGGCGTTCTCGGTGTTCTGCTGGATCGAAGCGGCCATCTGTTCGATGGAGGCGGAGGTTTCTTCCACGGAAGCGGCCTGTTCGCTGGAGGCCTGGGAGAGAGATTGGGCGGTGGCGGAAACCTGGTTGGTGGCCGAGGCGATGGTCTCGGTGGTGGCGTTGATCTCGCCGACCGTCTCGGCCAGCTTGGCCACGGTGTTGTTGAGGCTTTGCTTGACTTGGTCGAAGGCGCCCTGATAGTCACGGGTCACCTTGCGGGTGAGGTCGCCTTGTTCCAGGGCCATCGCCACGTCAATGGTGTCCTTGAAGGCGGTATCGACGGTGTCGGAAAGCTGGTTGAGGAGTTCGGAGAGAGTCTTTGGAAAGCCTTGTTTGCCGGCGAGATCAAGCTTGACGGAGAAGTCGCCCTTGTTGGCGGCGGCAGTGAGTTCCTGAATTTCGCTGACGACGCGGCGCAGGTTGGCCCGCAGTTGTTCGATGGTGTCGTTGATGAACTTCTTTTTGCCAGGGAATTGTTCGAGGGGGGCGTCGAGATTGCCTTCACCAAATTCCTTGATGCAGGCCATGGCTTTCTTCTTGACGGCGATATGGCCATTGACCATGTTATTGACGCCTTCACCCATGGCTTTGAAGGCGCCCTGGAACTTACCGGCGTCAATGACCACGTCGATGTCGCCCTTGTCGTGTTCGGCCGACATGCGGCTCATTTGGTCGATGAGGGTCTGGATCGTTGTACTCATGTGCTTCATGGCAGCCATCAGGCTCGCGGTGTCGCCGGCCTTGAGTTCGATCTTGCTCGATAGATCGCCGGCGGCAATCTTGTTGGCGATTTCTACAACGACGGACGGTTCAGCCCCCAATTGCGCCAGAATGCTGCGAATAATCCACAGGCTCAGCAACGCCAATGTGATCAGGGCAATTGTGCCGCCGATCAGCATCATGTTCTTGGCTTTGCTAACGGTGTTTTCGCCCGCTGCTACGGCTTCATCGCTAATTCGTATGTTCAGATCGATAATCTTGTGGAGCGTTATTTCGGCCTTTTGAAAGAGGGGATCGGCGCGCTCGCTACGTTGATAGAACTGGGCGAAAAGATCCTTCTGCCGCTGCTCGATGGTGTTGTCGCTCAACGCGGAAATCGTTTCGCCAACTTTTGCGTCGGCTGCTTTCCAGTCATCCCACTCCTTGACGAACTGTTTCCACAGATCGGCTTCTTCATTGGTCTGCGGGAGCGGCTCGTACATCTTCCAGCCACGCTCGACCTGGCTCCACGTCTCCGTGCGCTCCTTGAGGCTATCGGCAAACTTGGCCTGTGCGCGGTAGTCGTTCTCATGGAAGGCGACTTGACGATTCGCGGAGCGGATCGCCGTTTGCGCTTCATTCATGATTTCGAGGCCAAGCACCGACGGCAGGCGGACTCCGCCAACCTCATTGAGCGATTTTTCCGTATCGCCCAGCCCGATCCATCCAAGCGCACCGACGACGAGGAGCAGCAACAGTGCCGCCGCACACATCCCCACGAGTTTTGCTTTCAACGAAAAACTATTCATGATCCTCCTCCTGAATTGCAATTGATAGAGCGCGATATCCGCCATGCCGACGCTTTGATTTGGTACCACTTTGGTGCATGTGCACCATGCCAGTGCAGCAAGAATGACAATGCTGCACCATGGTGGTGCACTACGCAGTAGTCCCGTTCTGGTTTTGTCGTCAGGACGGCGGCGACACCGGTCGGGGACGGCCTACATCCCGGGTAGGCAAGGTTGCCCTGCTACTCTACAGTTGGGCCGCGTGTCCAACTTGTTGCGCACCCGGAATCGTCGCTTGAGAATGGTGTCGAACCGGAAGTTTCGCGCCGATACTGGCCTTCAGCCGTTCCCTGTTCTCCCAGACCCGCAACCCTCTGTTCCGCACCCACATCTGGCAGCATTCCCTGCTCGCCGCCATCGCCGGCCAGACCATGTGCCAGGTCCTGACCCGACCGAGCGACCGCCAGCCGGCCTTCACCGCGCCGACGGTGCTTGATGCCGACGCACGGCTGGCCAGCGTCGGTCAGATTTTCCGGCCAGCTCGGCTACGAGCCTGATCCAGTTCTCCGCCGTCGGTGAAATTCTTGCCGTCTCGCCTTCCATGCTCGGCCTGCTGCGCCTGGACCCGCAACAGGCCTCAGTGCGCGCCCTGGCGGAAGCGATTCCGCTCAACTTCCACAACGACATCACCTGGGGCCTGGCCCTGGCCGAGGGCAACGGCGCCTTCGAGAACTACCGCATCCGGATGCGCCTGCCCGGCGCCAGCGACATGCAGCGTCGCGCCGACGACATCAACGGCCTGCGCTCCCGTGCCGGCCAGCAGGGCCTGCATCTGCGCATCGGCATCCACTGGGGAGAGGTGGTGATCGGCAATGTCGGCACCGCCGAGCGCCTCGACTGGACCGCCATCGGCGACGTGGCGAACACCGCCTCGCGTATCGAGAAAGGTTGCCGTCCCGGCGCGATTCTAGCCAGCGAAGCAGTGAAGAAAGCCGTGGAGGCGACCCGGCCCGGCGAGTTCGAGTTTGGCGAAACTTTCGGTTTGCAGGTGAAGGGCAAGCAGGACGCGCTCACCGTCTGCCACGTCAGCCCGGCCAGCCATCACGACCTGGGCTGACCACACGCCAGCGCCGCTCAGCCCATGACGAGGTGGAACTTGTCGCCGCGCGGGATGCGCTCTTCGGTTTCGGCAATGAACAGCCGGTCGGTCAGGGTCTGAATCTTGGCGCGCATCAGTTGCGACAGGCAGGCGCTGTTTTCCAGCACCAGTTCCTCGTCGCGGCGCATGGCTTCGGCCAGGGGACCGTAGTGAAACTCGAAATGCCCCGCCACCAGGGCTTCACCGCCGATCAGTTCGTCAAGGTCGGTCTGCTGCGAACATTGGTGTCTCATGGCAAGCTCCATTTCGGTAATCTGCGGCGCCGGACCCCAACTCCTGCTTGACGCGAAGGGGCTCGCCGCAAAACAATCCAAGCATCAGCCGTGCCGACCTTTGGGGCACCGCCACTTGACGCGAAAGGACCCGGCCCATGGCCGACGAACAAAGCTATTTCGAGATGTTGTGGAACTGCGAGACCTGCCAGACCCAGGGCCTCCTCGCCAAGTCCCAGCGCCATTGCCCCCAGTGCGGCGCGGCGCAAAACCCGGCCAAGCGCTACTTCCCCGAACCGGGCAGCGAAGTGGAAGTCCAGGGCCACCAGTTCGTCGGCGTCGATTGGCGCTGCGCCTATTGCCAGTCGCCCAACGGCGCGGCCGCCGCCTTCTGCGCCAACTGCGGCGCGGGCCAGGATGGCAGCAAGCCGGTGGCAACGATTGCCGATCCCACCGACATTCCTGCCGCTGCACCGACCACACCAACCACGCCAAACAAAAGCGGCTCCAAACGCGGCCTGATGATCGGTCTGGCCATCGTCATCGCCCTGCTCGGCCTCGTTGCCAGCCTGTTTCTCACCAAGCGCGAAACCAGCGTCGAAGTCACCCAGCGCAGTTGGGAGCGCAGCATTGCCATCGAGCGCATGAGCGCCGTGAACGATTCCGCCTGGTGCGACGCCCTGCCCAGCGGCGCCTATTCAATCAGCCAGAGCCGCGAAGTACGTTCCCACCGAAAGATCGCCGACGGCCAGGACTGCACCGAAAAGCGCGTCGACATGGGCGATGGAACCTTCAGCAAGCGCAAGGAATGCTCCACCCGCTATCGCGACGAGCCGGTATACGACCAGCACTGCCACTTCCGCATCAACCGCTGGCAAACCGCGCGCCAGGTGAAGAGCGACCAGCTCGCCGCCCCTGTTCCCACCTGGCCTGGGATTGGATTCTTGCAAAGCGGCAACAGCCTCGGTGCCGAACGGGAGGGCGCGCGACGCGAAAGCTACACCCTGACCCTCACTGCTGGCGACAAACACTGGACCTGCGACGTACCCGAAGCAGTCTGGAATCATTACCCGGAAGGCAGTACAACCCCGCTACAGGTACGCCTCACGGGCGGGGCGGATTGCGGCAGCTTGCGTTAAGCCAAGCCCCGCACAAACGAGCGGCAGGCGGCGTCGAATTCCTCCTGCCGCTCCTCGGGAACGAACGCCCGGCACTGGGCCGAGAACGCATCGAAAGCCGCGAGAACCTGCCCGCGCGGCAGCGGGTCGGAGAGCGATTTCTCGACCAGCGGCTGCACGTCACCGATGGGCTTCAGCACCGCGTGTTTGGGGATGAAGCGGGAGCCGCCGGGCCCCGATGCCACGAGGGGGCCTGTCTTGACGTATTCCTGGCCCTGGTATTCGAAGTGGGCGCCCTCGGGCAGTTGGTGGATTCTCATGGCTGCGCCACCAGTTCCCGCAGGGCCTTGATGCCGGCCGCGACGCCCTGGTCGATAGCCACGATGTCGGCCTCCATCATGTAGCAGGGCACGGTCACCACCCTGTTTTCCCGGTCGATGCAGGGTTCGGCGACGCCGCAGGCCACCGCCTGCATACCGAGGGATGTCATGCCGTCGGCCACCTCGTCGATAACGCCGACCGTCAGCCGCAGCGCTGGGCCGTCATGACCGATGGCGCGGGCCAGCACAGCGGGGGCCATGCACAGGGCCGCGATCGGCCTCCTGGCCGCCAGGGTGGCGCGCAGGGCGGCGGCGAGTTCGGGCAGGATGGCGCCTTGCGGCCCCTCGAAGGCCCAGCGCGTAAAGTTCTTCGCCACGCCAAAGCCGCCGGGCATCACCACCGCGTCGTAGTCTTCCGCCCGGTAGTCGGTCAGGGGCTGGATCTTGCCCCGGGCGATGCGCGCCGCCTCGGTAAGCACATTGCGGCTTTCGGCCATTTCCTCGCCGCTGCGGTGATTCACCACATGGTGCTGGGCCACGTCGGGAGCGAAGCACTGATACTCAAAACCGTTTTTCTTCAGGTGCAGGAGGCTGAGCACCGCCTCATGGATTTCAGCGCCATCGAAGACGCCGCAACCGGAGAGAAAGACTGCTGCTTTCATGATTGAGTTCCCATGCAAGTCGAAGGGTGGAGAAGGCCTCATTCTATTTCCCCAGGGCAGTGCCACACAGTGCAAGGCTTATAATCCGCCCCCTCCCCGCCTGCTGCCTGCCATGACGTCCCTCCTGCCCCTGCCCGCCGCGCCAAAACCGGGTGCCCGCCTCGATCTGCCGCCCCTGCACGGTTCTGCCGATGCTCTGGCGCTGGCTGGCCTGGCGAAGGAGAACGCCGGACGGCTGTTGGCCGTGGTGACGGCAAGCCCCCTGGAGGCGCAGCGGCTCCAGGAGGAGATTGCCTGGTTCGCCCCCAGCCTGCGGGTACATCTGCTGCCGGACTGGGAAACCCTGCCCTACGACGCCTTCTCGCCGCACCAGGATCTGGTGTCGGAACGCCTCGCCACGCTGCATGCGGTAAGCCGCGGCGAGTGCGACGTGCTGCTGGCCGCCGCCCCGACCGCCCTGATGCGCCTGGCGCCCCGGGCCTATCTGGCGGCCCACACCTTCTTCGTCAAACAGAAGGACACCCTGGCCCTCGACAAGCTGCGCGCCCAACTCACCGTAGCCGGCTACCAGCACGTCACGCAAGTGGTGGCCGCTGGCGAATACAGTGTGCGCGGCGGGCTGATCGACCTGTTCCCCATGGGCACGGCCCTGCCCTTCCGCATCGAGCTGTTCGACGACGAGGTGGAGACCATCCGCACCTTCGACGTGGATAGCCAGCGCACCCTCTATCCGGTGCCGGAGATCCGTCTACTGCCGGCGCGGGAATTCCCCATGGACGAGGCCGGACGCAACGGCTTCCGTTCCCGCTTCCGCGAGGCCTTCGAGGGCGACGCCTCGCGCATCGCCCTCTACAAGGATGTCTCCAACGGCGTGCCGCCGGCGGGCATCGAATACTTCCTGCCCCTGTTCTTCGACGACACAGCCACCCTGTTCGACTACCTGCCCGAGGGCAGTCTGCTGGCCCAGCACGGCGATGTGCCGGGAGCCATCGCCGAATTCTGGGCCGACCTGAATACCCGCTACAAGATGCTCGGCGGCGACCGCAGCCGGCCGGTGCTGCCGCCGGGGGACATCTTTCTCTCTGACGAACAGTTCTTCATCCGTGCCGGCGGGCTACCACGCTTCGCCCTTACCAGCGGCACGACACAAGACGGCCCGGCCCTGGTGCCCCCCGCTGTGGCGGTGGACCGCAAAGCCGACGATCCGCTCCTCGCCCTGCGCGCCCACCTGGCGGCCAAGAAGGGCCGCACTCTGCTGCTGGCCGAATCACCGGGCCGCCGTGAAACCATCCACGACACCTTGATCGAATACGGCCTCCACGCCGAACCCTGCGCCGATTTCGCCGCCTTTCTCGCCAGCGACGCTCCCTTCATGCTCGGCGTTGCGCCGCTTTCCGGCGGCTTCGTGCTTGGCGCGACGCAGACCACCCTCATCACCGAGAATGAGCTTTACGCTGCCACCGCCCGCCCGCGCAACCGCCGTGGCGACGCGCGCCGCGCCAATCTGGAAGGCTGGCTGCGCGACCTGTCCGAACTCAAGATCGGCGACCCGGTGGTGCACGAGTCCCACGGCATCGGCCGCTACCAGGGCCTGGTACACATGGACTTCGGCAATGGCAAAGAGGAGTTCCTGCACCTCGAATACGCCGACGCCGCGACGCTGTATGTGCCGGTGGCCCAGCTTCAGGTCATCAGCCGCTACAGCGGCGTGGACCCGGAGGCGGTGGAGCTACACCGCCTCGGCTCCGGCCAGTGGGAAAAAGCCAAGCGCAAGGCCGCCCAGCAGGTGCGCGACACCGCCGCCGAACTGCTACACCTCTACGCCCAGCGCGCCGCGCGCCAGGGCCACACCTTCGACTTCAAGCAGCACGACCTGGAAGCCTTCGCCAGCGGCTTCGGCTTCGAGGAAACGCCGGACCAGATGGCCGCCATCAATGCCGTGGTGGACGACATGCGCTCGGGCAAGCCCATGGACCGGCTGGTCTGCGGCGACGTGGGCTTCGGCAAGACCGAGGTAGCCCTGCGCGCCGCCTTCGTCGCCGTGGCCGGCGGCAAGCAGGTGGCGGTGCTCTGCCCCACCACCCTGCTGGCCGAACAGCACTTCCTCAACTTCTCCGACCGCTTCGCCGACTGGCCGGTAAAGGTGGCGGAAATCTCCCGCTTCCGCAGCGCCAAGGAACAAACCGAGGCCATCAAGCTGCTGGGCGAAGGCAAGATCGACATCCTCATCGGCACCCATCGGCTGTTGCAGAAGGACGTGGAGTTCTCCCGCCTTGGCCTCGTCATCATCGACGAGGAACACCGTTTCGGTGTGCGCCAGAAAGAGGCTCTCAAGACCCTGCGCGCCGAGGTGGATATCCTCAACCTGACGGCAACGCCGATCCCGCGCACCCTGGGCATGTCCCTCGAAGGACTGCGCGACTTCTCGGTCATCGCCACGCCGCCCCAGAAGCGCCTCGCCATCAAGACCTTCGTCACCCCCTGGTCCAAGGGCCAGGTGCGGGAAGCCAGCCTGCGCGAGTTCAAGCGCGGCGGCCAGGTGTATTTCCTCCACAACGAAGTGGAGACGATCGAGAACATGAAGGAAAAGCTCCAGGCCCTGCTGCCCGAGGCGCGCATCGTCGTCGGCCACGGCCAGCTACCGGAGCGGGAACTGGAGCGGGTGATGCGCGAATTCACCCAACAGAAGCACAACCTGCTGCTGTGTTCCACCATCATCGAGACCGGCATCGACAACCCCCACGCCAACACCATCATCATCCACCGCGCCGACAAGTTCGGCATCGCCCAGTTGCACCAGTTGCGCGGCCGCGTTGGACGCAGCCATCACCAGGCCTACGCCTACCTGCTCACGGACGAGAGCGCCAAGCCCAGCGCCCAGGCCCAGCGCCGGCTGGAGGCGATCCAGATGGCGGAAGAACTCGGCTCCGGTTTCTTCCTCGCCATGCACGACCTGGAGATACGCGGTGCCGGCGAAGTGTTGGGCGAGAACCAGAGCGGCGAGATCCACGAAGTCGGCTTCGCCATGTACACCAACATGCTCAACGCGGCGGTGAAGGCCCTCAAGGACGGCAAGGAAGTGCCGGACCTGACCCAGCCCCTTTCCATCACCTCCGAGATCAACCTGCGTGTCCCCGCTCTGCTCACCGACGCCTACTGCCCCGACGTGCACGAGCGCCTGACCCTCTACAAGCGCCTCGCCAACACCGAAACCGAGGACGAACTGCGCGAGTTGCAGGAAGAACTGATTGACCGCTTCGGTGAAATGCCGGAACAGGCGGTTTCGCTGCTGGAAACCCACCGCCTGCGCCTGCTCGGCAAGGCCCTCGGCGTGGTCAAGCTCGACGCCGGGCCGAAGGAAATCCTGCTGCAACTGACGCCCAACCCACCCATCGACCCGGTGAACGTGATCCTGCTGATCCAGTCCGACCGCGCCTTCAAGCTCGCCGGCCCGGACAAGCTGAGTTGGAAGAAGGAGACGGCGACCCTCAAGGACCGGGTGGCGGCGGTGAAGGAGTTATTCCGTCGCCTGAGGCCCGCCGGCGGCAAGAGCGCGTAGGCTTGCCCTGCCATTTGCAGATGTGACCGGCAAGGACGTCGCCGCCGAAGTCCGCTTCGCCATAGGGACCACGGCGCTATACTCGCCGTCACTTCGGCCAAGCAAGGATGCAATCGATATGTCCTTGGTGCGCAACTTGCGACCAACGCTACTGCTGGTGGCTCTGCCGGCGGCCTTTTCGTCGCTGTCGCCACTGCCTGCCATGGCGGCGGACGCCCCGGCCTCGCCGATTGCGAACGGTATTTCCCTCCCCGAACTGGCCCCGCCGGCCCCTTCAACGGTCCGCCTGCGTCCCGGCGCCAAGGGCATCGGCCTCGACAGCAACGACGCTGCCAGCCGTTTCTCCGTCAACACCGAAACCTCCCAGCGCGTAGGGCTCAGCGTCGGCCTGCGCGGCGCCCTGACGCTTTCCGGCGCCGCCGCCCTCGGCGGCGGCCTGCAACTGGGTGGCAACGGCAGCGAACTCTTCGTGAACCTGGGCTTCGCCCTAGGCGACGCCCAGCGGCTCATGCTCACCGGCGGGCAATTGCGGCAGAAGCTCGAATTCGCCTTCCCCTCGGGCGCCACCCGCGCCGAAATGACCCAGAACAGCGCCGGCGCCGCGTGGCGACTCAAGCTTGGCAGCAACCTCTTCGACTACGCCGAGGCCACTGCCTATACCGCCCGCACGACCAGCCGCGACCTCGGCGCCGTCGATTACACCGTCAACACCGCGACCCTCTTCGAACTCTGGCGCGACCCGCGCCGCATCGCCGGCAGCGCGCTGGACGGCCTGCAAGGCAAGCTGGGCCTGCGCCCCTGGGACGGCGGCCGCGCCAGCGTCGGTTTTGGCCAGGAGCGGCTGCGCTACGACCTGCTGAACGGCACCGAGCGCCACCACCGCGCCACCGGCAGCCTCGGCCTGGAACAGGCCCTCGACAGCCGGACGCGCCTCAGGTTCGGCGCCGATGCCGCCGCCGCGCAGAGCCGCACCACGCTGGGCCTCGACCATCGCATCGGCGACCTTGGCACCCTGGGCCTGGACATCGTCAGTATTCGCGGCCGCGACGGCACATTGAACGACAACCGCGTGCAAATCAGCTTGACCCTGCCGCTGGGCAAGGCCAGCGCGGCGACTCTGCCGGCCAGTCCGACGGGTATGTCCGCCAGAAGAGCCCTCCCCCAAGCCGCCGACGGCAGCCGCATGCCCGAAGCGCGCCCTGGCCAAGGCAACGATGGCGGCCTGCTCGACCAGGTCGCCGCGCGCCCGGCATGGATGCCCTCGCAAGTCATCGCCAAGCTCGACACCACGGCCGGCCCGACGCGCCTCGTCGGCGTGGACAAGACCGCGCTGCCCGCCGGGTCGACCGTCGACACGGCAAGCGGCATCATCACCGCGCCGCTGGGCGTGGCCGTCCTCGGCATCGCCGCCGTCACCAGGAACGGCGCCCCCTTTGCCAATGCCGGGCAGTTCGCGCTCTCGGGCAACAGCCTCGTCGTCAACCCGAACCTGATCGCCCAACCGGCCGTGGGCGTCGTCGATATTTACGTCGTCGCCGTCAACAACGCCGGTGGCGGCACGACGCTGGTCACGGTGAATGTCTCCCATGGCTCGGTGAAGATCGACAGCATCACCTTGCTTGCCTTGCCCGCCGGCTACCTATATGAAGTCGGGCTGACGTGGACACCGCTCGGTGCTGCGCGCGTGTGGAACGATGCCAACGCTTATTGCACGGGAACGACCATCAACGGACAGACCGGCTGGCGGCTGCCGACGACGGCGGAAGTGACCGCCTTGTATGACTCCGGGGCGATGTGGGCGATATCGACCTACGGCTGGTCGGCGACATCACACAATGCCGGCGAACACGACGTTTTCGACGTGCTTGGTGGCAGCATCAGTTCGGAGGGCGACCTGAACATCTTCAACGTGACCTGTGTCCGCTAGAGCCTCCGGCTTGCCTCAAGCTCGCGTGGAAGAAGACCGCGCACTTGGAGGAACGGGTGGTGGCGGTGATGGTACGCTTCCGCCGCCTCGTCACGCCCCCCGCCACGTCAGGTGGAAAAAGCGCTAAAGTCGCCCCCCATGCACGGCCTCCACGTCACCGCCGACCTCTTCGACTGCACCTGCGGTGAAAGCCTGCTGACCAGCGAAACCGAACTGCGCGCCCTGTGCCTGGCCGTCCTCACCGAGGTAGCGCTGACCCCGGTCGGCGAACGCTTCCACACCTTCCCCGGTGAAGGAGGCCGCAGCGGCGGCGTCACCGGCATGGTGCTGCTGGCCGAATCCCACCTCGCCCTCCACACCTGGCCCGAACTCCAGGCTGTGACGCTAGATGCCTACGTCTGCAACTTCCAGAGCGACAACTCCGCCAAAGCCGAAGCCCTGATCGCCAAACTGGAAGCCGCCTTCGCGCCGGGGCGCAGCGAGAAAAACCACCTTTGGCGAGCTGCACCGGGTAGGTGACTACGACCCTTTTTACTATCGCAGCGCCGGTCAACTCATTCGTTAGCCCCCTTGAGCCCAGATACCTATATGCCGCCAGCAGAACTCAAAGAATGGATCACCCTGATTAAGGATAGTTTGCTCGGTGTTGCCGCACTGGTTACGACCGTCATTGCCATCTATGGCGCCAGAATGTGGAAGCGTGAATTGGCGGGGAAGGAAATTTACGCGGCAACGAAGAACTTAGTGAAGGAAAGCCATCTGCTTTCCAAAGCCACTACTAAAGCAAGGAAGCCAATTCAAGACTACGAGCGCAAGGCGTTCTCTGCAGAAGAAGTTAAGAACACAACCAAGAATGAAAGATGGTGCCTCTCTGAAGCAGATGCTTACAAGAAGCGCATTGATGATTTGTCGGTCGCCATTGATAGATACCAAAGTGCATTACTTGATGTAAGGGTCTTGGTTGGGTCAAAGGTCTATCTCGGTTTCCTTCCATTCGATCACCTCGTTACCGAAGTAATTCACAGAATCGGCAATTACGTCGGCGTGATTCAGGACTACTCGCAGACAGTCTTACCCGAATCACCCGAGGTATTAGAAGTTCAACAAGAGTTGTATCCGTCGGAAAATCTCGACGATGAACTCTCTCAGAAGATTGCAGATGCACGTGAGGAGGGGGAAAATTGCTTGCTTGCGTTTTTGCACCGAACGAGCATCCAGGGCTAACCCATGAAGCAAAAGGGTCCCGGGTCGAATTACCCGTAATTCATATCTAAAACCATGAAGAATCCCCCCCAACCTGACGCCCGCACCAATAGGCGCCCCTAGGCCAGGCATGCCTGGAAAGCCGTCACAAGGCGCTCCCACGCAGCCCCTCGCTGAAACCGCCATTCCATGCGGCCCCCAAGCCATCCCTTACCTACCTTGCGATGAGTACAAAAGACCCCCGCCGTTCTTTGGCACAACAGCTTGCCACCGCAGCCGAGGCCTATCAGCTTGCCGCCGTCATCCCCCACTGCACTGAGTGCGCAAAGCCCTGCTGCCGACTCGACGCCCTGGTCCTCGAACTGGACTGGAAGGAGTTCAAGTCGCTCTGGAAACTCGATGAGTCACGCAAGGCCTTCGACACACGGCTCGCCGCGGGCAAAGGCCCGGAGGAAATCCGCGCCGGCAACGGGCTGTATTACGCCCATCGCAAGCCCTGCCCCGCCTACGATGAAGCGGGCCGCGCCTGCCGGGTCTACGATCAGGACGTCAAACCACCGGGCTGCTCGGACTTCCCGGTGTACGAAGACGGCGGCCACCTCGTCGCCGACCTGCGCTGCGAAGCCATTGACCTCGCGACGCTGACGGCCCAGGTTGCCCAAGCCATCGGGCCGGACTTTCGCGTCGTCCAGTCCGCCGATAAGGACTTTCCCTTCCTGGTCACGCTGTCGGTGAAGAGAGCCAGATAGCCGGCTCTTACGCGTTAAAATAGCCACCGACGCCGGCATCCTCCGGCGATTTTTATTTCCTTCGCCATGCAGCAGACAGAAAACCTGAATATTGAAGCCTTCGCGCCGATGCCGACGCCGGAGGAAGTCCATGCCCGCCTGCCCCTGACCGAGAAAGCCGCCCAGGCCGTGGTCGAAGGCCGCCGCACCCTGGAGCGGATTCTCGACCGCCAGGACCCGCGCCTGTTCATCGTCGTCGGCCCCTGCTCGATCCACGATGCCGCCGCCGGCCTCGACTACGCCAAGCGCCTCAAGGCCCTGGCCGACGAGGTGGCCGATACTCTGGTGCTGGTGATGCGGGTGTATTTCGAGAAGCCACGCACCTCCACGGGTTGGAAGGGCTACATCAACGATCCGCGCATGGACGATTCCTTCCATATCGAGGAAGGCATGATGAAGGCGCGAGAGTTCCTCCTCGCCGTGAACGAGATCGGCCTGCCCGCCGCCACCGAGGCCCTCGACCCGATCGCGCCCCAGTACCTGGGCGACTTGATCGCCTGGACCGCCATTGGCGCCCGTACCTCCGAGTCGCAAACCCACCGGGAGATGTCCTCGGGCCTTTCCACGCCGGTGGGCTTCAAGAACGGTACCGATGGCTCGGTGGATACCGCCGTGAACGCGATTCTCTCCGCCGCCAGCCCCCACAGTTTCCTCGGCGTCAATAACCAGGGCCGTTCCGCCGTGGTGCGCACCCGCGGCAACCGCTACGGCCATGTGGTGCTGCGCGGTGGCGGCGGTCGCCCGAACTACGACACGGTGAGCATCTCCATGACCGAGCAGGCCCTGACCAAGGCCAAGCTGGCCCAGAACATCGTCGTCGACTGCTCCCACGCCAACAGCTACAAGAAGCCGGAACTGCAACCCCTGGTGATGCAGGATTGCGTGAACCAGATCCGTCTCGGCAACCGCTCCATCGTCGGCCTGATGATCGAGAGCTTCATCGAGGCTGGCAATCAGTCGATTCCCGCCGATCTGATGCAACTCAAGTACGGCTGCTCGGTCACCGACGCCTGCATCGACTGGGCCACCACCGAGAAAGCCATCCGCGACGCCCGCGAGACCCTGCGCGGCCCCCTCACCGGGCGTCTTGCCAAGTAAGAGGAAACACCATGTGCCTGATTCAGCCCTTCCGTGGCCTGCGTCCCACAACCGGCCATGCCGCCGATGTGGCCGCACCTCCCTATGACGTGCTTTCCGCCGACGAGGCGCGTGCGCAGGTTGCCGGCAAGCCCTGGAGCTTCCTGCACATTTCCAAGCCGGAAATCGACCTGCCGCCGGAAACCGACCCCTACGCCCCCGAGGTGTACGCCAAGGCCGCCGAGAATCTGTCGACCATGCTCGATGCCGGCATCCTTGCCCGCGACCCGGAAGCCTGCTACTACGCCTATCGCCTGACGATGCCGACCGGTGCTGGTGAGCATGTGCAAACCGGCCTCGTCGCTGCTGCCTCGGTGGCCGACTACGACACCAACCGCATCAAGAAACATGAATTCACCCGCCCCGACAAGGAAGACGACCGGGTGCGCCAGATTCACGCCCTCAACGCCCAGACCGGCCCGGTGCTGCTGGCCTATCCGCCCTCCCAGGCCGCCGACGAACTGCTGGCCCAGGCCAGCGCCGGCGCCCCGGAGGCCGACGTGACGGCCCCCGATGGCATCCGCCACCAGATATGGGTGGTGCGGGACGTGAATCTGATCGAGGCAATTTCATCCACCTTCGATGCCATGTCGGCCCTGTACATCGCCGACGGCCACCATCGTTCCGCCGCCGCCTCCCGCGTCGCTGCCGCGCGTCGGGGGGAAACCGAACAGTGCGCCGACTATTTCCTCGCCGTGATCTTCCCTCACCACGAGATGAAGATCATGGACTACAACCGGGTGGTGAAGGACCTCAATGGACTTTCCGAACTCGACTTCCTCACCGCCGTCGGCAAGTCTTTTCATGTCGAGGCCTCGCCAACCCGCGTCCAGCCCACGGCCCCCGGTGAGTTTGGGCTGTATCTCAACAACCGCTGGCTGCGCCTGACCATCAACCCGTCATTGATCCCCACCGACCCGGTGGCGCGCCTCGACGTCAGCCTGCTTTCCGACCACCTGCTCGGCCCGATACTCGGCATCACCGATCTGCGCCGCGACAAGCGCATCGACTTCGTCGGCGGCATTCGCGGCCTGGCAGAACTGGAAAAGCGCGTGAATAGCAGAGAGATGGCAGCGGCCTTCGCCCTGCATCCGACCCAGATGGAAGACCTGATGGCAGTGGCCGACAACAATCAGGTGATGCCGCCCAAGTCCACCTGGTTCGAGCCCAAGCTGGCCGACGGCCTGGTGTCTCACGTCCTCGATTAAGGTAAACGACGCAAGGCGGAGCCTGACGGCCCGCCGTGTGCGCGCATTTCAAAGCACGTCGTTCTTGGCGATACGATCCCGCGACAGCCGCTTGCGCAGGTTTTTGAGGGCATCGAGCTGGATCTGGCGCACCCGTTCGCGGGTCAGGCCAAGATCGGTGGCCAGTTCTTCCAGGGTGCAGGCATCAAAGCCGTTGAGGCCGTAGCGACGCTCGATCACCTGACGCTGTCGCTCGGACAGTTGCCCGACCCACTCGGCAACGTGAATTTCGATTTCCTTGCTCACCGCCTGACTGTCCGGTTCGCCGTCGGTCTCGGCGGCAATGGCGTCGGCCACGGTGAGGTCGGGGTCGATGTCGAGCGGCGCATCGAGAGACGCGGTACGCTCCGAGGCAAGCAGAATGGCGCGCACTTCGGCCACCGGCTTGCCGATCAGTTGCGCCACCTCTTCCGCCGAGCCGGCGCCGGGGCGGCCGGCGCCGGTTTCGAGCTGGCGCAGGGTGCGCAAAATCAGGTTGAGTTCCTTCACCACATGCACCGGCAGACGGATGGTGCGGGCCTGGTTCATCACCGAGCGCTCGATGTTCTGGCGGATCCACCAAGTGGCGTAGGTTGAGAAGCGGAAACCGCGTTCCGGATCGAATTTCTCCAGGGCGTGTATCAAGCCCAGGTTGCCTTCCTCGATCAGGTCATCGAGGGGAACACCACGATTGATGTAGTGCTTGGCGATGCTCACCACCAGGCGCAGATTGGATTCGATCATGCGCTGACGGGCAGCGAAGTCACCCTTGAGGGCGCGACGGGCAAGGTCCACTTCCTCGGTGGCCGTCAGCAGCGGGCTGGCGCCGATTTCATTCAGGTAAAGCTGGGTGATGTCGTCGAGGAATTCTTCTTCCGCCGCCTCGACCGCTTCCACCACGCCATCAGCGCCGGTAGCGGAGTCCGGCCCTTCGGCGGCGAAGTCCTCGATCTCGGCCTCGGCATCGGCGGCCATGCCGCCCTCCTCGGCAGGGAAGGCAGGCTTAGCCATCAGCGGGCCGGCAGGTACTTCGCGGGGTCAACCGGCTTGCCCTGACGCCGGATCTCGAAATGCAGCTTGGGCGCGTCGGTATCGCTGCTGCCGACCTCGGCAATCTTCTGCCCCTTGGTTACGCTCTGGCCTTCCTTGACCAATATCTTGCTGTTGTGGGCGTACACCGAGAGGTAGGAGGTGTTGTGCTTGATAACCACCAGATTGCCGTAGCCGCGCAAGGCATTGCTGACCAGGGTGACCTTGCCGGCGGCAGCCGCATGCACCGGATCACCGGCCTTGCCCGGAATATCCACGCCCTTGTTGCTGCCCTCAACGAATCCGGCGGACACCTTGCCGGTAGCCGGCCAGGTCCAATCGACGGCATCGTCGCCCACGGCGGCGGGGGCAACGGCAACGGGCACCGGTTTGTCGGCAAGCTTTTCGGCCGGTTTCTCCGCCACCGGCGCGGGGGCCGATTCGGGCTTCTGGGCCTGGGCCCAGGCCTGCTCGGAATAGGGCTGCTTGCCGCCCTTGGGTTCTTTCTTCAGCGTGTCAGTATTGGCGGACGGTGCGCCGAGAGAGCGCGCTTCCACCGGCGCCGGACCGGCGATCGGTTTGGTCACTGCCACCGGGGTCGCGCCTTCCGGCGGATTCACGCGCAGTTGCTGGCCGACCTGAATCTTGTTCGGGTCATCGAGATTGTTCCAGGCGGCGATATCGCGATAATTCTGGCCTTGGTCGAGGGAGATGCTGTAGAGCGTGTCGCCCTTCTTGACCATGTAGAAGCCAGGGCGCACCTCGCCGGCCCCCGCCACCGTCGCCACCACCAACTTGCCACTGGTGACGGGACTGCCGCTGTCGCGCTGTTCCACCGGCGCCGGCGCGTGGCTGGCGCAGCCCGCCAGAAGGACGATCAGCGCACCGAGCAAAACGGGAAAGCCGGTTTTCAGACTAGACATGGATGTCATTCCACTCCGGGCAACAGGGGCACAAAGCGCACCGGATCAAGGCGTGTTTCGACGAATCCCTTGGCCGTGCGTTCAATCAGGCACAACGCCTGATCCGCACTCCCCAGGGGCAGAATCAGACGACCACCGGGAGCCAGTTGGTCCAACAGGGCTTGCGGCACATGACCGGCGGCAGCGGCAACGATAATGGTATCAAAGGGCGCGTTCTCCGGCATGCCTTTCATGCCATCAGCGTGTTTCAGGCGCACATGGGTGAGGCCGATTTCGCGCAGG
>Ga0316605_10000983_pt1 | contig 17412 bp, 13 predicted proteins | sample OWC_soil_day20_n_FD_207666 | JGI IMG/M metagenome (GOLD analysis project Ga0316605, IMG submission 207666) | Wetland soil microbial communities from Old Woman Creek delta, Ohio, United States - OWC_soil_day20_noCT | ecosystem: Environmental > Terrestrial > Soil > Wetlands | place: USA: Ohio...
CCGGCCGCTTCGAGATCGTTCTGCCGTCCGAGTCGATCCTGGCCGAGCCGTCGGTGGCGGTGGTGGACGCCGTCGCCCGCCGCCACGGCACGCGCGAGCTGGCACAGGCCTATCTCGAGTACCTCTACGGTCCCGAGGGGCAGGAGCTGGCCGCGAAGCACTTCTACCGGCCGCGCGATCCGCAGGTCGCGGCGCGGCACGCGGCACGCTTCCCGGGCGTCTCGCTGTTCACCATCGACGAGGTGTTCGGCGGCTGGGCGAAGGCCCAGCAGCGTCACTTCGCCGAGGGCGGGGAGTTCGACCGGCTCGGAGGCGGCGGACGGTGACCGGGCGCGCGGAGCGCGGGGCGCTGCCGGGCTTCGGGCTCTCGCTCGGCGTCACGCTGCTCTACCTCGCGCTCCTCGTCCTGGTCCCGCTGGCGACCGTCGTCCTGCGCACGGCGTCGCTGCCGCTCGAGCGGATCTGGGAGCTCGCCACCTCGGCGCGCGCTCTCGCCTCGTACCGGCTGACCTTCGGCGCCGCCGCGTTGGCGGCCGCGATCAACCTCGTCTTCGGCGTGCTCGTCGCCTGGGTGCTCGAGCGCTACCGCTTCCCGGGCCGCAGGGTCGTCGACGCGCTGGTCGACCTGCCGTTCGCGCTGCCGACCGCGGTGGCCGGCATCGCGCTCGCGGCGGTCTACGCCCCCAACGGCTGGATCGGCCGCTGGCTCGAGCCGCTGGGCGTCAAGATCGCCTATACGCCGCTCGGGGTCGTGGTCGCGCTCACCTTCATCGGCCTGCCCTTCGTGGTCCGGACGGTGCAGCCGGTGCTCGCCGACCTCGACCCGGCGCTCGAGGAGGCGGCCGCGACGCTCGGCGCCGGCCGGCTCGCCACGCTGCGCCGGGTGGTCCTGCCCGAGCTCGCGCCCGCGGCCGCCACCGGCTTCGTGCTCGCGCTCGCGCGCGGGCTGGGCGAGTACGGCTCGGTGATCTTCATCGCCGGCAACCTGCCGATGAAGTCCGAGATCACGGCCCTGCTCATCATGGTGCGCCTCGAGGAGTACGACTACGCGGGCGCCACCGCGATCGCGCTCGTCTTCCTCGCCGCCTCCTTCCTGCTCCTGCTGACCCTCAACCGGCTGGCGCGCGGGTCGCGTCCGGGAGCGGCGCGGTGAGCGGGCACTTCCGGGATCCGCGCGCCGAGCCGGCGTGGCTGCGCTGGACGCTGTGCGCGCTCGCCCTCGGCTTCCTCGCGCTGTTCCTCGCGGTGCCCGTGGCCGCGGTCTTCGCGCAGGCGTTCTCGAAGGGCTGGCAGGTCTACGCCGCCGCCATCCGCGAGCCGATGGCGCTGGCCGCGGTGAAGCTGACCGTGATCGTCGCCGCGATCGTGGTGCCGCTCAACACCGCCTTCGGCCTGGCGGCGGCCTGGGCGGTCGCGCGCTTCCGGTTCCGGGGCAAGCAGCTCCTGGTCACGCTCATCGACCTGCCGTTCAGCGTCTCCCCGGTGGTCGCGGGCATGCTCTTCGTGCTCCTGTTCGGGGCCCAGGGCCTGCTCGGTCCCTGGCTCACCGAGCGGGGGGTGAGGATCCTCTTCGCGCTGCCAGGCATCGTGCTGGCGACGCTCTTCGTCACCCTGCCGTTCGTGGCGCGCCAGCTGATCCCTCTCATGGAGTCGCAGGGCGCGGCGGAGGAGGAGGCAGCGCTCACCTTGGGCGCCTCGGGCTGGAAGACCTTCCTCTGGGTCACCCTGCCCAAGATCCGCTGGGCGCTGCTCTACGGGCTGATCCTCACCAACGCGCGCGCGATGGGCGAGTTCGGCGCGGTGTCGGTGGTCTCAGGGCACATCCGCGGCAGGACCAACACGATCCCGCTCCACGTCGAGATCCTCTACAACGAGTACCAGTTCGCGGCCGCCTTCGCAGTCGCGTCGCTGCTCACCCTCCTCGCCCTGGTGACGCTCGCGGCGCAGGCGGGCCTCGCGCGCCGCCTGCGCGACGGCTGAGATAGCCTCTCGCCGTGGCGCGCTGGAGCTTCCGCCTCGGGCTGACCGTCTGGGCGCTGGGCCTGGTCGCCGCCGCCATCGTCGCCACTGCCGGAGTCTCCTACTTCATGGTCGCGCGCCTCTCGCACGAGGAGGCGCTGGCGCGCGCCGAGCGCGCCGCCGAGCGCGCCCTGGGCGCGCGGGCACGCGGGCTCGATCCGGAGCTGTTCGAGGCCGGGACCGGCGTGGAGGTGGCCGTGCGCGACCGGGCCGAGATCGCGGGCGCCTTCGACGACCCGCGCGTGCCGCTCTGGCGCGAGGCGCTCGAAGGCGGCGGGGCGGCGAGCATCGTCGACGCCGAGGTGGGCGCGGTCGCGGTGCGCGCCCTGACCGGCGAACCGTCGCCGGGCGTGCTCGAGGCCCGCATTCCGGCCGCGGCGGTCGAGGCGCCGGTGCGCCGCTTTGCGGCGCGCGTGCTGGCGGCGTCGCTCCTGGTCGCGCTCGCCGCGGCGTTGACCGCCGCGTTCGCAGCGCGCCGGCTCGGAGGCCCGCTGGCGCAGCTCGCGCGCGCGGCGGAGCGCCTCGAGGCCGGCGAGCTCGGGCGGCCGATCCCGTCCCCGGGCGGCACGGAGACGGCGGCGCTGGGCGCGACGCTCGAGCGCGCGCGCGTGCGCCTCGCCGAGGCGGGCGCCGAGCTCGAGCGCCGCCGCTCCGAGCTCGAGTCGGTCGTCGCCGGCATCGCCGAGGGCGTGGTGGCGGTCGATCGCGATCGGCGCGTCCGCTACCTGAGCGTGCCGGCCGCCGCGCTGCTGGGCGTGGAACCGTCGCAGGCCGTCGGCCGCTTCTGCGGCGACCTGCTGCGCCCGCAGGCGGTGGACGGCGTGCGGCCCTGCGACGACGCTTGTCCGATCCTGCACGCGCGCTTCCGCGGCGCGTCGCACGCGGTCGAGCTGCTCGAGGCGGCGGGCGAGCCGGCGCGCCCCGTCGTGATCGGGGCGTCGGCGCCCTCCGGTGGGCTCCAGGTGCTGATCCTGCGCGAGGAATCGCAGGTCGAGGCCGCGCAGCGCGCGCGCGACGCCGCGGTCGCCGACCTCTCCCACGAGCTCCAGACCCCGCTCGCGGCGCAGGGCGCGTCGCTCGAGCTGCTGCGCGAGCGCGTCACCGAGTCGGACCCGCATGCGCTCGACCTGGTGCTCGCCCTCGAGGCCGGCACCGCGCGCCTGCGCCGCCTGATCGACAACCTGCTCGAGAGCGTGCGCATCGAGTCCGGGCAGCTCTCGGTGCGGCACGTGCCGGTGGACCTCGAGGAGGTGTTCGAGGAGGCGGTGGCGATGACGCGGCCGCTCGCCGGCAGGCGGCGCCAGCGCCTCGAGGTCGAGCTGCCCCATCCGCCGCCGGCGCTGACCGGCGACCCGCAGCGGCTGGGCCAGGTGCTCGTGAACCTGCTCTCCAACGCCTCCAAGTACGGCCCGGAAGGATCGACGGTGCGCCTCGGCGCGACCGCGGACGGCGAGCGGATCGGGCTCTGGGTCGAGGACGAAGGCCCGGGCTTCCAAGAGCCGGCGCCGCGCGCTGCGGCGCGCTTCCGGCGCGGACCGTCCGAGCCGCGCCAGGAGGGCAGCGGGCTCGGGCTCTGGATCTGCCGCTCGATCCTCGAGCGCCACGGCGGCTCGCTCGCGGTGACGCGCGCGGACGGACGCACGCGCGTCACCGCCGAGCTGCCGGCCCGGGGGGCGACGTGAAGCTGCTGGTGGTGGACGACGACGCCGACCTGCGCGCCATCCTGGCCTTCGCGCTGCGCGGCGCCGGCTACTTCGTGGTGGAGGCCAGGGACGGCGCCGGAGCGCTCGCCGCGGCCGCGGCCGAGCGGCCCGACCTGGTGGTGCTCGACCTCAACCTGCCCGACGCCGACGGCCTGGACCTGGTCTCCCGTCTGCGTGGCGGCGACCCGGCGTCCCGCCCCATCCTCGTCCTCTCGGTGCGCGCGGCCGAGGAAGATGTCGTGCGCGCGCTCGATCTGGGCGCCGACGACTACCTGACCAAGCCGTTCTCGCCGCGCACGCTGCTCGCGCGCGTGCGCGCGGTGCTCCGCCGCGCGGGCATCGAGCGGCCCGAGCCGCTCGAGGCGGGCGCGCTCTCGGTCGACCTCGAGCGGCGCCTCGCCACCGTGGCCGGCGCGCCGCCGGTACGCCTGACCCCGCTCGAGCTGCGCCTGCTCCAGTACCTGGTGGCGCGCGCTCGGGAGACGGTGCCGGCCGAGCGGCTGCTCGTCCACGTCTGGGGCGGGCGCGGCGAGGGCGACCGGCAGCTGCTCAAGCAGCTCGTTCACCGGCTGCGCCTCAAGATCGAGCCCGACCCGGCCTCGCCGCGCTACCTCGTGACCGACGCCGGCGAGGGCTACCGCTTCGAGCCCGACGGCGGGCAGGGGGCGTAAGACAAGGCCTTTCTGTTCAAGACGAAGACAGAGACAAAGACAAAGTCGTGCTGTTGAGGGGGTGGCGGGCAAGACGTCGCCGGCGAGGTCGGCGCAGCTTGGACCCGCGGGCGGCGGGGCGACCTCTCCTTCCCTCAGACAGAACGTCTTTCGCCACAACGCCTTTGCTTTTCGTCGCGTCTGGCAGGGCGATGAGGTCTCGCCCCGGGCGCTCCGCCCGCCGCCCCCGGCCCGCGGCGACCGGAGGTCGGCGCGGGCAACGGGCGCCGGAGCGAGATCCGGCTTGTCGGGCCAGCGCGGGGTCTGAGAGACTGCGCCGGTTCAATCCGGGTCGCTGGTGGAGCGGTGAAGGGAGGAGGACGGCTTGATCTCCGATCTGCTGCGCAGGAAGAGTCTCGACGAGATCCTCGCGGTGTCGGACGACGGGCACGGGCCGACCCTGCGCCGCCATCTCTCGGTCTGGGCGCTGACCGCGCTCGGCATCGGCGCCGTGATCGGCGCCGGCATCTTCTCGACCGTGGGGACCGCCGCGGCGGGGGGCGCCGACCACCTCGGCGGCGGCCCCGCCATCATGCTCTCCTTCGTCCTCACCGCCGTCGCCTGCGGCTTCGCCGGCCTCTGCTACGCCGAGCTCTCGTCGATGGTGCCCATCTCGGGCTCCGCCTACACCTACTCCTACGCCACGCTGGGCGAGCTCGCGGCCTGGATCATCGGCTGGGACCTGATCATCGAGTACGCGGTCGGCAACATCGCGGTGGCGATCTCGTGGTCCGGCTACTTCCAGGAGCTGCTGCGCGGGTTCGGAATCGCCTGGCCGCCCTGGCTCGGGATCGACTACCGCAGCGCGGCGCAGGCCGCCGTGCGCGTCGCGGAGGCGACCGCCGCGGGCGGCGACGCCGTGGCCGAGCTCGGCGCCTCGACCGTGCGCATGGCGCAGGCGCTCGCCGGCGCGCCCCACCTGGTGGGCGTGCCGATCGTGTTCAACCTGCCGGCGTTCCTGATCGTGATGGGGATCACCCTGGTGCTGGTGCGCGGCATCCGCGAGAGCGCCGGGTTCAACAACTGGATGGTGCTGCTCAAGCTCGCCATCATCGGCTTCTTCGTCGTGCTCGGCGCCTTCTACGTGCAGCCCGAGAACTGGACGCCGTTCGCGCCCAACGGCTTCAAGGGCATCGCCTCGGCGGCGGCGATCATCTTCTTCGCCTACATCGGCTTCGACGCGGTCTCGACCGCGGCCGAGGAGAGCAGGAACCCGCAGCGCGACATGCCGCGCGCGATCCTGGGCTCGCTCGCGGTGTGCACGCTGATCTACATCGTAGTGGCGGCGGTGCTCACCGGCATGCTGCCGTGGAACCAGCTCGGCACCGCAGAGCCGCTCGCCACGGCGTTCTCGAACCTGGGGATGGGCTGGCCGGCGTTGCTCATCTCGCTCGGGGCGGTGTTCGCGACCACCTCGGTGTTGATCGTCTTCCAGCTCGGCCAGCCGCGCATCTTCTTCTCGATGGCGCGCGACGGGCTGCTCCCGGCGTGGGCGGCGCGCGTGCACCCGCGCTTCCGCACGCCGCACGTGACGACCTGGATCACGGGGATCTTCGTGGCGGTGCTGGGCGGGCTGGCCAACATCGACGAGATCGTGCAGTTGACCAACATCGGGACCCTGTTCGCGTTCGTCCTGGTCTGCTTCGGGGTCATCGTCCTGCGCTACACCGACCCGGGGCGGCCGCGGCCGTTCCGGGTGCCGGGAGGGGCCTGGCTGGTGCCGCTCGCGGGCGCGGCCTGCTGCGTCTTCCTGATGGTCTGGCTGCCGCCCGCCTCCTGGTGGCGCTTCGTCGGCTGGCTGGTGATCGGCGCCGCGATCTACGCCGCGTACGGATGGCGCACGAGCGTGCTCGGCCGCAGAGCCGGGCGGCCGGCGTCCAACCCGCCGTTCATGAACCTGCTCGGGCTGGGGTTCGCGCTCGCCGGAGTCGGCCTGTTCGTCATCCCGCACGACGCCGGGATCGGCGAGCTGCTGCGCGAGGCGATCCGCGCGGGCGTGCCGGGCCACGGCAGGGCCGCGGTGGGCGGAGCGATGATCCTGGCCGGGGTCGCCGCTCTCGCGATCGGCGCTCTCGCCGGCCTGCGACGCGCGCCCGGCCCGCGATGAGCCTCGCCCTCGTCGCGGTCGGCCTGCTCGCGCTGCTCGCGGCCGGGTACGTCCTCTACGGCGGCTGGGTGGCGCGCCAGTTCGCCCTCGACGACGGGCGCACGACTCCCGCGCACCTGCTCGCCGACGGCGTCGATTACGTTCCGACCCGGCGCTTCTACCTGTTCGGGCAGCACTTCTCGGCGATCGCGGCGGCGGGCCCGATCGCCGGGCCGATCCTCGCCTGCCAGGCCTTCGGCTGGGGCCCCTGCCTGGCCTGGATCGCCTTCGGGGTGATCTTCATCGGCGCGGTGCACGACTTCTCGACGCTCGCCGCGTCGGTTCGCCACGGCGGGCGCTCGATCGCGGAGATCACCCACGAGCAGCTCGGGCCGGTGGCCGGTCGCGCCATGATGGCGTTCATCTGGATCGCGCTCGTCTACGTGATCGTCGCCTTCGCCGACATCACGGCCGGGACGTTCGTGGCCGGCACCGAGGAGCTGCGCGCGAGCGGCGTCGCCTTCGACCCCGGCGGCGCCGTGGCGGCGGCGGCGGTGCTCTACCTCGGGCTCTCGCTGGTGCTCGGGCTGGTCGAGCGCCACCTGCGGCCGCCACTCTGGCTCTCGACCGCGATCTTCGTGCCGGCCACCTTCGCGGTGTGCTGGGCGGGCACGAAGCTGTCGACCGTCCTGCTGCTCGGGCACGGCGCCTGGGCGGTGGCGATCCTGGCCTACTGCGCGGTGGCGTCGGTGCTGCCGGTCTGGTCGCTGCTGCAGCCGCGCGGCTACCTCGGGGGCTACGTCCTCTACACCGCGCTCGGCCTCGGCACGATCGGCGTGCTGTTCGGTGGCTTCGGCGTCGAGCAGCCTTTCTTCCGCGGCTGGGACGCGGGCGGACCGACCGGCGGGCTGTTCCCGTTCCTGTTCGTGACCATCGCGTGCGGCGCCTGCTCGGGCTTCCATGGCCTGGTCTGCTCGGGCACTACCTCCAAACAGATCGAGCGCGAGAGCGACTGCCGGCCGGTCGGCTTCGGCGCCATGCTGGCGGAGGGCTTCGTCGCGCTGATCGCGCTGGTCACGATCATGATCGTGCCGGCGCAGTCCCTGGCGGGCCTCTCGCCGGGAACGATCTACGGCAACGGGATCGGCCGCTTCATGGCGATGCTGATCGGCGAGGAGCACCTGCCGTTCGCGATCACCTTCGGCGCCATGGCGTTCTCGACCTTCGTCTTCGACACGCTCGACGTCTCGACCCGCCTCGGCCGCTACCTGCTCCAGGAGCTGTTCGGCTGGCGGGGACGGCTCGGCGCCGCGGCCGCGACGCTCGCCACCGTGGCGCCCGCGGTCTACTTCGTGCTGGCCGGGGGAAAGGGCGCGTGGGCGAAGTTCTGGACCCTGTTCGGCGCCTCCAACCAGCTCCTCGCGGCGCTCACGCTGCTGGTGCTGACCGTGTGGCTGCGCCGGCAGCGGCGGGGCTACCTGTTCACCCTGCTGCCGATGCTGTTCGTCGCCGGGATCACGGTCTGGGCGCTCGTCTCGCTCGCCACCTCCAACCTGCGCGAGGCGGCCGGTCTCGGCGTGCCGCTCTGGAACGGCCTCGCGGCGCTCGCCCTGCTCGCCCTCGCCGGCTACCTGCTGATCACGGCCTGGCGCAGCCGCGATCGCCCCTCGCCTCAGGCCGAAGGTGAGCGGCGGCTGCAGCGAGAAGCTCCATAGAAGGGGCTGCGGGCGGTACCGCGGCGGCGGAGCGTGGCGCCGGGATCCGTGGATCGGCCCGCCGCGGTCCGACGGCCGCCTCCAGCGCGGGCTCGCCGCGGGCGCCGCGAACCGACCGGGCACCCTTCTCTGGAGTTTCTTGTCATTTCCAGCGTGTGAGGCGTGGCGAACCCCTGTTCCGGCGCAGCCTCCGGCTGCGCGCGGGCCGGGCGCGGCTCAGTGCGCGTTGTGGCGCAGGCCGTGGCGGATGGTCATCCAGAGGATCTTGAAGTCGAGGCCGAGCGACCAGTTCTCGATGTAGTAGAGGTCGTACTCGAGGCGCTTGCGGATCGAGGTGTTGCCGCGCCAGCCGTGGACCTGGGCCCAGCCGGTGATCCCCGCCTTGACCTTGTGGCGGAGCATGTACTGCGGCAGCCGCTGCCGGAACTCCTGCACGAACGAGGGCCGCTCCGGGCGCGGGCCGACCAGCGACATGTCGCCCTTGAGCACGTTCCAGAGCTGCGGCAGCTCGTCCAGCGACCAGCGGCGCAGCAGGCCGCCCAAGCGGGTCCGGCGCGGGTCGTCCTGGACCGCCCAGATCGGTCCGGTGGAGGCCTCGGCGTCCACCCGCATGGAGCGGAACTTCCAGATCCAGAACGGCCGGCCGTCGAGCCCCATGCGCTCCTGCTTGTAGAAGATCGGGCCGCGGTCCTCGATCCAGATGGCGAGCGCGAGCAGCGGGAAGAGGGGGAGCAGGACGAGCAGGCCGGCGGCCGAGAGCGCCAGGTCGACCAGGCGCTTGACCAGGCTGTTCCAGCCCTGGAGCGGCACCTGGGTGAGGTTGATGACCGGGGTCCCGTCGAGGTCCTCGAGAGTCGCCTTGATCGCCGCGTACTGCAGGATGTCGGGGACGAGCTTGACCTCGACCAGCTCGCTGCCCACCGCCTGGACGACGCGCATCATCTTCTTGTGCGCCTCGACCGGCAGGGCGACGTAGACCTGGTCCACCGGGCTCTCGGCGAGCACGCGTTCGACGTCGCGCGTCGTGCCCAGGACCGGGCGGCCGAGGAAGCTGCGCCCCTGCTTGCCGGGGTCGTCGTCGAGGAAGCCGACGACCTCGAAGCCGTGGTCGCGGTGGGCGAGCAGCTTCTCGCTGATCTCGAGCCCGATCTTGCCGGCGCCGACCACCAGGATCCGCTGCGCGCCGACGTGCAGGCTGGCGCTGCGCAGCAGGCCGCGCAACGCCACCCGGTTGCCGATCATCAGGACGAGGACGAGGCCGGCGAACAGGGCGAGGAAGACGCGGCTGAAGGTGAACGGCTCGATGCTGCCGGGCTCGCGCGCGGGGCGGTACCAGGCCAGGGCGCCGGAGAGCAGGACGGTCGAGAGCAGCACGCCGGAGAGCACGGCCACTGCCTCGTCCACCCGGCTGCTCGACCCCCGCGGCCGGTAGAGGCCGTGGAAGTAGAAGACGATCGGGTAGAGGACCAGGATGACCGGCAGCAGGTCGAAGTAGCGCCCGAGCTCGGGCGCCCCCTTCGTCATCGGCACGACTTCGATCTCGAAACGGAGGAACCAGGCGAGGAAGAAGGCCGCCAAGGAGGCGGCGAGGTCGCCCACGAGGAGGACCGCCGCGGTGATGCGGTGGCGCTGTCGGATCAAGCCAGGAATCCCCCCGCGTCGGGCCAGCCAGAGACCAGCGTCTCCTCGAGCCTTTGGGCGAAACGCCCGGCGGAAAACCCCTCCGCCCGCTCCCGAAGGTTCATGGAATTGAACTGCATCCCCCGGCATTTGTCAATCGCGGCGCGGATCGGCCCGGGCTCGTCGGCGTGGAAGAAGACCCCTTCGAGGCCGTCCCGGGCGATGTCGAGCACCCCGCCCTCGCCCCGGGCGACCACCGGGGTGCCGCAGGCGAGGGCCTCCACCGCAGCGATGCCGAAGTCCTCGATCCCCGGCTGCAGGAAGCAGATGGCGCCCCGGTAGAGGTCGCGCAGCGTGTCGGCGCCGACCCGCCCGGCCAGGCGCGTGCTCGGCCCCGCGAGCCGTTCGAGCCGGGCGCGCTCGGGGCCGTCGCCGACCACGACCAGGGGCAGGCCGGCCGCTTCGCAGGCCCGAATGGCGCAATCCACTTTCTTGTAGGGAGCGAGCGCCGCGACCATCAGGACGTGTTCGCGCGGGCGCGCCGGATCGGGCCGGAAGAAACCGGTCTCGACCGGCGGCGGCACGACCTCGGCGCGCCGCCCGTAGTAGCGGCGGATGCGCTCGGCGACGAAGCGGGAGTTCGCGACGTAGAGGTCGACCCGCCCGGCGGTGGCGACGTCCCAGCGGCGCAGGCCCGCCAGGACGAGGCGCCGGAGCCGGGCGAGCGGACCGCGTCCGTGCCCGAAGTACGCCTCTTCCTGGTCCCAGGCGTAGCGCATCGGCGTGTGGCAGTAGCAGAGGTGGAACGCCCCGGGTCCGCGCCGGGCGCCCTTCGCCACACAGTGGCTGGACGAGATCAGCAGGCGGTGGCCGTCGACCGGCAGGTCCTCGACCGCGAGCGGGTAGAGGGGCAGGTACCAGCGATAGCGCGGGTCGAGGCCGGGCGCGCGCTGGAGGAAGCTGGTCACGATCGGATGGGCCTCGATCTCGGGGTCCACGCTGCCCGGGAAGTGGAAGAGGGTGTAGATCGGCGCCGCCGGGAAGCGGCGCGCGATCGCGCGCAGGACGTGCTCGCCGCCGCGCTGGCCGGTCAACCAGTCGTGGACGAGGCCGACCGGATGCGTCACCCGGTCCCCCCGTACCCGCTCCCCAGCGCCCGGCGGTAGACCTCGAGCGTGCGGCGGGCGCAATCGTCCCAGTGGAAGGCCCCGGCCCGCGCCCGCCCTCGATCCCCGAGCTCGGCGCGGCGCGCCGGATCGTCGAGCAGCTGGGAGATGGCCCGGCAGAGGGCTTCGGTGTCTTCCGGATCGACCAGCAGCGCGGCGTCCCCGGCGACCTCGGGCAGGGCGCCGCGCGCGCCCGCCACCACCGGCGTGCCGGCGGCCATCGCCTCGGCGACCGGCATCCCGAAGCCCTCCCAGAGCGAGGGCTGGAGCAGCATCGAAGCGCCCCGGTAGAGGGCCGGCAGGTGCCCGGCGGGCTGGTGGCCCAGCCGGCGAACGCGGCCCTCGAGGCCGGCGCGCGCGATCCAGGAGGCGACCGGCGAGCGGACCCCCTCGCGCTCCCCGACCAGCACCAGGGGCGGGGCCGCGGGGCGCCGGTCGAGGAGCCTGCGGTAGGCCGCGAGCAGCCGCTCCAGGTTCTTGTGCGGTTTCGGGTTCCCGACGAAGAGCAGGTAGCCCGGCTCGAGACCCGCGCCGGCGAGCGCCGAGCGCGTCTCGGCGTCGCTCGGCGGGTGCCGGAAGGCCTCGTCGACGCCGTTGGGGATCACTTCGAGCTTCCCGGCGGCGGCCGGAAACGACGCCGAGAGCTCCTCGGCGGTGGACCGGGAGACCGCGATCACGCGCTCGGCGCGGCGTACCGCGCGCCCGATCATGGTGCGTGCGTAGGCGAGCTCGAGCCGGCTCCGGTGCTCGGGGAAGCGCAGGTGGATCAGGTCGTGCACGGTGACCACGAACGGACAGGGCAGTGCGAACGGCACCACGTAGTGGGGGGCGTGGAACAGGTCCACGCGCTCGCGCCGGAGCGAGCGCGCGACCGACACGAGCTCGCGCAGCGAGTAGCCGGGCGAACGCTCCTCGAGCCAGCGGAAGTTGCCGGGCAGGTGGGGCAGGGCGGCGGGGCCGTCGGGGCCGGCGAGCAGCAGGTAGCGGACCGCGTGATCGAGCCGGGCGAGCGCGCCGACCAGACCGCGCACGTAGGTGCCGATGCCGAAGTCGGCGATCTTGCGGGCGTCGATGGCGACGGTCGTCATCGCGCCGGAGCCTCCGGTGCGAGCGCGGCGCGGAAGACCCCGGCCAGGCGCGTGGCGGCCTCGTCCCAGGAGAAGAGGCGCGCGCGCTCGACGCCGCGCCGGCCGAGCTCGGCGGCCAGCCGCGGCTCGGTGGCGAGGCGCTGCAGGGCCGCCGCGAGCTCCTCGTGATCGTCGGGGTGGACGGCGAGCCCGGCGTCGCCGGCGACCTCGGGCAGGCTCGAGGCGGCCGCGATGACCACCGGCACGCCGCACGCCATCGCCTCGGCGACCGGCAGGCCGAAGCCCTCGTAGAGCGACGGATAGACGAAGGCGGTCGCCGCCTGCACGACCTCGCGCAGCTCGGCGAGCGGCAGGCGGCCCAGGCGGCGCACTCCGGCCGGCGCGAGCGCGGCCAGGCGCGCCGCCAGCCCGTGCTGCTTCCAGCCGTCGGGCCCGGCGACGAAGAGCGGGAGGAGGGCGTCCGGCGCGTCCCGGCGCAACCGCTCCCAGCCGTCGAGCAGGAGCTCCAGGTTCTTGCGCGGCTCGAGCGTCCCGGCGTAGAGGAAGTAGCCGCGCGGGGCGCCCAGCCGGGCGCGGGTGGCGGCCACGGCCGCGGCTCCGGCGGGCGTCCAGCCCTCGCCGACGCCGTTCCAGATCACCTCGACCTTGCCTGCGGCGGCCGGGAAGGCGGCGACCAGATCGCGCGCGGTGGCCGCGGAGACCGCGACGATGCGGCGCGCGGACTCGACCGTGCTGCCCAGGAACGGCAACAGGCTCCAGCGCACCTTGAGCGGGAGCGTCTCGGGCCAGAGCAGGGCGGCGAGGTCGTGGATGGTGACCACGCCCGGCACCGGCAGCCGGCGGGGCAGAGTGAGCAGGGGCGACCAGAGCAGGTCGAGGTCGCCTTCGGCGAGGCGACGCGGCAGCCGCGTCTGCTGCCAGACGACGCCGAGCGGCGCCGGCTGCCATTCGATGCGCACGCCCGCCGCGCGCAGGCGCTCGGCGGCCCGCGGCTCGCGGTGGGCGAGGCCCACGATCTCGAACTCGCCGGCACGCGCCAGTCGCTCGACCAGCTCCAGCGTGTGGACGCCGATGCCGGTCGGCTCGCGCACCAGGGCGCGCAGGTCGACGGCGACGCTCGGACGGCGGGGGGTCGGGATGACGGGCCTCCGGAAGTACGCGGGGACGACGGCCAGCGCTGCCGCGCGTCGGCGCGAAGTCTATCGTTCCCGGGCGCCGCCTTCCCTTCTGATCGGGCCCGCGAAGCGGTAGATTGCGCGCGATGCCGGCCGACGCGCAGCGCCCCGATCCCGACCGCGAGGCGGCCGCGGCCGCGCTGGCGGCGCTCGAGGCCGCGGTGCGGCAGCGGCGCGGCGAGCTCGCCGCCTGGGGCACGGGCGGCGACGACCTCGCGCTCCGGCTGGCGGAGCTCGCCCGGCGCGAGTTCGTCCAGGAGCCCCGCCCGGTCTCGCCGCGGCGCGGCCTGGGGCGGGTCATCGTGTTCGTGCGCCGCGCCGTCTACCACCTCTTCTTCAAGTGGCACGCGCGCGCCGTGCTCCAGCAGCAGAACGAGTTCAACCAGGCCGCCTCCGCGCTGCTCGCCGAGCTCGCCGCCGGCGAGCGCGAGACCCGGCGCGAGGTCGAACGGCTGCGCGCGCGCCTGACCGAGCTCGAGGAGCGCCCGGGAGCCGGTCCCGGAGCCCGCGCTTGAGCGCGCGCATCGCCATCTGCGCCGCCCAGGTCCCGTTCACGCGCGGCGGTGCGGAAGTGCTCTACGAATCGCTGCGCGACGAGCTCGTGCGCCGCGGCCACCGCGTCGAGATCGTCGCCCTGCCGTTCAACTGGTCGAGCCGGCTCGCGATCCTCAGGAGCGCGCTGGCCTGGCGTCTGGTCGAGCTGGGCGAGGCCGCGGGCGAGCGCGTCGACCTGGTGATCGCGACGCGGTTCCCGTCCTACGTGGTGCGCCACCCGCGCAAGGTGGTCTGGCTCATCCACCAGTTCCGCCAGGTCTACGAGCTGGCGGGCACGCCCTACTCCGACTTCGGCGCGCGCGAGGGCGACGACAAAGTGGCGGCGATGATCCGCGCCATCGACGACCGGGCGCTGGGCGAGGCGCGCGCCCGCTTCGCGATCTCGGCCAACACCGCGGCGCGCCTGCGCGACCACAACGGGCTCGATGCCGAGCCGCTCTACCCGCCGCCCCGCCTGGGCGACGCCTACCGCAGCGAGGCGCCCGGGGACTACGTGCTCACCGTCGGCCGCCTCGATCCGATGAAGCGCTTCGACCTGCTGCTGCGCGCGCTCGCGGCGCGCCGCCGGCCGTGGCGCGCGGTGATCGCGGGCGAAGGCCCGGACCGCGCGCGCCTCGCGGCGCTCGCCGTCGAGCTGGGGGTGGCCGACCGCGTCGAATGGCCGGGGCGGGTGGACGACCGGCGCCTGGTCGAGCTCTATGCGCGCGCGCTCGCGGTCTTCTACGCGCCCTTCGACGAGGACTACGGCTACGTCACGCTCGAGGCCTTCCGTTCCGAGCGGCCGGTGGTGACCACCGCCGACGCCGGCGGCGTGCTCGAGTTCGTGCGCGACGGCGAGAACGGGTTCGTCTGCGCGCCGGGCGCGGAACGCGAGATCGCGGCGCGCTTCGATCGGCTCTTCGACGAGCGCGGCGAGGCGCTGCGGCTCGGGCGCGCCGGCGCCGAGCGCGTGGCCGCGATCGGCTGGGACCGGGTGGTCGAGCGCCTCCTGGCGCTGCTCTAGGGCGGACGGGGGAGCGCGGTGCGCCTCGCCTACGCCTCGCCCCTGCCGCCGATGACCTCGGGCATCGCCGACTACTCGGCAGAGCTCGCGCCGGCGCTCGCCACCGCCGGCTTCGAGATCGGGCTCTTCCACGAGGGCCGCGTGCCGCCGCCGCCGCCGCTCGGCGCGCGCTTCCGGTGCCGCCCGGTGCGCGAGCTGGCGGGCGCGGCGACGGAGTTCGACCTCGTCCTCTACCACCTCGGCAACAGCGCCCCCCACCACGCCCAGATCCTCGAAACCCTGCTCGAGGTGCCCGGCGTCGTGGTCCTCCACGAGTTCATGCTCCATCACCTGGTGCGCGAGCGGACGCTGGTCGCGGGCGATCCACAGGGGTACCTGGAGGAGATGCGCTACTGCGCCGGCGAGTCCGGCCGCAAGGCGGCGCAGCGCCTGCTCGACACCCACTATCCCGTCGACGTCTGGGCGTTCCCGCTCTTCGAGCGCGTGGTGGACCGCAGCCGCGCCGTGCTCGTGCACTCCGAGTTCGCGCGGCGGAGGATCCTCGCCAGCCGCCCGGCGGCGCGGGTCGCGGTCGTGCCCTTCCCGGTCGACCTCGGCGGCCTGGCGCCGGCGGCTGCCGAGGAACGGAGCCGCGTCCGGCGCGAGCTCGGCCTCCCCGCCGACGCCTTCGTGGTCGGCAGCTTCGGCTTCGTGACCCCGCAGAAGCGCCTCGAGCCCGCGCTCGCCGCCTTCGCCCGGCTGCGCCGCGAGTGGCCCGATGCGGTCCTGCTGATCGCGGGCGAGATCTCGCCGCACTACGACTTCGCGGCCGTGCTCGCCGCCGCCGGCGTGGACGGCGTGGTCGTCACCGGCCGGCTGCCGCTCTCGCAGCTCACCTCGGCGATGTCCGCGGTGGACGTGGCGCTCAATCTGCGGCACCCGACCGGTGGCGAGACCTCGGCTTCGCTGCTGCGCCTGCTCGCCCTGGGTCGGCCGACGATCGTGACCCGCGCCGGCTCGTTCGCCGAGCTCCCGGACGGAGTCGTCGCGAAGGTCGCGGTGGACGAGCGCGAGACCGAGCTGCTGACCGAGCTGCTGGTCGTCTTCGCGCGCGACCGCGACCTGGCCGCGCGGGTCGGCGCCGCGGCGCGCCACCACGTCGAGAGCGCGCACGCCCTGCCGGCCGCGGCCGCGCTCTGGGGCGAGCGGCTGCGCGAGTGTGCCGTCACGGCGGGCGAGCCGGCGGCTGCCGTACCCCCTCTCGCGGCCTGGGACGGCGTCGATCCGAGGGTGGCCCTGGCGGCGAGCGTGGGCGGCGATCTGGCCGACCTGGGCGTCGCCGACACCGACACCGAGGCGCTCGGCGAGGTCGCCTCGATGCTGGCCGGGCTCGGCCTCGCGCCGGGCGGCGGTCGCCGGCGGTGAGCGCGCGCGCCGTCCGGCGGGCGCTCGCTGCGCTCGCCCTCGCCGGGGCGGCCGGGCATCTCGCGTTCTGGTACCTGCCCCGCGAGCGTGCGGCGGAGCCGAGCGCCGCGGCCCGCGTCCTTCTCGCCGGCAGCGCAGGAGAGTTTGCGGTCTGGATCCCGTTTCCGCACCTGAACCTGGCGCGGCTCGAGCGGCGCACCGGCGAGCTGGGACGATGGGCCGCGTCGGTGGCCGGTCGCGAGGCCGGCGCGGCGCCGCCGCTGCCTCGCTTCGGGCCGTTCCCGGTGCCGCCCGCCGACGAGCTCGTGGTCGTGGCGCGCGCGGACGGAGCCCTGCGCGCCGAGCTGGCGGCGTTCCCGATCGTGGTCGCGCTCGCGCGCGCCGCGGGCACGCTGGCGCGCAACCCCTGGCTGGCAGGGGGCGAGGTGACGCTCGCGCGCGGCCGGCGCGGCCGGGTGGACTGGCACGGCCGGAGGTGGACCCTCGACGCGGGGCTGCCGGAGGCCGGGGCCGCCCGGCCGGCCGGCGTGGTGCCGCTGCCAACCGGCGACACGCTCGGCCTCGTGCGCCTGATCCGGCCGGTCGAGCCCCTGCCCGAGGGTCTCTACCGGGTCCTGCGTGCGCCGGGCTCGGGGCGGCTCGAGATCCTGTGCGGGGCTCCGCCGGCCGGGTCGCCGGACCTGCTGCACCTCGACGCGGACGCGGCTCCGGCGGGCTGGTGGGCCGAGCGCGCCCCGGACGGCGCCGCGCGGGCGCTCGTGGTGTGGGACTTCGACGGCGACGTGCCGGGTCTGCCCGCAGTCTCGTCGCTCGATCGAGGCGGCGCGCGGCCGTTCCGGCTGCCGGCCGAGCCGCTCGCGCGGCTCGTCGGCCGGCCGCTCGAGCAGGTCGAGGCCTCGGGGTTCCGGATCCGCGCTCTCGAGCGCGAGGCGGTCGCGCGCAGCGTGCCGCTGGCGGGGGACCTCGCCGCGGCGCTCGGCGCAGGCGCCGGGGTGTCGTCGCCGGCGCTGCTCGCGGCGGCCCGCCCCGGGCCGCTCCACCGGCGCGTGCGCGGGCTGGCGCGTACGCTCGGTGCGCTGCCGGTGGTCGGGCCGGAGAGCGCCCGTGCCGTGGAGCGAGTCGTCTCCGTGCTCGCTCCGCTGACCGGTTGCGCGTTCGCTACGCTCGA
>Ga0316605_10000985_pt1 | contig 17386 bp, 17 predicted proteins | sample OWC_soil_day20_n_FD_207666 | JGI IMG/M metagenome (GOLD analysis project Ga0316605, IMG submission 207666) | Wetland soil microbial communities from Old Woman Creek delta, Ohio, United States - OWC_soil_day20_noCT | ecosystem: Environmental > Terrestrial > Soil > Wetlands | place: USA: Ohio...
GGCTGGCCCCCCGTGTCCCGCCCCCCCAGTGGTGGGCCCCCCCGCGGGGGGGACCAGCCCACTCGAGGTTGCACCCGGCCCACGCTTGCGTGCCCGGGGCGGGTCCGAGCCCCGGCAGCCCCGCGCTTTCAGAAACGAAAAAGGGTCCCGTGTGGGACCCTTTTTCGTTCTGGCGGGGCTGACGGGGCTCGAACCCGCGACCTCCGGCGTGACAGGCCGGCACTCTAACCGACTGAGCTACAACCCCTTGCTTTTCCTGCGTTTCACCAGGTTTGAGACTGGTGGGCGATGACGGGCTCGAACCGCCGACATGCTGCGTGTAAGGCAGCTGCTCTACCGACTGAGCTAATCGCCCGAATCGCCGAACCCTGATGTTCACACAGGGTGCGGGAGGGGTCAAGGCCAAAGCTCCGCGTTGAGGGAACAAGACTGTTCTGGTAAGGTTTTAAGACTTCCGTGCCAGGGGTTCCCGCGGACCAACGCTGGTGTCGGTGTGACCCTGGTCGACCATCGGCCGTGGCCTTGGGACGTTTCTGGAGGGTGGCCTGTGGCGCTGCTGGAACTGGCGAATCTGACGCTCCGATCACCGGAAGGGGACGGCCCCGTCGCGCGCATCCTGGCCCAGATGCCGGATCCCATGCGGCCGGACCTGCCCGCCATCCTGTTCGTGATCGTGCTGCTCATCGTGCTCTACCTCTACCTGCGGGTGGTGTTCTTCAAGCCCATCACCAAGGTCATGGACGACCGCGACCGCGACCTGCACGCCGGCGGCGACGCCAAGGCCCAGGCCGCCGCGCAGCTGGACGCCCGCCAGAAGGACTACCAGGAGCGGCTCAAGGCCCTCCGCGCCCAGGCCTTCGAGCGGCGCAAGACGCTGGCCGACGCGGCCGGCAAGGAGAAGCAGCGCCTCCTCGACGAGGCCCGGACCAAGGCCCAGGCCGAGCGGACCACGGCCGTCGAGGCCCTGAAGGCCCAGCAGGCCACGGCCAAGCAGAGTCTCCTGGCCCAGGTGGACGCGCTGGCCGAATCCATGGCCCAGACCCTTCTGAAGCAGGCCTGAGCATGACGAACCTGACCCGACTCACCCTGGCCGCCCTGCTGACCCTCAGCCCCTTGGCGCTGACGGCCCAGTCCCATGAGGCCCCCGCCGCCCAGAAGCACGAAGCCCAGCCTGCCGGGCATGAGGCCCAGCCCGCAGGGCATGAAGCCCAGCCCGCAGGGCATGAAGCCCAGCCCGCAGGGCATGAAGCCCCGGCCGCCCACGGCGACGCCAAGGCGGCGGAAGGCCACGGCGAAGCCCACCACGGCCCGGCCATGACCCTCTTCGGCAAGGCCTACGGCAACGGCGGGGCCTTCCTCGTCCAGCTGCTCAACTTCGCCATCTACGGCGCGGCCCTGTTCTTCCTGCTGAAGGGCGCGCTGTCCGCCATGTTCAAGTCCCGCAAGGAGGAGCTGGAAACGCTGCTCGCCCAGGCTGAGAAGGACAAGGCCGAGGGCGAGGCCCAGATGAAGGAGCTCGAGGCCAAGATGGCCGGACTCGAAGGCGAGCTGGCGGGCATCCTCTCCAAGGCCGAGGCCGACGCCGAGCTGGAGAAGCAGCGCGTGCTGGAGGCCGCCAAGGCCGAGGCCGCGGTGATCCTCGCCCAGGCTCAGGCCGAGATCGGCTTCCAGAAGCGGCAGGCCGAGCAGGAGCTGCGCGCCCTGGTCGCTGAACTGGCGGTTGAAGGCGCGGCCAAGCGCCTGGAGGCCAAACTGCAGGGTCCCGAGGCCGCCAAGGCCGTGGATCGTGCCATTCAGCAGATCGGAGGCGCCCAGTGAGCAGCCGCCTGACCGCCCGGCGCTACGCCAAGGCCCTCCTCCAGATCGGCGACAAGCAGGGCAACGTGGCCCAACTCCAGCAGGAGCTGAACAAGGTGACCGACGCCGTGGCCGCGAACGCCGACCTCTCGCGCCTGGTGGCCTCGCCCCTGGTGCTGCCCACCCGCAAGGCCCAGGTCTTCGAGGCCATCCTCGCCACTGCCCAGGTGAGCGAAACGCTGCGGCACTTCTTCCGCGTCGTGGCCGAGGCGGGCCGCCTGAACCTGCTGGCCGACATCCGCCGCACCTTCGCGGATCAGGTCGATGAGCGCGCCGGCATCGTGGAGGCCAAGGTGACCAGCGCCCAGCCCCTCTCGGACGCCCAGGCCAAGGCCCTCATCGCCTCCCTCGGTGCCCGCACCGGCAAGACCATCCGCCTCACCTGGCACCAGGACGGCGCCCTCCTTGGCGGCGTGAAAGTCCAGGTGGGCTCGACGGTCCTGGACGCCTCGATCCAGGGCCAGCTCCGCCAGCTCAAGACCCAGCTGCTTTCGGCCTAGTTTCATTTCGCTATCAACTGCAGGTTTGGAGGACTTCATGGACATTCGCGCGGAAGAGATTTCCCGCATCATCCGCAGCCAGATCGAGGGCTTCGACGCCCAGGTGGACGTGGCCGAAGTCGGCACCGTCATCAGCGTCGGTGACGGCATCGCCCGCGCCTACGGCCTCGAGAAGGCCATGGCCGGCGAGCTGCTGGAGCTGCCCCACGGCGTGATGGGTCTCGCCTTCAACCTGGAGGAGGACAACGTCGGCATCATCCTGCTGGGCGACGCCGCCGCCATCAAGGAAGGCGACACCGTCAAGCGCACCGGCAAGATCATGTCCGTGCCCGTGGGCCCCAACTTCGTGGGCCGCGTGGTGGACGCGCTGGGCAACCCCATCGACGGCAAGGGCCCCATCCAGGCCGCCAAGTTCAACCCCATCGAGCAGATCGCCCCCGGCATCGTGGACCGCAAGAGCGTGCACGAGCCCATGCAGACGGGCCTCAAGGCCATCGACAGCCTGATCCCCATCGGCCGCGGCCAGCGCGAGCTGATCATCGGCGACCGCCAGACCGGCAAGACCGCCGTGGCCGTCGACACCATCATCAACCAGCGCGACACCGGCGTGATCTGCATCTATGTGGCCATCGGCCAGAAGCGCTCCACCATTGCCCAGGTGGTGAAGACGCTCGAGGAATACGACGCCATGAAGCACACCATCGTGGTGGCGGCGTCGGCTTCCGAAGCCGCCCCGCTGCTCTTCCTCGCCCCCATGACCGGCGCGGCGCTGGGCGAATACTTCATGTGGCACGGCAAGGACGGCAAGCCCGCCGGCAAGGACAACCCGGGCGGCCACGTGCTCTGCATCTATGACGATCTCTCCAAGCAGGCGGCGGCCTACCGCGAAATCTCCCTCCTGGTGCGCCGTCCTCCCGGACGCGAGGCCTACCCTGGCGACGTGTTCTACCTGCACTCCCGCCTGCTGGAGCGCGCCTGCAAGCTGAGCGACGAGCGCGGCGCGGGTTCGCTGACGGCCCTGCCGGTCATCGAGACCCAGGCCGGTGACGTGTCCGCCTATATTCCCACCAACGTCATCTCCATCACCGACGGCCAGATCTTCCTCGAGAGCGACCTCTTCAACGCCGGCGTCCGCCCGGCGGTGAACGTGGGCATCTCCGTGAGCCGCGTGGGCGGTTCCGCCCAGGTGAAGGCCATGAAGTCCGTGGCCGGCACCATCAAGCTCGACCTCGCCCAGTATCGCGAGCTGGCGGCCTTCGCCCAGTTCGGCTCCGACCTGGACAAGGCGACCCTGGCCCAGCTGAACCGCGGCCAGCGCCTGGTGGAAATCCTGAAGCAGGGCCAGTACCAGCCCATGCCCGTGGAGAAGCAGGTGGTCATCATCTGGGCCGCCACCACCGGCTATGTGGACGACCTGCCGGTCGCCCAGGTGCGCCGCTTCGAAGCCGAGCTGATGGCCTACCTGGATGTCAACGCCCCGGACGTGCTCCGCGGCATCCGCGACACCAAGACCCTCAGCGACGATGCCAAGGCCCAGCTCAAGACCCAGGTGGCGGCCTTCAAGGAGACCTTCCAGGCCTCCCTGAACCAGACCGCGGGAGCCTAGTCCGATGGCCGGTCTCCAGGACATTCGCCGCCGCATCCGGTCGGTGAAGAACACGCAACAGGTCACCAAGGCCATGAAGATGATTTCCGCGGTCAAGCTGCGGAAGTCTCAGGAGCGCCTGGTGGCTCTGCGTCCCTACGCCGGGAAGATGATGGAAGTCGTCCGTCGCGTCGTGGGCCGCATCAAGGGCGACGCCACGATCCAGCCGGGTCCGGCCGCCCGGGCCTTCCTGTTCCCCCGCGAGGAGAAGCGCATCCGCGTGATCCTCGTGGCCTCCGACAAGGGACTGTGCGGCGGCTTCAACGCCAACGTGCTCAAGGCGGCCAACGCGTTCGTGGCCGAAACCACCTCCGAGATCGTCCACCTGGATGTGGTCGGCAAGCGCGCCGCAGAGTGGGCCCGGAAGCGCGGCCTTCCCGCCGGCGCCGAGTACATCGGGATCCCCCTCACCGGCCTGCAGCGGGTGGTGACCGAGATCTCCGAAAGCGCCGCCGCCCAGTACAACGCCGGCGAGATCGACGCGCTCTACGTCATCTACAACTACTTCAACAGCCCCATGTCCCAGACGCCCACGGTCTTCCGGGTCGTCCCCATGGAACTGGATAGGCGCGTGGAAGGCCGGGACGCCCTCGAAGTGTCCCACCTGCTCGAACCCGACCCCAACGCGGTGCTGGAGACCCTGCTGCCCCGCTTCGTCGAGACGGAGCTGCTCCGCAACCTCCTGGAGAGCAGCGCCTCCGAGCATGGCGCCCGCATGGCGGCCATGGACAAGGCCAGCAGCAACGCCGGCGACATGATCGCCAAGCTGACCCTGACCATGAACAAGATCCGCCAGGCCAGCATCACCAACCAGATCATCGAAATCGTTTCGGGCGCCAACGCCTAGACCCTTCACCACGGAGGCACGGAGAACACGGAGAAAACACGGAGCGCTGGGTTCTACTCCGTGATGCCTCAGTGAAACTTCAGCGTCCTCCGTGCCTCCGTGGTTATTCCTTCCGCCCTTTCGTCGAGGTTTCCCATGTCAACCAACCTTCAAGGACGCGTGATCGCCATCGTCGGTCCCGCCGTGGACGTCGAGTTCGGCAGCCACCTGCCCGAGATCATGAACGCGCTGCTCACGGACATCACCAATGCCCAGGGCGTCACCGCCTCGGTCACGCTGGAGGTGCAGCAGCACCTCGGCGAGAACCGCGTGCGCTGCGTGGCCATGCAGCCCACCGAGGGCATGATCCGCGGCCAGGTCGTGACCGACACGGGCAAGCCCATCAACGTGCCCGTGGGTCCCGAGACCCTGGGCCGCATCATCAACGTGGTGGGCGATCCCGTGGACGAGCGCGGTCCCATCGGCCACAAGATGACCCTGCCCATCCACCGCGAGGCCCCCAAGTACGAGGATCTGAACACCTCCTCCGAGATGTTCGAAACCGGCATCAAGGTCATCGACCTGCTGGAACCCTACGCGAAGGGCGGCAAGACGGGCCTCTTCGGCGGCGCCGGCGTGGGCAAGACCGTGCTGATCATGGAGCTCATCAACAACATCGCCAAGGGCCACGGCGGCTACTCGGTGTTCGCGGGCGTCGGCGAGCGCACCCGCGAGGGCAACGACCTCTGGCACGAGATGATGGACAGCGGCGTCATCGACAAGAACGACCTGTCCAAGAGCAAGGTGGCGCTCATCTACGGCCAGATGACCGAACCGCCCGGAGCTCGTGCCCGCGTGGCGCTCACCGGCCTCACCGTCGCCGAGTACTTCCGCGATGTGGAAGGCAAGGACGTGCTGCTCTTCGTGGACAACATCTTCCGCTTCACCCAGGCCGGCGCCGAAGTGTCCGCGCTGCTGGGCCGCATGCCCTCCGCCGTGGGCTACCAGCCCACGCTGGCCACGGAAATGGGCGAGCTGCAGGAGCGCATCACCTCCACCAAGAAGGGCTCGATCACTTCGGTGCAGGCCGTCTACGTGCCCGCGGACGACTACACCGACCCCGCGCCGGCCACGACCTTCGCCCACCTGGACGCCACCACGAACCTCTCCCGTGAGATCGCGGCGCTGGGCATCTACCCGGCGGTGGATCCCCTGGCCTCCACCTCCCGCCTGCTGGATCCCCGCATCCTGGGCGAGCACCACTACAACACCGCCATGCGCGTGAAGGCGATCCTGCAGAAGTACAAGGAGCTGCAGGACATCATCGCCATCCTCGGCATGGACGAGCTGAGCGACGACGACAAGCTGATCGTCGCCCGCGCCCGCAAGATCCAGCGCTTCCTCAGCCAGCCCTTCTTCGTGGCCGAGCAGTTCACGGGCATGGCTGGCAAGTACGTGAAGCTCGAGGACAGCATCAAGGGCTTCAGCGAGATCTGCGACGGCAAGTGGGACCACCTGCCCGAGCAGGCCTTCTACCTCGTGGGCACCATCGAGGAAGCCGTCGAGAAGGCTGAGAAGCTGGCCGCGGTTTAACCGGCACGTTCGTTTGAAAAGCCAGTCTTCGGATTGCCGGGACATCCCCCGCGGGTGTCCCGGCCATCCACTCAGAGTGGCGACCGATCATCCCAAGAGGCGACCATGTCCCAATTGATCAAGCTGGAAGTGGTGACCCCGGAGCGGCCGGTCTTTTCGGCCGAGGTGGCCGAGGTGCAGTTCCCGACCGCCACCCGCGGCTACTACGGCATCCTGCCGGGCCACACGCCCCTGATGACCGAAGTGGGGGACGGCCTGCTGTACTACGTGCAGGACGGACAGAAGCATTTCATCACGGTCTTCGGCGGCTTCGCGGAAGTGGGTCCCGACCGTGTCACCATCCTGGCCCGCGAGAGCGAGACCGTGGACATGATCGACCTTGAGCGGGCCGAGGCCTCGCGCCAGCGCGCCCTCAAGCTCCTGAAGGAAGCCCTCACCGAACACGACCTGGCCGCAGCCCAGGCCAAGCTCAACGCCAGCCTCATCCGCCTGCAGGCCGCCGGACACCCGGCCGGTCACGGCTTCTGAGCCGGCCTTGACCGCGCTCCCCATCCTGGATCCGAAGCCCCTGCGGGACCTCCTTGAGATGGGCGCCTCGGCTGAGCTCGCGCAGGAACTGATCGCGCTGTTCCAGGAGGATGTGCCGGCGCGTCTGGACCTGCTGAAGGCGGCCCTGGCCGGAGGGGACGCGGGGCAAGCCCTGGCGGAAGCCCATCAGCTGAAGGGTTCCCTCGGCAACCTGGGCCTGTTGAGGTTCGCGGACCTGGCGGCACGCCTCGAGGCGCTGGTCCGCGAGGGACGTCTGGACCTGGCGCCCGCCCTGGCGGATGCGATGCCCGGGGCCTACGCTGAGGCGCTGCGCGCGCTCCAGGATGCCTTCCCGGCCTGAGGCCTCACCAGACCAGGTGCTCGTCCTGGGCGAGGAGGCTGATGCGCCCATCCGCCAGGGCCTTGAGCTGCGGCAGCATGGTGGCCTTGTCTCCCGGCGTCAGGTGGTAGATCCGCACCGGCACCTGCTGGCGCAGTTTGCGCAGCTCGAGGCCCAGCTTCGCGGGCGTGAGGTGCTTGGAGGCTTCGGCCAGCCAGGCCTGCTCATTGGGGAAGCTGGCTTCGGCGATGACGAGCCGCAGGTTCGGGGTGGCGTTGGCCACCTCCCAGATGCGGTCGGTCTCGGCGGTGTCGCTGGTGAAGATGAAGGCGTCCTTCCCGTCATCGACCTTGTAGCCTACGCAGGGCACCAGGTGGTTCACGCGGATGGGCGTGATCTCCAGCCCGCAGACGCGGTAGCTGCGCTCGGGTTCGATCTCGGTGTAGCGGATGGTGGGGTCGTTGGGGCTGGGGATCACGCTGAAGTCGGGCCAGAGCTCGTCGTTGAAGAGGTGTCGCCGCAGCACGTCGAGGGTTTCAGGCAGGGCGTGGATCTCCACGGCCTCGTGCGTGTGGCCGAAGATGTTCTTCGTGAAGAAGGGCAGCGTGCAGATGTGGTCGAGGTGCGAGTGGCTGATGAAGACATGCTGGATCTTCACCTGTTCCCCCACCGAGAGCGCGGCGGTGATGGAGCCGGCGTCGATGGCCACGCAGCCGTTCACGAGCAGCCCGGTCAGGCGCTCGCCGTCGGCTTCACCGCCACTGCAGCCCAGGATCCGGAGTTCCATCGCCCCTCGGAGAATGAGCCTTCATCATACGGAAAAGGGGCGCCGGGAGGCGCCCCTTTCACGATTCAAGGATCTTGGGCTCAGAACCGGATGCCGCCATAGATGCCGATCTGGACCTGAGGCGCCAGGGCCTCCGTGAGGTCCTTGTAGGTGGTGGTGCTGTCCTTCTTGGTGAGGGGCGCGGCCACCTCCACGGTGAAGAAGGGGCTGACGATGGGCGTGGGGATGCTGAAGCCCACATTCACGCGGGCCCAGGGGCGGCCGAGGGTGCTGTCGGTGCTGGCGCCCGAGGTGGGCCGGAAGGTCATCTTCTCGGAGCGGTACTCCACGCCGGCGCCCACGTTGACCAGGAGCTTCCAGTTCACCATGGCGCCCGCGGCCCAGTACTGGTTCTCCAGCTCGCCGTACTTGGTGCCGCCATAGGTGAGGTCGCCCTTGGTCTTGTTGTGCCAGGTGGCGTTCACCTGGAGGGCGGCGACCTTGAGGTCGAGCACGTCGAACCCGCCGCGGATGCCGAAGCCCGTGGGGCTCACGGCGTCATATTTCTGGCCAGAACCGAAGGACGCGGCCTGGGCTTTGCCGAACTGCTTGTCGAGCAGGACGCCGACCTCGCCGGCGAACGCGGGCAGGACAGCCAGAGCGGGGATGATCAGCAGCTTGGCGCGCATTGAAGACTCCCTTCCAGACGAATACTGCATGATGGTCCCTGGGCGGGAGGTGGTCAACCTCCTTTGGGACTAGGGCCTGGATTTTTAGGGGGATACGCGCCTGCCTCGGGGCCCGGCCGGAGGCCGCGGCAGCGGATTGTTTGCTACCCTCAGCATCATGCGGGCCCACCTGCGCTTCCTCCTCCTGGACGACTTCGACCCCGACACGGGGGAGCTCGCCCTGCGCGTGGCCTTTCAGCCGGGGGAGATCCCGGGCCTGGAGCTGATCCGGCTCCACCTGCACCTGGGGCGGGCGGGTAACCCGCTGGATCCCCTCAGCCGGGAGCTCCGCACCCATGTGCAGATGCCCGTGCCGCCCCTCTGGGAGCACGGCCTCAAAACCATCGTTCACGCCATCGAGGACGAGCTCGCCGGGCCCGACGGCCGCAACGGCCTGCGGTATCTCTGGGTGCGGACCCAGCTCCTGCACCCGGCCGACCCCGCGCGGTCCACCCCGAACCATCCCGTGGCCCGCCAGGTGGAGGTGCTGCGGGACTGGGCGCACCGGCTGGACCAGGACGGTCAGTCCCTGCGCGCCGCCGAGATCCTCGACCGCCTGCTGCTGCTGGCGCCGAGGGACGTCACCAGCCTGGCCTACCTGGCGGCCTTCTTCCGGTCCCAGGGCATGGCGGAGGAGATGGCCGCGGTGGCCGAGCGGTGGATCAAGGCCGAGCCCGACCGGGTGGAGGCCCGCCTGCGGCATGGCGAGGCCCTCCTCCGCCTGGGCCGGGCCCAGGAGGCCCGAGCCGCCTTCGAGGCGGTGCTGAAGGCCCACCCGGTCCACCTGCTGGCGCACCTGGGCATGGCCCAGGCCCTGGGCCTCCTCGGCGGCAATCCCTTCCCCCACCTCGACGCGGCCCAGGAGCTGGATCCCGCCGCCACCGCCTCCGTGCTGCGGGAAACCTTCGACTACCGCCTGCTGTCGCCTCCGCCGGGGGACCGGGAGCACGCGCTGGAGGCGCTGCCTTCGCTGCTGGGCGTCTCCGGCGCGGAGGTGCAGGACTACCTCCAGTTCCTGGGCCTGCCGCGGGCCGGGGCGGAGGGCGCGGTCCGAGAATCCGAGCTGGCCCGCTGGGTGGGCGTGATGAACCGATACGCGCTGCTGCCCGGCGGCCTGCACTGGTCGGCCCCCACGCCGAGGCACTTGCCCGAGCTGGCCTGAGGTTCCTCGGGGGAGCCCGCCGGGCGGGCTTCCTGCGATGATGGGGGCTTCGACCCTGGAGCCGTCATGACCGTCCTGCTGAGCACCGACCTGCCCTTTCCGATCTTCCGCCGGGGCAAGGTGCGGGACGTGTACGACCTGGGCCGCCAGCTCCTCATCGTGGCCACGGATCGCATCAGCGCCTTCGACTGCGTGATGCCCGAAGGCATTCCCGACAAGGGCCGCATCCTCACCGCCGTGGCGGCGTACTGGTTCGCGGCCACATCGGACCTGGTGCCCAACCATTTCCGCGGCAACCCCGGCTGGCCCGAGGCCCTGGCCCCCCATCGCCAGGCGCTGGAGGGCCGGGCGGTCATTGTGGAGAAGACCCGGCCCCTCCCGGTGGAGTGCGTGGTGCGCGGCTACCTGGCGGGCAGCGGCTGGAAGGAATACCAGGCCGGCGGCGCCGTCTGCGGGGTGCCCCTGCCGGCGGGCCTGCGGCTCGCGGACCGGCTGCCCGAGCCGATCTTCACCCCGGCCACCAAGGCCGAGGAGGGCCACGACGAGAACATCTCCTTCGAGCGCATGGCTGCCATCGTGGGCGGGGATCTGGCCTCGCGCCTCCGGGATCTGAGCCTGGCGCTCTACCAGCGCGGCGCCGAGCTGGCGGCCCGGCGGGGCATCCTCCTCGCCGACACCAAGTTCGAGTTCGGCCTCAGCGACTCAGGGGAGCTCATCCTCATCGACGAGGCCCTGACGCCCGACAGCAGCCGCTACTGGCTGGCGGACAGCTGGGCACCGGGCCAGAACCCCCCGAGCCTCGACAAGCAGTACCTCCGCGACTACCTGGAAACCCTGCCGGACTGGAACAAGCAGCCCCCGGCGCCGCACCTTCCGGACGCCGTGGTGGCGGGCATCCGGAGCCGGTACCTCGATCTGGCGTCGCGGTTCGGCGTGAACCTATGAGGGACCGGCCGCACGGCCGGGGCCTCAGGGCTGGATCCTCAGGGCTGATTCCGAGGTGGCTGTTGATCTGAGGGACGGGGTTCGGGAGCGCCGGTGACGCCGCCGCGGTACCCAGCAGGGTCCAGCCAGCGGCGGAGCCCGGTGTTCAGGGCCTCGAGGGAGACTGCCTGCAGTTGGTCCGGGGCAACGCCGCGCCCCAGGGCCTGGTCGAGGGCCGTGGTCATCTGCCGTTCCGGATCCAGCGATTCGAGGCTGAGCCGGGCGGGCCAGGCGGCCTTGGCCCGGTCGAGGTCCGCCTGGGTGAACCCGCGCTGGCGCAGCGCCTCGAGATGCGCCGTCAGCCGGGACCAGAGGGCCGGGGCCGATTCACCGGGGCCGGCGTCCAGCGCCGCCACCAGGCAGGAATCCTCCATGCCGACCTGCACCGGAAGCGCGGCCGGATCACCGGGGACCAGCAGGCCGAGCAGGGCGGCGACCTCCGGGGCGAGGCCGGCGGGAGGCTGAATCAGGGCCTGGGCCAAGGTCTGCGCGGGGCGGCCCGGCTCGCGGGAGGCCACCGCCAGGGGCATGGTTTCGGCCGCGGGAGCGGGAAGGGGATGGGGGTCGGGGGCCACGAACCGCGGGGCCGTCCAGGAACCCAGGCTCAGCATGACCAGGCGCTTGGCCTGTTCCAGCCCGAGGTCGCCGTGGAGCACCAGCACCGCCCGCTCGGGACGGAAGACCTTCGCCTTGAAGGCCAGCAGGTCCTCCAGGCTGATGGCCGCCAAGCCCTGGAGGGTGGGGCGCAGGCCCGGATCCGGGGTGAGGGCCTGCCGCAGGGTTGCCCGGGGAGACGCCTGCAGGCGCAGTTCCTCCTGCCAGCAGGCCAGGCGTTGGAATTCCAGCAGCTGGGGGTCGAGCACCGTGCGCAGCACGCGGTCGGCCAGCAGGCCCAGGGCCCGGTCCTGGTCCCGGCTGCGGGCCACAAGCCGCCACTCCAGCGCCCCGGGGCGGAGGGTCCGGTCCACCTGGATGCCGGCCCCGTCGAGCAGCCGCACATAGTCGGTGGCCTTCAGGTCGCCCGCGTCGGAACGATCGAGGAGGCGGAGGGCCAGGGCGGCGAGGCCCCCATGCCCCGCCGGGGTGTCACCCGGCTGCAGATCCTGGTGCAGCAGCACCCGGACGAGGGGGCGCTCGTGGTCCTCGAGGTGGACCACCCGCAGGCCGTTGGGCAGGGTGAAGGTCTGGGCAGGCTGCTGGGCCTGCAGGGTCAGGACCCCAAGGCCGGCGAGGCAGAGGGTCTTCACGGCTTCACCGGGGCGAGCTGGGCCTTCAGCAGCTTCAAGGTGCGGGCCCGTTCCTCCGCGCTCAGCATGCGGAGCTGCCGCAGGCCCTCGGCCGCCAGGTGCTCGCGCTGGGCCGGGTCTTCAATGCGGGTGGCCGCCAGGGCTTGGAGCACCTTGGCGATCTCGGCGTCCAGGGGATCGAGGCCCTCGTCCAGGGTGGGCTCCAGCCAGGCGGTGGTCCGGTGGCTGGGACGCAGCCAGGCCCGCGCCGCGGCCTGCACGGTCTCGGGGCCGAGGGTCCGCAGGCGCTGGATCTCGCGATCGGCGACCCGCCAGTCCCCGCCCTCGGCCCAGGCCCGCCCGAGGGTGGTCGCCAGCAGCGCGGGGCTGTCGAGGACCTTCAGGTGGCCGGTCTCCAGCTGGGCCACGGCCCGCTGCCATTCTTCGGGTGCGATGGGTTCCTGCTGCAGCCGGAGGATCTCGCTGTGCAGGGCCCGTTCCAGCTCGGCCAGTCCATGGCCTTCGGCGGGGACCACCTCGGCCACCAGGAGGCCCGGCAGCCGCCCCCCGGGCACGTCCAGCCGGAGCCTGGCCTCGCGGGCCAGCTCCTTCTGCTGGACCAGGCGCTGGGGCAGCCGGGCCGAGGGGCCCCCCGCCAACAGCTGGGCCGCCACCTGGAGGGCGAGGTGGTCCGGATGGCTGCGGGGCGGAATGCGCCAGCCCACCTGGAGGCTGGTCAGGGAACCGTGGGTGGCCTGCACGCGCCGGTCGCCCAGGTCAGAGGGGATCTCGGGCAGCACGGCGTCTTCGCCCGCGGGGTGGACGGGCAGCGTGCCGAGGTGCCGCTCGACGAGAGGCAGCAGATTGTCCAGCGGGGTCCCGCTGACGAGAATCAGGGTGAGGCGGTCGGGGCTGAGGGCCCGGCGGGCGTAAGCGCGGAGCTCGGACCAGCGCAGCGCCTCCAGGGCAGGCAGGTTGTTCGCCAGGTCCCGGCCGTAGGGATGCCCCGGCAGCGCGGCGCCCCGGATCAGGGCGAGACCCTGGCCCCCGGACTGGTTCAAATCCGCCAGCAGGGCGGCCCGCGCCTGGGAGAACCGGCTCAGCTGGAGCGTCTTCAGCCGCTGGGCCTCGGTGCGGCACCAGAAGTCGAAGGCCTCCTGGGGCAGGGCGCTGTGGGCGTAGAGGGCATCGGCGGTGGCCTCGGCGGACTGGCTCCCGCCCTTGGCCGCGTACAGGTCGGCCAGCGGCGAGGTGGCAAAGGCGGCCTTCAGCCGGGACTGGGTGGTCGCCAGGCTCGCCTCCAGGGCGGGGAGCTGCGAGACGCCGGCCGGATCGCGCCGCTGGCGCAGGCGCTCGAGGCGGATCGATTCGAGCAGCCCTTCCTCCTGCCGGAGGATCGCGTCCAGCGCGGCGGTCCGCTGGGGGTCCAGGTCCTCGGGCCAGGAGGCCCCGAACAGCGCGCTCGCCAGCAGATCGGTGGCCCCGGCCAGGGCCGTGGGCTCCTCCGCCCGTCCACCCCGGAACACCAGGGTGGCGTGGAAGGCCGTGAGGCCGCGCCGCTCCACGAACAGCAGGCGGGCGCCGTTGGCCAGCCGCCGCTCCTGGACCTCCGTTGGGCGGGGGACCTGGGCGTTCAGGCAGAGGGCGGCGAGGAGGGCGATGACCAGCGGGCGCATGGCCCCCAGGGTACTACTTCACCCGGATGCTGCCGTTGGTGGTTTCGAGGCGGATCGGCTGGGTGCGGCCAGGCACCTTCACGTGGGCGCTGTGCTTGGTGATCTCGATGACCTGCGCGCCGGCGATCTTGACGTCCATGGAGCCGTTGCTGTTCTCGGCGATGAGGTCGCCGGTGGCCTTGCCCAGATCCACCTCGATGCTGCCATTGGTGGATTCCAGGTGGATCCCTTCGCCCCAGCCGTCGAGGTTGCGGGCGCGGATCGAGCCATTGGTGGTTTCCAGCTGGATGCCGCCGTCCACGTCCTCGAGCACGATGCGGCCGTTGGTGGTGCTGCCCTTCAGACGGGCGGCCAGGTTGCGGGCCTCGATGGGGCCGTTGGTGGTGTCCACGTGCACTTCGCCGCGGATGTGGCTCACCACGATGGCGCCGTTGGTGGCTTCGCAGCGGGCGAAGCCCTCCAGGTTGTCGGCGGCGACCGTGCCGTTGGTGGTGCGGAAGTGGCCGAGCAGCTTGCGAGGCACCTGGAGGGTCATCTCGCAGCGGGGGCTGATGTAGACGCCAAAGCTCCAGGAAGGCTGCTGGAAGACCGCCTCGATGTCGAGGTCGGGGCCCTTCCGCTGGAGCACCAGCTCCACGCGGCGCTTCTCGCTGTCGCGGATCTGGGCGGTGAGGGCGACTTCATCGCGCTCCCAGCCGGTCACCCGGATGCCGCCGTTCCGGTTCTTCACCCACAGCTTGGAACCGGGGGCGAGCTTCTCGGTGCGCTGCTCCACCCGGGAGCCGGTGGGCATGTCCACCCCGACCATGGGGGCGGGCGGCGCCGGGGGGGCGGGCGGCGCGGGGGGAGGCGGCGGAACCTGGGCCAGCAGGGCGCTCCCGATCAGGACCAGGGGAATCCAACGGCTGGTAACGGTCATGGCAGCTCCCGTGGGAGAAAGAACCAGGGCGGGCCTGGGTGTTTTGTTCACGGTCCGGGGACGGCGCCGTTTAGTCACGATACCCTGGAAGACCCTTACGGAGCCTGCCATGTCTGCCTACATCCTGTCTGCCACCCGCAGCGCAGTCGGTTCCTTCGGCGGGGGCCTCAAGCCCCTGAATGCCGTCCAGCTGGGCGCCCTGGCCATCACGGAGGCCCTGGCCCGGGCGGGGGTGGCCCCCGGGGAGGTGGGCGACGTGGTGATGGGCAACGTGCTCCAGGCCGGCAGTGGGCAGAATGTGGCCCGTCTGGCCGCCCTGAAGGCCGGCCTGCCCCACGGCACCCCGGCCCACACTCCGAACCAGGTCTGCGGATCGGGGCTCAAGGCGGTGGCCCTGGGCGCCCAGTCCCTGGCCATGGGCGACGCCGAGGTCGTCGTGGCCGGCGGCACCGAGAGCATGTCCAATGCCCCCTACGTGCTGCCTGCGGCCCGCTGGGGCGCCCGCATGGGCCACACCCAGCTGGTGGACACGATGATCCAGGACGGTCTCTGGTGCGGCCACGGGGACACCCACATGGGCATCACCGCCGAGAACGTGGCGGCCAAGCACGGCATCACCCGCGAGGCCCAGGACGCCTTCTCCCTCCAGAGCCAGCAGCGGGCGGGCGCCGCCCAGGCCGCCGGGGCGTTCGACCGGGAGATCTTCACGGTCACCCTGGCCGGCAAGAAGGGCGACGTGGCCTTCAACCGCGACGAGTACATCCGCGCCGACGCCACCCTGGAGGGCCTGGCCAAGCTCAAGCCCGCCTTCCGCAAGGACGGCACTGTGACCGCCGGGAACGCCAGCGGCATCAATGACGGTTCCGCCGCCCTGGTGCTGGCCACGGAGGCGGCGGCGAAGGCCCACCGGCCCATCGCCCGCATCCTCGGCTTCGCCCAGGCGGGCGTGGATCCCGCCACCATGGGCCTCGGCCCCGTGCCGGCCATCCAGAAGCTGCTGAAGAAGACCGGCGTGAAGCTCTCCGACATCGACCTCTTCGAGTTGAACGAGGCCTTCGCCGCCCAGAGCCTGGGCGTGCTGGCGGAGCTGCCCGATATCGACCCCGCCAAGGTCAACCTGCGGGGCGGCGCCATCGCCATCGGCCACCCCATCGGCGCCAGCGGCGCCCGCATCCTCGTCACCCTGCTGCACCTGCTGCAAGACGAGAACAAGCGCCTGGGCATCGCCGCCCTCTGCGTGGGCGGCGGCCAGGGCGTGGCCATGCTGGTGGAAAGGCTCTGATGAGGCCATCCGCGTCATCTGCGGTTAAATTCGGATTGCGATGATCACCCTCACCCACGTCGGCAAGCAGTACGACCGCATCCACACCGCCCTGGCGGACGTGAGCTTCGCCATCGACTCGGGCGAGTTCGTGTTCCTCACGGGACCCAGCGGCGCGGGGAAGTCCACACTGCTGAAGCTGCTCTTCCGCGAGCAGGTGCCCAGCAGCGGCGACATCCAGCTGGCGGGGCATCGCCTGGCCTCCATGCCCGAGAAGGAGATCCCCCTGCTGCGGCGGAAGCTGGGCGTGGTGTTCCAGGACTTCAAGCTGATCCGCACCCGCACCATCTTCGAGAACGTGGCCTTCGTCCTGAAAGTGCTGGGCGTGAGCGCCGCCGAGCAGAAGCAGCGCACCTTCCGGGCGCTGAAGATGGTGGGGCTCCAGCACAAGCTGAGCAGCTACCCCCTGCAGCTGTCGGGCGGCGAGCAGCAGCGCGTGGCCATCGCCCGGGCCCTGGTGAACGACCCGCTGGTGCTGCTGGCGGACGAGCCCACGGGCAACCTGGATCCCGATCTGGCCCAGGAGATCATGGCGCTGTTCGAGCGCATCAACGGCCAGGGCACCACCGTGGTTGTCGCCACCCACGACCGCAGCCTCATCCAGCGCATGAAGAAGCGCGTCATCGGCCTCGATCACGGCCGCATCGCCTTCGACCAGCCCGCGCCGACCAGCCTGGTGACGGTCTGAAAGAAGGATGGAGACCAGGCTCCGGCCTGCCTGGAAGGGCGCTAATCTAGAACCTGCCTCGACCTTGGTCGTAGCCACCCGAGGTCCCATGGCCCAGCCCCTCACCGATGCCCGTTTCGTCACCTCCGCGGCCGACGCCAGGAAGCTTGGCGTCTGCCATGCCGAGGTGGCCTTCGTGGGGCGCAGCAACGTGGGCAAGTCGTCACTGCTCAACGCGCTGGCCAACCAAAAGCAGCTGGCCCGCGTCTCGAAGACGCCGGGCCGCACGCGGCTCATCAACGTGTTCCTCACGGGCCCCGACCGCTGGATCGTGGACCTTCCCGGCTACGGCTTCGCCACGGGCCCGGCCGCGGAGCGGGCCACCTGGCAGGCCATGATCGAGGGCTACCTCACGGGCCGCCCGACCCTGCGCATGGTCTTCGTGCTGGTGGATGCGGAGGTGGGCCCCACGAAGCTCGACCACCAGATGATCGAGTGGCTGCGCGCCGAGGGCCTGCCCTTGCGCGTGGTGGCCACCAAGGCCGACCAGGTGAAGCCCAGCAAGGCCCTCAAGCAGCGCAAGGACGTGGCGGCCGACCTGGGCCTGCACGCGCCCGACATCGCCTGGGTGAGCGCGGCCAAGGGCAG
>Ga0316605_10000987_pt1 | contig 17364 bp, 18 predicted proteins | sample OWC_soil_day20_n_FD_207666 | JGI IMG/M metagenome (GOLD analysis project Ga0316605, IMG submission 207666) | Wetland soil microbial communities from Old Woman Creek delta, Ohio, United States - OWC_soil_day20_noCT | ecosystem: Environmental > Terrestrial > Soil > Wetlands | place: USA: Ohio...
CGACCATCAAGGCCAGCAGCGGGCTTGGCCCGGACTGCATCCACAGGCCGGATATAAGACCGCAGTCATTACCGCCAAGTCAGAACTTCAAGAACTCGCTTGCCACACGGGAGGCGTCCATATAAGGCATGCTGCAGGAAGAACTCGACTGTCTCGTCCCCCACCGCGAATTCAGCCGCCGCGACTTCATGCGCACCTCGGTGGGCAGCGGCTTTGCCGCGGCGGTGCTGCCGGTGGTGGCACAGACCACCATCAAGACCGACACCACTGGGCTGCTGGCCGGCGAGGTGAGCATCCCGGTCGGCAACTTCAAGATGCCGGCCTATCGCGCCGCGCCACTGAACAAGCGCAACGCGCCGGTGGTGCTGGTGATCAGCGAGATCTTCGGCGTGCATGAGCACATTGCCGATGTGGCAAGGCGTTTTGCCAAGCAGGGCTATTTCGCCGTCGCGCCGGAGCTGTTCGTTCGCCAGGGCGACGCGCAGTCCTATGGTGAGATATCCAAGCTGATCGCCGAGGTGGTGTCGAAGACTTCCGACACGCAGGTCATTGGCGACCTGGATGCCACCGTGGCCTGGGCCGCGCAGCAGGGCGCGGCCGCGCAGCGCCTCGGTATCACCGGCTTCTGCTGGGGTGGTCGCATCGTCTGGCTGTACGCCGCGCACAGCCCGGCACTGAAGGCCGGGGTGGCCTGGTACGGTCGGCTGCTGGGGGACATCAGCCCGGTCAACCCGAAGCGCGCCATCGACCTGGTCGGCTCGCTCAAGGCACCGGTGCTGGGGCTCTACGGCGGGCAGGACCCTGGCATTCCGCTCGCCTCGGTGGCTGCCATGCAGGAAGCGCTGGCCACCGGCAGTCCGGCGGCGCGGCGCTCGAAGTTCGTGGTCTTCCCGGGGGCGCCGCATGCCTTCCATGCCGACTACCGGCCCAGCTACCGCAAGGCGGACGCCGAGGAGGGCTGGACGCTGGCGCTGGATTGGTTCAAGAGCCACGGCGTGGCTTGACAGGGCTGCTAAGGTGCTGAAGTACCCACCGCGGCGGTGGGTGTTTCAAGAGCCTTCATGACGCTGACGTACATCGTGCTGGCCACCCTCGCGGGTGGCCTTCTTTCTGTGTTGATCGCCGCCAGCCTGACGGTGGGCGTGCTCAGCCGCCTGGTGCACAACCTGGTCAGCCTGTCCGCGGGGGTGCTGCTGGGCACGGCCTTGCTGCACGTGCTGCCCGAGGCCTTCGAGAGCCATGTCGGCGCGCACGAACTGTTTCTCACGCTTCTCGGTGGGCTGCTGTTCTTCTTCCTGCTGGAAAAGGCCGAGCTGTATCGCCACACCCACCACCACGAGGGCGATGGCCACCACCACCATCACCAGTTCGACGCCGACCAGGCGGGCCGAGGCGGCTGGAGCGTGTTGGTCGGCGACAGCATTCACAACTTCTGCGACGGCATCATCATCGCCGCCGCCTTCCTGACCGACCCGAACCTGGGTCTGGTGACTGCGCTGGCCATCGTGGCGCACGAGATCCCGCAGGAGGTGGGCGACTACATCGTGTTGATCAACGCCGGTTTCTCGCGCCGCAAGGCGCTGCTGTTCAACGCGCTGTCAGGCCTGGCCGCCGTGGTCGGCGGCGTCATAGGCTACTTTGTCGTCGGCCCGTGGGAGGACCTGTTCCCGTACCTGCTGGTGGCGGCGTCGAGCAGCTTCATCTACGTGGCCGTAGCCGACCTGCTGCCGCAACTGCAGCGCCGCCTGCCCTGGCGCGAAACCGCATCGCAACTGGCCTGGCTGGCCGGCGGGCTGAGCGTGGTGATGGTCGCGATGCGGCTGCTGCACGCCCATTGAGGGCCGGGCCCGTTCCGGCCAGGCTCGGCCAGCGCAGGCTACTTGATGACCAGCACCGGGATGCTGGAGTGCGTCAGCACCTTCTGCGTTTCGCTGCCCAGCAGCAGCGCCGACAGGCCACGGCGGCCGTGCGAGGCCATGACGACCAAGTCGCAGTTCTGCGTCTTGGCGTGGTCGAGGATGGCCTCCCACGGGTGCAGCGCCTCGACCGTGTGCGCGTGGCAGGTGACGCCAGCATTGCCGGCCACGCTGGCCACCGCCTTGACGCGCTCGCTGGCAATGCGCTCCTGCGCGTCGAAGAATTCCTGTGGCGGCACCGGCTGCATCTCGGAGATGGCACTGTAAGGGAAGGGCTCCTTGACGCTGATCGCAAACAGCTCCGCGCCCGCGGCTTTGGCCAAGTCGACAGCGGACTCGACTGCCTTCTGGCTGATCTCGGAACCATCGGTCGAGATGAGGATTCGCTTGTACATGCTCCACTCCTTGTTGGGTTTCAGCGCTCATGGGACTGCCATTGCATCCCATGGTTCATTATTGGGCCGGATCGACGGTTGATCTCCGTCAATCGCGCCCGCGGTGCCGGCACTCAGCCACGAGCCACCGGCCGCGCCGGGTCGGCGCACCATTCGCTCCACGACCCTGGGTACAGCGCCGAGCCTGCCAGCCCGGCATGTTCCATCGCCAACAGGTTGTGACAGGCGGTCACGCCCGAGCCGCACTGATGCACCAGCTGGGCCGGTGCCGCCTGCAGCGACTCGAACTCGGCACGCAGTGCGGCAGCCGGCTTGAAGCGGCCGTCCGGCTGCAGGTTGTCCTTGAAGAAGCGGTTCAGCGCACCGGGGATGTGCCCGGCCACCGGATCCAGCGGCTCCACCTCGCCACGGAAACGTTCACCCGCGCGCGCGTCGAGCACCACGTGCCATCCCAGCTGGGCTAGCAGTTCGTCGACCTGCAGCGTCGGCATGGCCGGCGGCAGCGCCGGGTAGGGCGGCCGGGCTTGCGCCGGCGCGATCTCGTGGACGAGCGTGCCGCCGGCGGCCGTCCAGGCAGCGACGCCGCCGTCCAGTACGGCCACGGCGGCGTGGCCCAGCCAGCGCAGCAGCCACCAAGCGCGCGCCGCATAGTGCAGGCCCTGCGCGTCGTAGCACACCACCTGCACGCCCGGGGCGATGCCCCAGCCGCCCGCGCGCTCGGCCAGCGCTTGGCGCTCGGGCAGCGGATGGCGGCCGTTGCGCCCGGACTTGGCGCCGGACAGCTCACGGTCCAGGTGCACGTATTGCGCGCCCGGCAGGTGCCCTGCGGCGTAGGCGCGTTCGCCGGCCGCGGGGTCGGCCAGGTCGAAGCCGCAGTCGAGCAGCACGCAGGGTGCGCCGCTGCGGCACAGCGCCTGCAGTTCGGCAGCAGAGATCAGGGTGCGATGGATCGTCATGTCAACTTTCCGAAGGGGGTTTGGCGGCGCCGCTGGCGCTGGCGAGGAGGGTGGACGCCAGGCCGGCTGCAACGATCAGCAGCATGCCGGCCACCGCCATCCACGACAAGCGCTCGCCGAACAGCAGCACGCCGTAGAGCGCGGCGAACAGGATGCCGGAGTATTGCAGCCCGGCATTCGACAGTGTCGAACCGATGGCGAAGGCGCGCGTGATCATGAGCTGCGCCGCGGTGGCCAGCAGGCCCACGGCCAGCAGCAGCACCGCGCCCTCCAGGCTGTGCCGGCTGAAGCCGGTCCACAGCATCGACGCCGCGCCGGCGAGCACGCCGCCCAGCGCGAAGTAGAAGACGATGCGCGTCTCCGGCTCGCCGCGCCGGCCCAGCGCGGTGACCTGCAGGTAGGCCATCGCGGCGACCATGCCCGAAAGCAGGCCGGCCAGGCCGTGCCACAGCTGATGCGGCGCCAGCGTGGGCCGCAGCACCAGCGCGACGCCGCCGAAGCCCACCAGCACCGCGGCGAAGAGCCGGCCGTCGACCTGGGCCGAACCCAGCAGCACCGCCCCGCCCAGCAGGAACAGCGCCATCCACACCGAGGACATGTAGTTCAGCGTCACGGCGGTGGCCAGCGGCAGCCCGCCGATGGCGTAGAACCACAGGCCGAGCGCCAGCACGCCGCACAGGCTGCGCCAGAAGTGCATTGCCGGCACGGTGGTGCGCAGGCTGACGCGCTGCGCCCGCGACACCAGCCAGGAGATGAGCATGCCCACCAGGCCGCGGTAGAACACGATCTCGCCGGCCGGGTACAGCTCCGAGGCGAGCTTGACGCACACGCCCATCGTCGCGAACAGCAACGACGCGCCGAGCATCAGCAACGGCGCCCACAGGCGCGCGGGCGGCGTGTTCAGCGCCGTGCCATCTCGCGCCGGTACCACTCATGGAAGTGCTGCATGCCGTCTTCCATCGGGCTCTGGTAGGGGCCGTACTCGTCGTCCCCGCGCGCCAGCAGGGCCTGGCGACCGGCGTCCATGCGCAGCGCGATCTCGTCGTCCTCGACGCAGGTCTCCATGTAGGCCGCCTGCTGGCTGTCGACGAATTCGCGCTCGAAGGCGACGATCTCCTCGGGGTAGTAGAACTCCACCATGTTGAGCGTCTTGCGCGGCCCGCGCGGGTGAAGCGTGGACACCACCAGCACATGCGGGTACCACTCGACCATGATGTTGGGGTACAGCGTCAGCCAGATCGCGCCGTGCGCCGGCATGGCGCCGCCGTTGTAGGCCAGCAGGGCCTCGTGCCAGCGGCGGTAGGTGGCCGAGCCCGGCCGCGTCAGCGCTTGCTGCAGGCCGACGGTCTGCACCGAGTGGTGCTCGCCGAACTCCCATTGCAGGTCGTCGCAGGTGACGAAGCCGCCCAGCCCCGGATGGAAGGGGCCGACGTGGTAGTCCTCCAGGTAGACCTCGATGAAGGTCTTCCAGTTGTAGTCGCACTCGTGCATCTCCACCCGGTCGAGCACGTGGCCGCTGAAGTCCAGCGCGGCGGTGACACTGCACTCGCGCAGCGCCGCACGCACGTCGCGCCCGCGGTCGTCGAAGAGCAGGCCCTGCCAGCGGTGCACCGGGTAGGAATTCAGGTGCAGGCACGGGTCGGCTTCGAAATGCGGCGCGCCGACCAGCTGGCCGTCGAGGCTGTAGGTCCAGCGGTGGATCGGGCAGACGATGTGTTCGCGCGTCTGCCCGCGCCCGCGCAGCATCAGTGCCTGGCGGTGGCGGCACACGTTGGACACCAGCCGCAGGCCCTGCGCGTCGCGCACCAGTGCGCGGCCCTCGCCTTCATGCGGGAGGGTACGGAAGTCGCCTGCGCCGTTGGCCCACAGTTCATGGCCCGCATAGCGCGGCCCGGGGTCGAAGATCAATGCGCGTTCGTCGCTGAACACGTCCTCGTGGAAATAGCTTGCTGCGGAAAGTTGAGTGCGGCTGCGCTCGAGAGCTGCGAGACTGATGCTCAGGTCCGACATGATCCGGAGGATCTCCATGATTGGGAATGTCAACCCCCCACCCGGTGGCCCCGCGGATGGGTTTGATGCGCCAGCAGCCCCCGCGGGGGCTGCAAACGAGGCCGGGATTCTACCCAGCGACGCTGGAGCTGCCCCGGTAAAAGTACGGTGCGCCTTGGTTATCCGGGCCGATGCGGACAAGCGACACGCGGACAAATCAGCCCATCCTGGCGTGGGCGTCTAAAATTGCCGATCGCCCTTTGACGCCCACCATGTCCCGCAGTTCCCCCGCCGCAGCGCTCCAACCCGCCACTTACGAGCAGGCGCTGGCTGAACTCGAAGCACTGGTGCAGGCCATGGAAGGCGGCAAGATGCCACTGGACCAGCTGCTGGCCAGCTACAAGCGCGGCGCCGAGCTGCTGCAGCAGTGCCGTGCGCGGCTGCAAGTGGTCGAGGACCAGGTCAAGATTCTGGAGGACGGGCAGCTGAAGCCCTGGACATCCGCATGAGCCTCAATGAGCTGATGCCGGGCCTGTTGCATGTGGCGTCCAAGGACGATGCCGTCGACTTTGAGGCCTGGATGCAGGCAGAGTTGCGCGTCGTCGAATCCGCACTCGAGGTCTGGGTGCCGGCCGATGCTCCGGCGGGCCTGGGCGAGGCCATGCGCTATGGCGTGCTCGATGGCGGCAAGCGCTTGCGCCCGCTGCTGGTGCTGGCCGCCTGCCAGGAGGTGGGCGGCTCGCGTGAGGCCGCGCTGCGTGCCGCCGTGTCGGTGGAGTTGATCCACGCCTACTCGCTGATCCACGATGACATGCCCTGCATGGACAACGACGTGCTGCGCCGTGGCAAGCCGACGGTGCATGTGCGCTATGGCGAAGCCCAGGCCATGCTCGCGGGCGACGCGATGCAGGCGCTGGCCTTCGAGGTGCTGACGCCCGAGGCCGGCGTCGATCCCGCCTTGCAGGCGCGGCTGTGCGCACTTCTGGCGCGGTCAGCCGGCCATGCCGGCATGGCCGGCGGCCAGGCCATCGACCTGGCCAGCATCGGCATGCCGCTGGACGAACGCGCGCTGCGCGACATGCACCGGCGCAAGACCGGCGCGTTGCTGCAGGCCAGCGTGCTGATGGGCGCGGCCTGCGGCCGCTGCGAGCCCCGGGCCTGGGATGCTTTGTCCGACTACGGCGCAGCGCTGGGCCTGGCCTTCCAGGTGGTGGATGACATCCTCGACGTCACGCAGGAATCGCACACCCTGGGCAAGACCGCCGGCAAGGACCTGCATGCCAACAAGCCGACCTATGTGTCGGTGCTCGGCCTGGAGGCGGCACGCCGCCAGGCTGCCGACTTGCGCGACCGCGCGCAGGACGCGCTGCGTCGCAGCGGCCTGGCCGGCACGGCGACGCTGTCGCAGTTGGCCGACATGGTGGTCGAACGCGATAACTGAGAAGAAAACGACACGCTCATGAAGACCAACACCAGCCTGCTCGCAACCGTCGACAGCCCCGCCGCGCTGAGACGCATGTCGCGGGCCGAACTCAAGACGCTGGCCGTCGAGCTGCGCGACTTCGTGCTCAAGAGCGTCAGCGAGACCGGCGGCCACCTGGGCAGCAACCTGGGCACGGTGGAACTGACGGTGGCGCTGCACCATGTGTATGACACGCCCTACGACCGGTTGGTCTGGGACGTGGGCCACCAGACCTATCCGCACAAGGTGCTGACCGGCAGGCGCGAGCGCATGCACAGCCTGCGTCAGCTGGGTGGCGTCAGCGGCTTCCCGCGCCGCGACGAGAGCGAGTACGACACCTTCGGCACCGGGCATTCGTCGACCTCGATCTCGGCGGCGCTGGGCATGGCGCTGGCCGCCAAGCTGAAGGGCGAAGACCGACGCACCGTGGCTGTCATTGGCGACGGCGCGATGAGCGCCGGCATGGCCTTCGAGGCGTTGAACAACGCTGGCGTCGCCCATGCCGGCGTGCTGGCCGACATGCTGGTGGTGCTGAACGACAACGACATGTCGATCAGCCCGCCGGTGGGCGCGCTCAACAAGCACCTGGCGCGGCTGATGAGCGGCAACTTCTACACCTCGGCACGCGAAGGCGCGAAGAGCGTGCTGAAGAACACGCCGCTGTACGAATTCGCACGCCGATTCGAGGAGCATGCCAAGGGCATGGTCGTGCCCGGCACCATTTTCGAGGAGTTCGGCTTCAACTACGTCGGCCCGATCGACGGCCACGACCTGGACGCGCTGATCCCGACGCTGGAGAACCTGCGCCAGGCGCGCGGCCCGCAGTTCCTGCACATCGTCACGCGCAAGGGCCAGGGCTACAAGTTGGCCGAGGCCGACCCGGTGAAGTACCACGCCGCGTCGGGTAAGTTCGACCCGCTGCACGGCTTTGCCAAGGCTGTGCCGGGCAAGCCCTCCTTTACCCAGGTCTTCGGCCAGTGGCTGTGCGACATGGCCGATGCCGACGAGCGGCTGATCGGCATCACCCCCGCGATGCGCGAAGGCTCGGGCATGGTCGAGTTCCAGAAGCGCCACCCGAAGCGCTTCTACGATGTCGGCATCGCCGAGCAGCATGCCGTCACCTTTGCCGCCGGCCTGGCCTGCGAGGGATTCAAGCCGGTGGTGGCCATCTACAGCACCTTCCTGCAGCGCGGCTACGACCAGATGGTGCACGACGTGGCCATTCAGAACCTGCCGGTGGTGTTTGCGCTGGACCGCGCCGGCATCGTCGGCGCCGACGGCGCCACGCACATCGGCGCCTACGACATCGCCTTCATCCGCTGCGTGCCCAACATGAGCTTGCTGACGCCGGCCGACGAGAACGAATGCCGCCAGGCGCTGAGCACCGCGTTCCGCCAGGAGCACCCGGTGGCTGTGCGCTACCCGCGCGGCGTGGGTGTCGGCACCGCCATCGGCACCGACCTGTCGGAGCTGCCCTGGGGCCAGGCCGAGCTGCGCCGCAGCACCGGCAGGGCCAATGCGGTGGGCGGACCGCGCATCGCCATCCTGGCCTTCGGCCCGCTGCTCTACCCGGCGCTGCAGGCGGCCGAGGCGCTGGACGCCACGGTGGTCAACATGCGCTTCGTCAAGCCGCTCGATGTCGCCATGGTGCTCGAGGTGGCGCGTTCGCACGAAGCCATCGTCACCGTCGAGGAAGGCTGCGTGATGGGCGGCGCCGGCAGCGCGGTGGGCGAATGCATGGCCGTCCATGGCTTGGCGCTGCCGCTGCTGCAGCTGGGCCTGCCGGACAAGGTCATCGAACACGGCGACCCGAACAAGCTGCTGTCGATGTGCGGCCTGGATGCCGCAGGCATCGAGCAGGCCGTGCTCAAGCGCTTCGGCAGCCGCCTGACCGTGGTGCGGCCCGCGGCCAACCATTGACGCTTGAGCGACAGGCCCATCACCCCTTGGCAGCGTACAAACGCGATCGATGTCATGCTGCCGGGGGCGGCTAGACGCTCCAGCCCCGATGCATCATGACCAACCTGACCGACGCCCTGCACATCCCCGACACGCAAAGCGAGCGTGACGAGCGGCACCTGCCGATCCAGCGCGTCGGCATCAAGGACCTGAGCTATCCGCTGCAGCTGAACGTGGCCGGCGTGGTGCAGAGCACGGCCGCACAGTGGGATCTGGACGTGGCCTTGCCGGCGGAGAAGAAGGGCACGCACATGTCGCGCTTCATTGCCTGGCTGGATGCACTGGACGAGCCGCTCGACGCGCACAGCCTGCGCCGGCGCCATGCTCAGATGCTCGACAAGCTGGGTGCCAGCGAAGGCCGGATCGAGGCGCGCTTCAGTTTCTTCCTGCGCAAGCGCGCGCCGGTGTCGGGGCTGCCCAGCCTGCTCGACTACCAGGCCCGCTGGATCGCCGAGACGCGTGGCGGCATCACCTCGGTGTTTGCCGAGGTCGGCGTGCCGGTGAAGACGCTGTGCCCCTGCTCGAAGGAGATCTCGGACTACGGCGCGCACAACCAGCGCTCGCGGGTGACGATCCGCGTCGAAATGCTGCAGCCCATCGAATGGCACGAGCTGGTGCGCTTCGCCGAGGACCAGGCCTCCAGCGAGCTGTGGCCGATGCTCAAGCGCGTGGACGAGAAGTGGGTCACCGAGCGCGCCTACGAGAACCCCAAGTTCGTCGAGGATCTGGTGCGCGACGTGGCGCTGGCGCTGAACCGCGACCAGCGCATCGGCCGCTACCGCGCCGAGGTCGAGAACTTCGAGTCGATCCACAACCACAGCGCCTATGCACTCATCGAGCGCTGAGGCACCCGCGCGCGGCCGCTGACCGCGGGCGCGCCGGCCGATGCTGCAGACCGCCAGTGCGATCCACGACCCGGTGCGAATGCGCCGGGCCAATGCCGAACTGCTGTCGCTGGCGCTGATCGATGCGCGCAACCACACGCTGCGCTGGTTGGCCGCTTTCGAGCCGAAGCTGCGCAACCTGGCGCCCAGTGCCGACGTGGACCCGCCGCTGTGGCTGGTCGGCCATGCCGCCTGGTTCCAGGAATACTGGGTATCGCGCAACGTGCAGCGCCAACGCGGCGAGGCGGCCGATGCCACGCGGTTGCGCCTGGCCTCGATCGAGCCGCGCGCCGACGACTGGTTCGACCCCAGCTGCCATGACCGCGTGCAGCGCTGGCGGCTGCCGCTGCCCGACGCCGCGGCGCTGCGCCAGTACCTGGGCGAGACGCTGGAGGCCACGCTCGACCTGCTTGCCGGCGCCGAGGACAACGACGCCGGCCTCTATGTCTACCGCCTGGCGCTGTTGCACGAGGACCGCCTGTGCGAATCGCTGGCGGTGGCGGCGCAGGCGCTGCAGCTGAGCGTGCCAGCGGCCGAAACACCCTGGCTGCCGCGGCCGGCCCGTGCGCCGCGTGAGCCGCTATGGTTCGGCGCACAGCGCTTCATGCTCGGTGCCGAGCCCGGCGGCCTGGTGCCGCCGAACGAACGCTGGGTGCACGAGGTGCAACTGCTCGAGTTCGAGATCGATGCGCAGTCCGTCAGCTGGGCGCGTTATGCCGAGTTCGTTGCCGACGGCGGTTACGACGATGCACAGTGGTGGTCGAGCGAAGGCTGGGCCTGGGTGCAGGCCGAGGGCCGCCGTGCACCGCGCTACGTCGAGCAGATGCGCCAGGGCGTGCTGGTCCATCGGCAGGGCCAGATGCAGCGCATCGGGGCTGCCCAGGCGGCCGTGCATGTCAGCCGCCACGAAGCGCAGGCCTGGTGCCGCTGGGCCGGCCGGCGCCTGCCGACCGAGCCCGAATGGGAGCTGGCCGCGCTGACCGGCGCGTCGCGCGGCTTCGCCTTCGGTGATGTCTTCGAATGGACCGGCGGCAGCGCCCGCGCCTGGCCCGGCGGCGGTGCCAAGCTGCCCGGCTTTGCGCCCTGGCCCGAGCCTGCCCGCTGCGGCGTGCTGCGCGGCGGCTCCTGGATGACGCGCCCACGCGGCAAGCACCCGCGTGCGCGCCGCTTCGTGGCGCCGCATCGTGACGAGATTTTCTGCGGCTTTCGCAGCTGCGCGCTGTAGCACCGACCCAGGCGAGTGCCTTGGCTCGCGGGTTTTCCCCACGTGTCGAGGCCGACGGCGGCCTACAACATACGCACCACACAGCATAGGTTGCGAGAGTCGGCTTGGCCGGCGTTTCGCGACCAGTTCAACGATCTCACCAATCACTGGGAACTGGATCATGCAGAAATCACTGCACATCGACGCCGAGAAGTGCACCGGCTGCCTGCAGTGCGAAATGGCCTGTTCGTTCGAGAACTACGGCACCTTCGCACCGGCCAGGTCGCGCATCAAGGTCTTCAACTTCCATGACACCGGCCGCAAGGTGCCCTACACCTGCACCCAATGCGACGAGGCCTGGTGTCTGCACGCCTGCCCGGTGGAAGCCATCACGCTGGACAAGCTCACCGGCGCCAAGGTGGTGAACGAGATCACCTGCGTCGGCTGCAAGGTCTGCACCATCAGCTGCCCCTTCGGCACGATCAACTACGTGCAGGAGACGGGCAAGGTGCAGAAATGCGACCTGTGTGGCGGCGAGCCGGCCTGCGCCGAAGCCTGCCCGACCGGCGCCATCACCTATGTGGACGCCAACTGGACCGGCTTGGGCAAGATGGCGGCCTGGGCCGGCAAGCTCGGCAATCAACCCGCAGCGGCATAAGGAGAATCGAATGTCCTGGGCTGGAAAGATCCTTCGTGTCGACCTGACGGCCGGCACCGTGAAGTCGGAACCCTTGAACATGGACCGGGCACGTGCCTACATCGGCTCGCGCGGCCTGGCCACCAAGTACTTGGTCGAGGAGGTCGACCCGAAAGTCGACCCGTTGTCCCCGGCGAACAAGATCATCTGGGCCACCGGGCCGCTGACCGGCACGATGGCCTCGACCGGTGGCCGCTACACCGTCGTCACCAAGGGGCCGTTGACCGGGGCGATCGCCTGCAGCAACTCCGGAGGCTACTGGGGCGCCGAGCTGAAGATGGCGGGCTGGGACATGATCATCTTCGAGGGCAAGTCGCCAAAGCCGGTGTACCTGATGATCAACGACGACAGCGCCGAGTTGCGCGACGCGGCGCACCTGTGGGGCCAGAGCGTCTGGCACACCGAGGAGACGCTCAAGAAGCAGCACCAGGATCCGCTGATCCGCGTGTCGAGCATCGGCTTGGCGGGCGAGAACCAGGTACTGTTCGCCTCGGTCGTCAACGACCTGCACCGTGCCGCCGGCCGCTCCGGCGTGGGCGCGGTGATGGGCAGCAAGAACCTGAAGGCGATCGCGGTGCGCGGCACCAAGGGCGTGGGCAACCTCTTCGACGCCAAGGCCTTCATGCGCGTGACCAAGGAGAAGAAGAAGATCCTCGCCGACAACGCGCTCACCGGCCAGGGTTTGCCGGCCTACGGCACGCAGGTGCTGATGAACATCATCAACGAGGTCGGCGCGCTGCCGACGCGCAACCACCGCGACGTGCAGTTCGAAGGTGCCAAGGACATCTCGGCCGAGGCGATGGCCACGCCTCGCAAGAGCGACGGCAAGAAGCCGCTGGTCACCAACCAGGCCTGCTTCGGCTGCACCATTGCGTGCGGCCGCATCCAGACCATCGACAAAGGTCATTTCACGATCGAGAACAAGCCGCAGTACTGGGGTGCCTCGGGAGGTCTCGAATACGAAGCGGCCTGGGCGCTGGGCGCGGCCAATGGCGTCAACGACCTCGACGCGCTGCAGTACGCCAACCTGATGTGCAACGAGCAGGGCTTCGACCCGATCAGCTTCGGCGCCACGGTCGGTGCGGTGATGGAGCTGTACGAGATGGGCGTGCTGACCAAGGAGCAACTCGGCATCGAGGCTCCCTTCGGCAGCGCGAAGGCGCTGGCCTTCTTTGCCGAGGCCACCGCACGCGGCGAGGGCTTCGGCAAGGAGATCGGCCAGGGCAGCAAGCGGCTGACCGCCAAGTACGGCCACCCCGACCTGTCGATGTCCTGCAAGGGTCAGGAATTCCCGGCCTATGACGGCCGCGGCATCCAGGGCATCGGCCTGGGCTACGCCACCAGCAACCGCGGCGGTTGCCACCTGCGCGGCTACACGGTGGCTTCCGAGGTGGCGGGCATTCCGATGAAGACCGATCCGCTGACGGCCGAAGGCAAGCCCGAATTGCTGAAGGCCTTCCAGGACGCGACCGCGGTCGTCGATTCGTCCGGCCTGTGCCAGTTCACTACCTTCGCGTGGGGCCTGCCCGACATCCAGGAGCAGCTGGCGGCGGCGTGTGGCGAAGACTTCACGCTCGACAACGTGTCGACCATCGGCGAGCGCATCTGGAACATGGAGCGCGACTTCAACAATCGTGCCGGCTTCACCCCCAAGGACGACGTGCTTCCGAAGCGGCTGGTCACCGAGGCGGCCAAGTCCGGTCCGGCAAAGGGCCTGGTCAGCAAGGTGCCGGAGATGTTGCCCAAGTATTACGAGATTCGCGGCTGGAATCCGGACGGCACGCTCAAGCCCGAGACGCGCACGCGGCTGGGCCTGTAGATCGATAGCGTCGGCCCTCGAAGGCGGTGCTCGCACCGCCTTCCTCTTTTGTGGAGTGCAGCACATGAAGCACGTGATCCTCGGCGCCGGCCCGGCTGGCGTCATCGCCGCGGAGACGATCCGCAAGCACGCGCCTGACGATCAGATCCTGATCGTCAGCGACGAGCCCGAGGCGCCTTATTCGCGCATGGCCATCCCCTACCTGCTGGTCGGCCAGATCGGCGAACCGGGCACGCACCTGCGCCATGCTGGCGACCACTACCAGCGCCTGCGCATCGGCCTGCAGCGCGGCCGTGCGGTGGCGCTGGACACGGCCGCGCGCAGCGTCAAGCTCGACGACGGCGGCAGCGTCGGCTACGACCGGCTGCTGATCGCCACCGGCTCGTCGCCGGCGACGCCGCCGATCCCCGGCATCGCCGGCCCAGGCGTGCACAGCTGCTGGACGCTGGCCGACGCGCGCGCCATCCAGGCCAAGGCCCAGCCCGGCGCGCGCGTGCTGCAGATGGGCGCCGGCTTCATCGGCTGCATCATCCTGGAGGCGCTGGCGGCACGCGGCGTCAAGCTGGCGGTGGTCGAGATGGGCGACCGCATGGTGCCGCGCATGATGGGCCCCACCGCCGGCGGCATGATCAAGGACTGGTGCCGGCACAAGGGTGTCGACGTGCACACCGGCGCGCGGGTCGAGCGCATCGACCGCGAGGCCTCCGGGCTGATGAAGGTCAAGCTGTCCGACGGCCAGGTGCTCGACGCCGACCTGGTGATCAGCGCCACCGGCGTCAAGCCGAACATCGGCTTCCTGGAGCACAGCAACGTGCGCTGCTTGGTCGGCGTGCTGACCGACGAGCACCTGCAGAGCAGCGTGCCCGGCGTCTATGCTGCCGGTGACTGCGCCGAGGCCTTCGACAAGATCAGCGCCACCACCATCGTCAGCGCCATCCAGCCGAACGCGGCCGAGCAGGCGCGCGTGGCCGCGCTGAACATGGTCGGCAAGCCGGCCTCGCTGCCCGGTGTCACGCAGATCAACGTGCTCGACACGCTGGGGTTGATCTCGGTGAGTTTCGGCCGCTGGGAAGGCCTGCCCGGCGGCCAGCATGTGGAGCTCACCGAGCCGGATGCGCGCAGCGGCGGCCGGCACCTGAGCCTGCAGTTCAGCGGCGACCGCCTGGTCGGCTGCAACGCGGTCGGCTGGACCGAGCATGTCGGCGTGATTCGCGGCCTGGTCGAGGGCCAGGTGAAGCTCGGGCCGTGGAAGGACCGTCTGCTCGCCGATCCGACGCTGCTGATGGAGGCCTACCTGGCCAGCGCCCAGGCGCAGGACGTGCACGCGGTGGCATGAGCATTTCGATCACGTTCAAGCTCTATGCCGGCCTGACGCAGTACCTGCCCCTCGAGGCGCGCGTCGGCAACACCATGCCGCTGGCGCTGCCCGACGGGGCCACCGTGCTGCAGGCCATGCAGCCCTTCAACCTGCCGATGAAGATCGTCAAGCTGGTGCTGGTCAACGGCGTCTACATCGCACCCGAGGATTGGCAGACCCGCGAGCTGCAGGACGGCGACGTGCTGGCCATCTGGCCGCCGGTGGCCGGCGGCTGAACCCGCTGCATGCAGTCGTACTACGCGGCCGAGTTCGAGCGCGAGATGGGCTGCACCGAGCGCGAATGGCTGTCGTGGCTGCCGCGGGCGGTGCATGGCCATGCGCTGGCACTCGGCAGCGGCGCCGCCACGGTGATCATCGGCGACGGCCGGCTGCAGCTGGCCTGGCAGGTGCTGCCGGCGCGGCAGATCGCACTGGCCCGGCTGCCGCGGCTGGGCGTGCAGTTCGCCTTCGACGCCGCCATCGCCGAGCCGACGCGGCAGGACTTCATGCGCCGCTTCGACCTGTACATGATGCGCGGCGGCGGCTGAGGCTTCAGCGCTTGGGCTTGCGGTAGTTCCACCAGGGCAGCACGCGGCGCAGCGACAGCACCTGGCCGCAGTCGTCGGCGGCATAGCCGGGCAGCTTGTTCAGCTCGGCCTGCCAGCGCGGGGTGCGCAGCAACTCGAGCAGGCTGCGCACATGCGGGTGTTCCAGCGTCGGCTGCAGCACCACCAGGAAGTAGCGCTCGTGCGCCAGCGGCACGAAGGCCAAGCCGCGGGCCCGCGCCGCGGCCTCGATGCCGATGCAGACATCGGCCTGGCCGCTGGCCACCGCCTCGGCCGCCGAACGGTGCGAGGGCTCGGTGTGCGCCAGTGCCGTCAGCGACTCGGGCGCGATGCGCGCGGCGGCCAGCAGCTCCTCGAACACCACGCGCGAGCCGGTGCCGGGTTCGCGCTGCGCCAGCCGCAGCCCCGGGCGCTGCAGGTCGGCCAGGCTGCGCACGCCCAGCGGGTTGCCCGGTGCCAGCATCAGCCCCTGCGTGCGCCGTGCGAAACCCACCAGCTTGTGCCGCCCCGGCTTCAGCAGCGCGCGATAGGCCTGCGCCGTCGGGCTGCGCGGCGGCGCGTCGGTCAGCGCATGGAAGCCGGCTAGCAGACAGCGGCCTTCGTTCAGCGCATGCAGCGCGCCCAGGCTGCCGGTGAACTGCACATCCAGGTGCAGCCGGCGCTCGTCGAGCGCGCGCTGGCGCAGCAGCGGCAGCGCGTCGTCGTGGCTGGCGGCCATCGGCAGCACGCCGGCGCTGTCGTCGAAGGCGATGGCGAACGCACGCTCCAGCTCGCTGCGCAGCGCCTCCACCTGCGGCGCCAGGCGCGCCTGTGCGCGGCGCTCGGCCCACAGCAGCTTCTCGCCGAAGGGTGAGAGCAGCGCGGCGCGGCCCTTCGACCACGACACCAGCGTGTGCCCCAGCTCGGTCTCCCAGCGCTTGAGCTCGCCCCAGACATGCCGGTACGACATCGACAGCTGCCGCGCGGCGGCGTTGATCGAGCCGGTGTCGTGCACCGCTGCCAGCATTGCCAGCAGCGGATGGTGCAGGTCGCGCTGCACCTGGTCGCGGCCCTGCAGCGTGTAGGTCAGGTGGACCCTATGCATAGGTGTTCATATCGATGAATTGGAGGTTCGACAACGACAATGTGCCTGCGATGACCGAGCCGGAATCCGTGACTGATGCATGAGCGCCTTCGCTGCCAGCGTGGCCACGGCCGTCGATCTGATTGTCCATGCCGACCCCGCCTTGCGCCGCATCGTCGCCCTGTCGCTGCAGGTCAGCGGCAGCGCCTGTGTGTTTGCGGCGCTGCTCGGCCTGCCGCTGGGGGCTTGGCTGGCGGTGGCGCACTTCCCCGGGCATCGCATGATCGTGCTGCTGCTGAACACCGCGCTGGCCCTGCCGGCGGTGCTGGTGGGGCTGGTGGTGTACCTGCTGCTGTCGCGCAGCGGGCCGCTGGGTGCTTGGGGCATCCTGTTCACGCCGACCGCGATGGTCATCGCGCAGACGCTGCTGGTGCTGCCGATCATCGCCGCGCTGACGCGGCAGTTCGTCGGCGATGCGCTGCGCGACGGCGGCGACCAGCTGCGCTCGATGGGCGCGTCGCGGCTGGCCTGCGCGCTGCTGATGCTGGTGCACGGCCGCTGGGCGGTGATGACGGTGCTGATCGCCGCCTTCGGCCGCGCCATCGCCGAGGTCGGCGCGGTGATGATCGTCGGCGGCAACATCGACGGCTTCACACGGGTCATGACCACCGCCATCGCGCTGGAAACCAGCAAGGGCGACCTGCCGCTGGCGATGGCGCTGGGCCTGGTGCTGTTGGCGGTGGTCGCGCTGGTGAACGCGCTGCTCGGCCTGGTGCAGCGCGGCCACGGTTCGGCGCTGGCGGGGGCCAGATGATCCTCGTGGAGCTGCATGACGTGTCGGTGCATTTCGGTGCGGTGCGCGCGCTGCACGGCGCGAGCCTGCGCATCGGGCCGGGCGAGTTCGTGGTGCTGCTCGGCTCCAACGGCTCCGGCAAGACCACGCTGCTGCGCGTGCTGCATGGTCTGCTGGCGCACCGCGGCCGGCGCGAGCAGGCCGGCGATGCGCTGCGCCAGGCGATGGTGTTCCAGCGTCCGTTCCTGATGCGCCTGTCGGTGCTGAACAACCTGCGCCTGGCGCTGTGGCTGGGAGGCGTGCC
>Ga0316605_10000989_pt1 | contig 17346 bp, 15 predicted proteins | sample OWC_soil_day20_n_FD_207666 | JGI IMG/M metagenome (GOLD analysis project Ga0316605, IMG submission 207666) | Wetland soil microbial communities from Old Woman Creek delta, Ohio, United States - OWC_soil_day20_noCT | ecosystem: Environmental > Terrestrial > Soil > Wetlands | place: USA: Ohio...
GGCTGCGCTCCTCAACGGAGAACATGCGGGAGACGGCAACCAATCCCACCGGGAAGAACCCCATGATGACGCTGGCCTGACCAAAAAGGGCCCAGCCGATGTGGCGCACCCCTGCAAAAGGTATGACGAACGTGAGAAGGCCGCCAAGCAAAAGCTGGATAAACATTATTCTTTTGAGGCTAAATCTATCTACGGCAAAACCCATTGCGATCGTAAGCACCACGCCTCCCAAGCGTGAAAAACCAAATATCTCGTTTGCATATTTTATGTCGAGCCCCAGTTCTTTTGTCAGGTAAAGCGGTGTCACAAAATAAATCCCGAGGTTCGCCCCCGCAGCGAACACCCACATTGTTCCCATCAGCCATAATGATGGTGACCGTACGATCCTCAACAAGTGTCCCCGCTCTGAACGGGGCACCCTTACCTCCATGCACACCATATGAAAAATCAGGGAAAGGAGAATGAAGAGACCACCGAATATGTAAAAGATCCCCCTCCAGTCCATAAACGAAAGCAGCAGGATGGCAAGGAAAGGAACGGCAAAGATGCTCATTGATGCCGCGGAATCGTGGCTCGCTATGACCTTTCCCCATGTTTTCTCATTATAATAATGCGTGATCATAGGGATGATCGCGGGCAGGTAAATACCACTCGTCAGGCCCAGCAAGGACCCGAGTACGATAAGGTGCGAGAAAGTGCGCGAGAAAGGGACCGCGATAAAGATGAGCGCCGATATGAAAAGGGACAGGGATACCGACCGGCGGTATCCGAAATAACCCGAAAAGAGGCCCGAAAGAAAAAGCGACACACTGTAACCTGCAGAGTTCCAAAAGAACAAGCTCGCTGCAGTTGAATGTGAAACGGCGAATTCATCTTCGATAAGAGGCATGATGGGTGAAAAGATAGTCCTGACACTAAAATTCATGAACCAGATAAACCAGAGAAAACCGAGAAAATACAGGCCCTTCCCTTTTAATGAGTGAAATTGCCCCACGTGCTTCAATTTACAACATCCTCCGAAAAATGCAAGAAATGTTGTTTTGATTTTGGGGAATATGTTAACATACACCAACTTCACGTCAAATTTGTTTTGAAAGGATGCAAGATTTATGAATATCCCTCCCATCAACCTGAAGGCCCAGTTCAAAGGTGTCAAGAAGGACATAATGAAAGGCGTTCGGGAGATACTGGATGATCAGAAACTGATCCTGGGGCAGTACTGCCTTAAGCTCGAAGAACAGGTGGCAGCCATGACGGGCGTCCCCCATGCCATTTCATGCGCCAATGGCACGGATGCCCTTATACTGTCCCTCATGGCGCTCGGCATCGGACAGGGGGACGAGGTCATCACGACGCCCTATACCTTCTTTTCCAGTGCCAGTTCCATTGCCCTTGTGGGGGCCCGCCCTGTCTTCGTCGATATTCAGGAAAGTGATATGAACATTGACCCCGGGCTGATCGAAAAGGCGATAACCCCCCAAACAAAGGCGATCATAGTTGTTCATCTTTTTGGAAAGATATGCGATATGAAAAGGATAGCCGCGATCGGCCAGAAGCATAATATCCCGATCGTTGAAGATATGGCCCAGTCCCTCGGCGCCCGAAGGGGCAATGTCAGTTCGGGCAATTTCGGAGACATCGCAGCAACCAGTTTTTACCCCACAAAAAATCTCGGCGGTATCGGTGAAGGCGGAATGGTCCTGACGAAACGGGAAGACCTTGGCGAAAAAGTACGGAAACTGCGTGTTCACGGAATGGGAGAAAAACCCTATATCCATGAAATGATAGGTTTTAACAGCCGTCTCGATGAGATCAAGGCAATGGCCTTATCCGTGAAATTTTTGAAACTTGCTTCATGGAACAAGACCCGGCTCGAAACAGCCGGTTATTACAATATGCATCTTCGCGATATCCCGGTCACGCTTCCCATAATTGAGGATGAAACATCACATATCTTTCATCATTATGTTCTTCGCACAGATAAACGTGACGCATTTCAGGCACACCTCAAGGAAAACGGGATCATGACAGGGATATATTACCCGGTACCCCTGCATCTCCAGCCGTGCTTTTCTTACCTCGGATACAACGAAGGGTCTTTTCCGAACGCTGAAAAAGCAGCAAAGGCAAGCCTCGCAATACCTATCTTTCCTGAATTGAAAAAGACGGAAAAAGACTATATTATTAAAGCCATACGTTCCTTCTTTGAGTCTCAGGTTGAAGAACAACCGGAGACAGAAGAATCGTAAAAGTGTTCTTGTTCTCAATTCCTGGTAAAAATAGACAAAGACACTCAATTCCGGCGGGAAATACCCCGCTGGAATTATGCGGTGATGTCGCGAATTACACTCTTAAGAGCCTCAGCTGATCGGGCAAGGGCGTCGAATTCGTCATGTTTGAGGGGGCCTTGTATGAGCCGGTGGACCCCGCCGGAAGAGATTATACACGGTATGCTGAAACAGACGTCATTGATACCGTATTCTCCTTCCAGCAGGGTGGAAACGGACAGTACGCTGTTCTGCCCCCGAAGAATTGCTTCGGTGATCGTAACCATTACCAGGCTTACGGCGAAATTGGTCGCTCCTTTGTAGTCGATTATATGATATGCGGATTTCCGGACGTCTTCCTCGATCCGGGCCCGCTGCGCTATCCAATCAGAACATTTCCCGCATAGCGGGCAGTACATATCGATCTCTATACCGGCAAGATTTGTCATGGACCATGCGACGAATTCACTGTCACCATGTTCACCGAGGACATAACCGTGCACATTATGCACGTCCACGTTACAGAATGTGCTCAGTATGTGCCTTAACCGGGCGCTGTCAAGGACCGTTCCCGAACCAATAACACGCCCCTTCTCCCAACCGCTTGCCTTGAGCGCAACATAGGTCATAATATCTACCGGATTTGCAACAACTAGAACAACAGCCGGTGATCTCTGTTCAACAATATCCTTCGTAATGGCTTGAATTATTGCAGCATTGCCTTTAAGAAGCTGAAGCCGTGTTTCCCCGGGGCGCTGGGCGCGTCCCGCCGTAATCACAATAATATCAGCGTCTCCATATTCGGATGGCCCGCCAGGCCTTATGAAAACCGTGGGAAAGAATGATTGGCCGTGTACGAGGTCGAGGACCTGTCCCTGCGCAAGTTTTTCATTATTATCGACAAGTACTATCTCGTCTGCAAGACCGCTTTGAGCGAGTGCAAAGGCAAATGTCGCACCTACTGCGCCCGCTCCTACGATGACAACCTTCCTTCTCGATACTGACTTCATTCCATCCTCCCCGCCCTTTATGAGCCTTAGCCAAAATTGCCTGGCTCTTTAAATATAGGTCGGGGAAAAAGAAATATCCCTGAATAATACAATATTATCCAGGGATATTAAATGTTTACGGTTATTTTCTGAAGCTATTTCCCGCCCTTTTTGTCCGGCCCGACCCTGCCCACGCGAACCTCTACCATCCAGTCCGGATTGATAAATTTCCGCGCCACACGGTCCACATCCTCCTTTGTCACTTTCCCGACAAAACCGGGAAATGTCTTGAAAAGGTCCGGGCTGAGCCCATAGAGGGAATCGAGGCACATGGACGACGCTTTTGCACCATTTGACTGCATCCTGATATAGTGATTCCCGATGATGTAGTTCTTGCCATCCTCTATCTCCTGCTCTGAAAAACCTTCGTCGATCATTTTTTGTATCTCACGCCGGGCAATGCGTTCGACATCTTTGACAAAAGCCGGGCTCGTTCCGATATAGATGCCCATCGCGCCTGTTTCATACGCCATCTGGTTGAAGAATGTTACTGCATATGCATAGGGATTTTCCTCCCTCAGGGCCTTGTGTATCCTTCCTCCCATACCGCTTAACGCGGCATCGAGGACCTCTGCCGCATACCGGTCCTTATCGATAAGGCCCGGACCGGGAAAACCGAATACGATATGCACCTGTTCGATATCCTTATCAACATTGACCGTCTGCCGGGACGGTTTCTTGTAAATACGCTTAAGCCCGGTCTTCTTGCCTTTCCATTCCTGTAAAAGTTCCTCTACCAGTTTAAAGATCTCTTTTTCGTCAACGTCACCGGAGAATGCGAGGACCGCCCCGTCCGGGGTAACATATTCCCGATAAAGACCGGCGATGTCACCAAGCGATAATTTCTCCACATCTTTCTCGGTGCCGATCGGGTCGAAGCTGTAGGGATGATCGGCAAACATTGCCTTATTGAACCGCATGAAGGTATACGATACCGGATCGTCATCCCTTTGACGTATCTCCGACATCACCTCCCTCTTTACCCGGGTCAGTTCTTCATCGGTAAAGGAAGATTCCACGAGCAGTTCCTTGATAAGAGGAATAACAGCCTTGATGTCCTTGCTCAAGAATTTTCCCGAAAGCCCGAAAACGTTCCTGCCATTATAGGGCGCCAGTGACCCTGCGAGCATGTCTATCTGCTTGGCTATGTCCGAAGAGGTCTTGTTCTTCGTCCCCTTAAGCAGCATGCGCGACAGGATGTTGAATTCACCATTCCTGCCGGATTCCTCGGCCTTCAAACCCCCCGCAAAACCTATCCTGACCGAAAATGTCGGGGAAGAATCATTTTTGTTTACAAGGCACTGCAAGCCGTTCTTAAGATTCTTTCTGTAAGGATTTGCGACCTTCTTTGGCCCCATGATGACCGTACGACGGTCCTTTTCCGTGAGATATTTTCCTGCCGCTGCCTTAACGTCGGCCGCCGTCACCTTATCCACGGCCTTCAGGAATTTATCGATAAAATCAGGGTCTCCGGTCATGGTCATCGAGTCGCCGATCTGGCGCGCCCTTCCTTGAGCGGCTTCGGCATCATAGATATAGTATGCCTTGAGCATGTTCTTCGCCTTGACAAGTTCCCATTCGTTAATATCCCCTGTATGCAGACGCCGGACCTCAGCCTCTATCCCCCGCAGGACACTCTGTGTGTCATCGCCCGAATAATTGGCATATACAACAAAAAGTCCCTCCTCCTGCGGAGTAAATACATATGTCGATATGCCGTTGACAATCGCCTTGCGCTTCTTGAGGACCTCCTGAAGTCTCGAGCTCTCGCCGTCCCCCAGTATGGTTCCCAGGACATCAATGGCCGGAACGTCCGGGTTGGTCCGTTTCGGAATCCCGTAAGCGAGGGCAATATAATTTTCCCGGACATCCTTATATACGATCTTCTCGGTTTCGCCCTTTGAACCACTGTCCGCGATCTTTTTTCGAGCTTCCTTTTTGCGGCCCTTCTGGTCCGACAGATCTCTGGTTATAAGATCATGCGCGGCATCCCTGTCAAAATCCCCCGTAATGACAATTGTCTGGTTTGACGGGACATAATGCGTGCGAAAATATTTGAGGATATCGTCCCGTGTTATGTTTGCGACGGTTTCCGTGAAGCCGATCACGGGTTTCCCGTAGACCTCGCCATGGTAGCTTAACGAGAACAGTTCCTTGAATAGCTTTCGCTGGGGGTCGTCCTCTCCCATCTTTATCTCTTCAAGAACTACCTTGCGCTCCTTGGCGATCTCCTGATCCGGGAAAGCGGGATTCCTTACCGATTCCATGAGCAGCTCGAATCCCTCACGAAATACCATGCTTGGGATAACGATATGATATACAGTGTTATCGAACGAAGTGAATGCGTTGACGCTGCCGCCCATTGCCTCTATCTTTTTTGCGAAGTCATTGCCCTTTATCTTATCAGTTCCCTTGAATATAAGGTGCTCGATAAAATGTGTTATACCGGCAACCTTGTCATCTTCATCCTTACTCCCCACATTCATCCAGACCTGGATGGCCACAACCCCTGTATTCTTCCGCTCTTCCAAAATGTAATTAAGACCATTCTTAAGAGTATGCGTTTCCATTGCAGCCACCCTTCCCGGAAATAAGAGACTTGTCAGAAAAAATAAAGAAAAAATAAAGCAACATACATAAACGAAAGGCCCCCGGGGGGGCCTTTCGTCCTTCTTCAAACAGACTGATTCCATATTTCTAAAGTGCCTTTCTACCTGCTTCAAATGCTCTGACGTTGAGATCATGAAGCTTTGGTGCGAGCAATTTTTTGATACCGTCGACAAAGAAGCTTTCCTTGATGTCCGGGAAGAAATTCGAGAACGCGCCAACGAGGACGACGTTCTGCGCCTGGAGGTTGCCAAGCTCTTTTGCTATCCCGAGCCCATCGACAACATGGACGTTTTCCTTGAAATGCTTCTTGAATGTTTCAGCCACACCTTGGGGATACTGCATCATGCCAAGGCTGACTGAAGGCGGAAGTATTTCCTGGGTATTGATGATGATCTTGCCGTCCGGTTTTACCCAGTTGATATAGCGGAGGGCCTCGAGAAGCTCAAAGGACAGAAGGTAATCGACATCACCGTATTTAATGATCGGTGAATAGACCTTTTTTCCATACCGGAAATGCGTGGTGACATCCCCGCCTCTCTGGGCCATACCGTGGACTTCCGCTTTCTTGACGTCATATCCGGCCCTGATGAAAACTTCGCCAAGAATGTTGCTTGCAAGGATGGCACCCTGCCCGCCTACACCGGAAAGAAATATGTTAGTGGTTTTTTCGTCTTTTTTCATATTCGCCTCCTCACTTCTTTGCCGGTTCTATGGCGTCGAATTTACATACCTGTACACAAACTTCGCAGCCAACACACTGATCGGGGTTAATGTAAGCGGTGCCTTTTCTCTTCTGGCCGTCTGCCGTCTGACCTGCGCCTTCTTGCCAGCTTATTGCCGGACAGTTGATCTCAAGGCACATCTTGCAGCCGCGGCATTTATCCAGACTGATGGCAAATAGAGGAGTTTTAAATTTATCGAGAGGTTTCGCCCTGCGAAGAAGCATACACGGAGCGTCCTTGCACAGAATGAGAGATGCCTCATCCTTGTTCATCTCTTCCTTGACGATCTCCATCGTTTCCTTAATGTTGTAAGGATCGACATACTTGATGTTCGCTTCCTTCACGCCGATGGCCTTGCCTATTTCCTTGTAATCGACCTGGTTTGCCACTTCGCCGCGAACGGTGAAGCCTGTTCCCGCATGTTCCTGGTGGCCGGTCATACCGGTGATCCTGTTGTCGAGAACGATCGTCGTCGTATTGCCTTTATTGTATGCGGCATTCATGAGCGGGAGAATGCCTGAATGGAGGAATGTCGAGTCGCCGAGGACTGCAACAAATTTTCCAAGAGCATCTTTGCCCATTGCCTTGCTTGCGCCGTGGGCCATACCGCCGCCCGCGCCCATACATATCGTCGTGTGGAGAGCGGAGATCGGGGGTGCCACTGCCAGCGTGTAGCAGCCGATGTCGCCGAAGACAAATGCGCCGGCTTTTTTCAATGCGTAGAAGAGCGGTCTGTGGGAACATCCCGCACAGAGGTTCGGCGGTCTTCTGGGAAGATCTTCCGGTTTCACTCTTATCTTCGGTGCTTTGTATGCTTTGCCCTTTACGGCTGACTCGATTATCTCGGGAGAAAGTTCGTACATGTTGGGGATGATGTCCTTGCCATGGAAAAGCTTGTAACCCATTGCCTTGATCTCTGTTTCGAAGAACGGGTCGAGCTCTTCGATGACCATGACTTTTTTAACCTGCTTGAAGAAATCTGCGATCATCTTTTTCGGAAGCGGCCAAACCATACCGAGTTTCAGGAAGGAGTATTCGGGGAACACTTCTTTTGAATACATATATGCCGCACCGCTGGCGATGATGCCAACGCTCTTGCTGTTGATCTCCATTTTGTTGAGCTTCGTCTTGTCGGCGAAGGCTTCCAGTTTCTTCATGCGTTCTTCGACGGCTTTTCTTCTCGGCCGTACGTTGGCGGGAACCATGACATACTTGGAAGCCTCTTTCGGATCGAGGCCCAGTGCCATTTTTGATTCTACTCTTTTGCCTGTCTGCACGAGCGAGTCAGCATGAGCGATCCTGGTGACCGTTCTTAAGATCACCGGGGTGTCAAACTTCTCACTAATATCGAAGGCTGCCTTGGTGAATTCATAACATTCCTGAGCGTCTCCCGGCTCCAGCATCGGCACTTTACCAAAGCGTGCCCAGTTCCGGCTGTCCTGCTCGTTCTGTGAGCTGTGGACATTCGGGTCGTCGGCGATGACGATCATCAAGCCGCCTTTGATGCCCGTATAAGCCAGGGTCATCAATGCATCGGCCGCTACGTTCATACCGACATGCTTCATGGATGCCATGGCCCTTGCTCCCGCAATTGCTGCACCGGCAGCTACCTGAAGTGCCACCATTTCATTGGGTGACCATTCAGCGTAAATTTCCGGGTAAGTGTCGGCTACGTCTTTGAGAATTTCACTACTTGGTGTTCCGGGATATGCGGCTGCGACTTTAACTCCAGCTTCCCAGGCACCTCTTGCAATCGCTGCATTTCCTTGCATTATTTCTTTCATACTTCCCCCATAATGGCGTATAGCCTGGATTTTGAGTGACTAATTACTTCACCTCCTTTAAGAACTTGTATTTTCTATTATTTTTTTATGCTTGTTAATGAATTCACGTATTATTTTCAACAGATTAACATTTCTTTGTCAAGAAATATCGTTAAGGAATTCTGTCTGACGCAAGGAAATTTACAATAGCCCTGCAGCCGTCCAGTCCTTCCTTGATATTGGCGAGCGATATCCTCTCATCCTTGCCGTGCATCCTCATGTGTTGCTCTTTCGTTAAGGTAACCGGAAAAAAACCATACGAAGGTATGCCGAGGTCCCTGAAGTACCGCATGTCCGTCGCCCCGGTGGTCACAAAAGGAAGGACCGGGATATTACCCTTCAGAGCCTGCATGGCTTCCTTAATACCTTGAAAATACACGGTATTATATTGGGACGGCCCGGGAGACGGGATCTTTTCGCCAATTCGCTCAATCGCAACATCATTGCCTGCGAGCTTTTTTATCTTTTCAAAAAATTTATCATGCGTCTGTGACGGCAAAAGTCTGGAATCAAAATAAGCGCACGATTCAGACGGGATAACATTTACCTTTTCGCCGCCCTTCAAGATTGTCAATGTTACCGTATTGCGAAGAACTGAATTATACATCTCGTTGCGTTCGAGACAATTTCTCCATTCTCTCGTTCGCAACGCATCCTTTAATCCAGGGAATTTTATATTTTCAGCATATTGGTCTTTAAGCACACCGTCGAAATATGCCGATGTCACCGGCATGGCCTTGAGGGGCCATTTGTACGCCAGGATGCGCCGGGCTGCTGCAACGATCTTTTCATTTGCATTATCGCCATGAGGCATCGATCCGTGCCCGCCCCTTCCGGCAGCCTTCAGTATGAACTGACTTAATCTTTTTTCGGTAACAGAGACCTGGGCATGAACGGACCCGTTTTCTTCGAACATGCTGCCGCCCTCGCTCAAGACAAAGGATGCATCCTTGAGTTCCGGCACTGCGTCGAGCATGAACTCGACCCCGTGATCTCCGCCGACCTCTTCATCGCATGTTGCCAGAAAAATAATGTCTCTTTTGGGAATTACCCCCTGCCGGGCATAATCAACGAAGGCCGCAAGCTGGCATATGACCTGCGCCTTCATATCGATCGCGCCCCGCCCGTATATGAACCCGTCTTTCACTTCGGCAGCAAACGGGTCGCACATCCATTCGTCGCGCTTAGCGGGAACAACGTCAATATGGCCCAACAGAATTATCGGTTTACCGTTTAAACTTCCCTTTATCCGTGACAGTATGTTCGCCCGGCCCGGCACTGCCACGTATATGTCTGAAGAAAGTCCTTCCCTCCGGAGAAATTCCTGAAGGAATAGAGCTCCTTTCTCTTCATTACCCGGAGGATTAGTTGTGTCAATTCGCAGAAAATCGCGCAGCAGTTCAACCGTAGTATCAAGATTCATCATAATACACCCTGTTCTTTCCTTTATTCTTTGCCCGATATAAATTATCGTCGGCCTCTTTTATAAGCTCTTTTTCCTCCCGGCCATTCAGGTAGGACGCAACGCCTCCGCTCACCGTTACATGTATCTGATTGCCGTCCAGATCAAATATGGTATCTTCGACTGCTGTCCTTAAGCGCTCTGCAACGACAATCGCTTTCTCTATGTCCGTCTCGGGAAGAATGATGAGAAATTCTTCCCCTCCGTACCTGCCCACCTTATCGATCGCCCTCAAATTATCCTTCGTTATGCGCGTTATTTCCCTCAATACCTGGTCTCCGGTGAGGTGCCCGTACCGGTCGTTAACCAACTTGAAATCATCGATATCAAACAATATTATTGAGAAAGTTCCTTCATACCGAAACGAACGCTGTATCTCTGCCGCGAGCTCTCCCACGATACAAGCATGATTAAAAGCACCCGTCAATCCGTCATGCCGTGAAAGGTTTCTGATCTCTTCGAAAAGGCTTATCTTTTCCAGGGTCAGGGCGATATGTGAACAGAATCGCGAAAATATCGAAATTTCCTCGCTGTCAAATGGCTTTTTCCTGTACAGGGCAGCGTACCCGAACAGGCGGTTATTCGTCCTCAGCTCGGATACCGCGGATTCCATAGAGGCGCCCGGTACGGCATCCCCGTCAATTTTTCCCCCCGCGAGCGCGGAGACCATCGCCCGGTGCAATTGAGGATCGCGTTCTCCATCAGGCAGGATATGGATCTCGGCTTCCTGACTGCCCATTAACATCGCTCCGAAATATTCGAAATCCAGAAAACCGCGGAGCAGAGTATTTGCGTTTCGCAAGACGAAAACGGGGTCTCCCGTTTCACCGATCATCCGCTGAAGGTCTTTGAGAAATTCCAGTTCCAATATATTGATCTTTTCGCGCCGGTACCTTTCTTCGACCTGCGCCGTCAATTCCTCAGTGCGGAGGACCTCCCTGTAATGGTCCATGCTGTTGTTGACAATATGAAACAATTCTTCAAAACTTTTGAAAGGCTTCGCGAGGAGCGCGTAAGCTCCGTTGCTCAATGATGCGAGTCGTTCGGTCTCATCGGCATACCCTGTCATCATTATTACCGGAATACGCCGATCAATCTTTTTTATGGTCTTGAGTATTTCTATTCCGGATATGCCCGGTAGAATGATATCCAGGAGGACGGCATGAGGCTTTTTCTCCGCAATTTCTTTTGTGAGGTCCGGTATGCGGTCGTAAGCAAATACCTTGAGCCCAAATTGCTGCAAGTATTCCTGTAAAACAGCCAGGAGGGTTGTTTCATCATCTATAATGAGTAAGCGTTTCTCAGGAAGCATTATCGGCCATATCGATAACGGTACTGCCCTGAAACCCTAAGCTGCCTTTATGCATTATACGGAAATCACTTCTTTGATCTCGGGGATCTCCTGTTTAAGCTGTTTCTCGACACCCATTTTGAGCGTCATCGCACTCATGGGACAACTTCCGCATGCCCCCGTAAGCTTAACCTTGACAATACCGTCGGTAACATCTACGAGTTGGATGTCGCCCCCGTCCCTTTGTAGAAGAGGCCGTATCTTTTCGATCACCTGCTGAACTCTTTCCCTCATTATTTCCTCCGTTGTTTGGCCGTCTGTGCAGCTATCTTTGCAGGCCTGGCATTTTCAACGTTTATCTTTATCTCTTTCGCCAGTTCCTTATGTGACTTCGGCATCTTGATGGTCAGGACCCCATCCTTGTATGAGGCTGAGGCCTTCTCTCCGATAACATTATCAGGAAGGGCAATTGTCCGCGAAAAAAAGCCGTGGATCCTTTCAGAACGATAATAATCCCGGTCCTTGAATTCCTGTTCCTGTTTTCTTTCCCCTTCTATGGTCAATGTGTCTTCCAGCACGGTAACCGCAACCTTATCAGGATCTATTGCCGGTATGTCCATAATAACCGTAATGTCCTTTGCGGTATCCACAATATCGACAGGGGGAAGCCAGTCCGTTTTTGACAGGGGAGCGAACCCGGTATCCCCGAAAAAATCCTCAAAAACCCTGTCCATCTCTTCCCTTAAAGAAGGGAACCTCGTATCCCACACAGATCTCCATGGTGTCAGGGGCATATAAGTCCTCCCATACATTTCATGATGCTTCAATTGCCCTTTTCCAGAAAGTGATTATACCCGATTGATGAAAAAAGAGCTCGATAAGTTCCCAACCCTCATTTCCCATAGCATTTAAAATACCTGAAAGATTATCAAGCTGTTCGATCCCCACTTCGTGGATCTCGCATTCGCCGTCCGACCTGCACGCGTACACGATATTGTTTTCTTCCTCAATATCAATGCCGGCAACTCTTAGTTGGTCCAGGGAATAAATCTTGATAGTGTATTCGAATCTCATAGTTTAAACCTCGCAAAAGCTCTTTATGCTATAATACTAAACCATTATATGATATTTTTAAAGTGTTCATGATTGATTTTCCCTCATATATAAAATTATATGAACAGGGTATTATCGATGACCGGCTCGAGGCGATACTTACGCGGGCCGCGCCCTGCATGCTCTGCCCGAGACAATGCATGGCCGATAGAATAAATGGTGACACGGGGTATTGCCAGGCCCCTTATGACCTGCTGCTGTCATCTGCCTCACCCCATTTCGGGGAGGAGGCGCCGCTTGTAGGGACTCACGGTTCCGGCACGATATTCCTCACCCACTGCAATCTGCGGTGCTGCTTCTGTCAGAATTACGAGATAAGCATCCGCGGAGAAGGCATACGTTATACTTCCGCCGCACTTTCAGATCTTATGATGGACCTCCAGAACAAGGGTTGCCATAATATTAATTTCGTCACTCCGACCCATTATATCCATCAAATAATTAAAGCTCTTCCACTGGCGATAGAAAAAGGCCTTCGTGTCCCGCTCGTTTATAATACGAGCGGATATGATTCTCCCGATACGATCAGGCTGCTCGATGGCATATTTGACATATACATGCCGGACATAAAATTTATGGACCCCCGGTTTGCTTCCCGATACTGCCATGCCGAGAATTATCCGACAGTTGTCACAGAGGTAATATATGAAATGCACAGACAGGTTGGCGACCTGATTACCGATAAGAGCGGAATTGCCCGAAAGGGGCTCATCATACGGCATCTTCAAATGCCGTCTCTTATCGATGATTCAAAGGCGGTACTGGATTTTGTCACCAGTATGTCGAGGAATTCGTACGTTAACATCATGTCTCAATATTATCCTTGTCATCTCGCACCTGAGATGCCCGAGATCTCACGAAGGATAACTGCTGATGAACATGACGAGATCATTCGTTATGCCCGATCCCTCGGTCTCGTTCGGGCTAATCGCCACTGATCTTTTTGCTCAGGATATTATTGTTCTTTATGATCTCGTAGGGATCTTTCCCCGATATTTCCCAGGAGTAGGCGCCTTTTCCATCTTTTTTCAGCTTGATCTTAACATCGCCCCGCATGTTCTTTTTTATTTCCTCCATTTCTTTCCTGTATTGAGCATCCGACACGGGACGCGTCTTTTCTATCTCATTTACTGTTGTCGGGCGCGTGCACCCCGATAGGGGACCGATCATTACGACCAGGATCAAACAGATCCTCATTACATCCGGCATTCGTCTGCAGATCATATATCCTCCAATCAAAGCTTTCATTCCCGTTTCGCGGGTATCGCGGTATTACTTTTGGATCAAAGACTTAGGTTCCGAATTTTCCGTAAATTGGATTTTTTGCATCTTTTAGCCCGGGATGATGATATTCTTAATTGTGGGAGATCACAATGACTGCATCACTCAAATTTTCCGTCAGTTCAGAAAAGGAAAAAGCACTCCGCCAGAGATTCGCGGACCTGGGGATCGATGAAAAGGACATAACGGAACGTTTTGTGCGTTCAGGCGGTCATGGCGGACAGAACGTAAACAAGGTATCGACCTGCGTATATCTCAAACATCTTCCGTCCGGCATAGAGGTCAAATGTCAAAAGGAGCGCTCCCAGGCGCTCAATCGTTTCATTGCGCGTCGGATACTGGCGGACAAGATCGAGACTATACTGCTGGGAAAGGAAAGCAGGGAACAGCAGGAACGGGAGCGGATAAAACGCCAGAAGCGGCGACGTTCCCGCAGGGCCAAAGAAAAGGTACTGCATATCAAGCATTTAACCGGGGATAAGAAGAAGTCCCGATCCTATCGCCCTGCCTCCTCCGATTATCATGGCGATGATGCGTAATAAAGAGCTTATGCTGCTTATTCTTTATTCTTTACACTTCCTCATTCAGTCGATATAATAACCATTCATATGGATTCTCTGACCTTAAACGAATTGGCCGAATTACTGCTTGTCGCTTCGTACGCGGAAACCGAAGCCATGGGACATACAAATTTCTTCATTTCGGTTAGCGAGATAGCTGCAAATCTTGGCGTTGAAAACCAGTCGCAGATCATTGATGCGTGCCACCTGCTTGAAGAAAAAGGGTGCATACTCCTCGCTTTCGACCATGCGACGGCGCTCAGCGCTTCTATTACCCCCGAAGGCGAAGCCTATGTGGCTGCCGGTGGGGAGACCGGGATAATCGGTGAATATCAGAGATACCGATCGATCAAAGCGAATACCTCCGGCAATTTGCCTGGAATAGAATTTGAACAATCCGATCAGTTGACCTCTTATTTTGAACCGCCCTCACCCTCTTCGGAAATTCCGCCCGATATAACCGGGGCCACTCTTCCTGCCGGGGTCGAGCGCGATGATCTCAGGCATATCTTTGCCAGTCTGGAGATGCTGATAAATAGTGATGCTTCATTGCCGGCAGGTCAGAAGTCGGATCTGTTTATTGACCTGAAGAGCCTGGAGCTTCAGGTATCAAAAGATAATCCGAGAAGACCCGTTATTGAGTCTATCGCCTCGGACCTCAAGAAACTGCCTGGCCTAGCCGCTCTCGTTGACCTTCTCATAGCAAAGATCTAACGTCAATAACCTCCGTTTATTCGGGGTTTTAATTCTTCCTAAGTTAAATATGTTGTCGTGCAAAGTTAAATTAACTTAATAAAAACAAACATTATTTATCCCGGAGAATCGCCCTTCGGGGATTCCTTGATCGGAAGATATTGCCAGTAAACACTAAAATCTTGTAAGATTTTATAAATAAGGTATTATCTGGACTGAAATATGACCGAGCAGGAATTTTTAAGGACCCTGGAGCTTTTCGACCAGCATCACATTATCGAGCATTACAGATCGCTTTCTTTCCATCGGCGGCAGGCCTTTCTGGTGGATAACGGGGAGTTGGACCTTCACCTTGCTTTTAAACTTTACAAGAAATTTTGTGAGGCCGGTACTATCGGTCCGGTGACTATCAGCCCGCCCGATGTGATCACTATTCCGAAGGATGCAGCACATGATGCAGATGCAAAGGCAGCGCATACTGAAGGAGTATCCCTGTTGCGCCGGCAAAAAGTCGCTGCTCTCATTGTGGCCGGAGGCCAGGGTTCACGCCTGGGATTTGATGGCCCAAAAGGGACCTTTCCGCTGTCGCCCGTTAAAGGGAAGACCCTTTTCCAGCTTCTGGCCGAACAGGTCAGAGCCCTGTCTAACCGCTTCTCTGTAACGATACCGCTTCTGATCATGACGAGCAGCGACAATCACCATGACACGATAGAATTCTTCAAACAGAATAAATTCTTTGGGCTCGAGCCTCAAGCGGTCCATTTTTTTTCACAAGGGGTCCTTCCCGCCGTCTCTCTTGAGGGCAAGCTGATCCTGAAAGACAAGGTGCATCTCTATACCAGTCCAAACGGTCATGGCGGATCGCTCAAGGCATTGTCGGATTCCGGGCTTTTATCAAAAATGATCGAGTCCGGCTACGAAGAATTATTTTACTGCCAGGTGGACAATCCTCTTGTAAAGATCGCGGATCCCCTCTTTCTGGGATACCATCGCCAGGCACGGTCGCAGGTGTCAACAAAAGTCGTAAGGCGCAGGAATGTGAAGGAAAAGGTCGGGGTGTATCTTAAGCTCAATGGAAAAGACGCTATTGCCGAATACAGCGATCTTGACGAGAGATATATGTCCGCGCTCGATGAAAAAGGCGAGATCCTTTACTGGGCTGGAAATACGGCGATCCATATATTTTCCCTGTCTTTTATAAAGGAACTCAACAGGGACGGCTTTGCCCTGCCGTATCATTGCGCAAAAAAATCGGCGTATGTCATCTCATCCGACTGGGAACCGGCAAGTATCGATGTCTGGAAATTTGAAACATTCGTTTTTGATGCAATACCCTTTGCCCGTACGACATGTTCTATGGAGGTAAAAAGAGAGGATGAATTTGCCCCCGTTAAGAACAAGGAGGGTGATGATTCGCCGGATACCGCCCGCAGGGCATTGAGTGACCTGCATCGAAACTGGCTCTTCAACGCCGGCATTGATGTTCCCAAAAGCTCAAGGCTCGAGATTAGCCCTCTCTTTGCCCTGGGCCCTGAGGATATATCCGCCAGAATTGACACGCTGCACATTTCATCGGAATCGGACATATATATCGAATAAAGCAACACCGAGAAGAGATGCAGCATTTATCAGGGCTGGCGAGAGATTTTTCATGCTATACCCGAGAATTCCTGTTTATCCTCAAACCTGTCACCAATATTGCTCATTAATCCCTCCAACTCGGGATCCGAAAGAGCATTCGTATAATCCTCCGCAATCTTTCGCGCTTTCGCCATAATATCAATATCTCTCACAATATCGCCTATCCTAAAGGGGGGCAGCCCCGACTGCCGGACGCCCAGCATATCCCCTACCCCGCGTATTCTCAGGTCTTCTTCCGCGATCGTGAACCCGTCGTTCGTTTTCTCCATTATCTTGAGCCGCTTCGATGCGAGACGTGTCCTTACTGACGATGTCAGAAGCACGCATCGCGCCGTTTCAGACCCCCTGCCGACCCTGCCGCGCAGTTGATGGAGCTGCGTTAGGCCGAAGCGCTCGGCATTCTCCACAACGATCATCGTGGCGTGCGGAATATCAATGCCTACCTCTATCACCGTGGTGCACACAAGAATGTCTATCCCCTTTTGCCGGAACCTTTCCATGATATCTTCTTTATCTTTGGTATTCATTTTTCCGTGAAGAAGGCCTACGCGATGATCGGGGAATACTGAATTCTGCCAGTGTTCCGCCATTTGAGTCGCATTGCGCACACCCGGGGTTTCCGATTCCTCTATGACCGGATAAACGATAAATACCCCGCGGCCTGATCCAAGTTCCTTCTCTACCATCGCCCTGGCTTTTTCTCTCTTATCTTCAGACAGCACGTATGTTTTTACTTTCTGCCTGCCTTCAGGCATCGTATCAATAATGGATACATCGAGATCGCCGTAAACTACCATGGATAATGTTCGGGGAATAGGGGTTGCACTCATGTTG
>Ga0316605_10000990_pt1 | contig 17344 bp, 15 predicted proteins | sample OWC_soil_day20_n_FD_207666 | JGI IMG/M metagenome (GOLD analysis project Ga0316605, IMG submission 207666) | Wetland soil microbial communities from Old Woman Creek delta, Ohio, United States - OWC_soil_day20_noCT | ecosystem: Environmental > Terrestrial > Soil > Wetlands | place: USA: Ohio...
GTTGACCGCAGAATGCCAGGCAAACTATAATCCGCGCCCTTAAAGTGTGGTGATGTAGCTCAGTCGGTTAGAGCGATGGATTCATAACCCATAGGTCGGCAGTTCGATTCTGCCCATCACCACCAGTGATACAAGCGAAAGCCCAGCCCTCACCGGTTGGGCTTTTTGCTTTCTGGTCCATTTTTGGTCCATATTTTCGATGGAAATGCATCAAAACGCAGGTAAAACCACGGGAAAACTGCGATGACAATATGGGGGGCGCCGATGCCTGCCTGTATTGGACGATTTACCGATGCATCTTTGATATATCTCAAGCCCCGTCAACTTTTCCCTAAATAGAATCCAAGGTTCGTGTCGGAGGCATGCTGGCAGCCTGAAAATTTGGACTGCAGGGATACGGCAGGTCTAGTGGGGTCTATCCGAATTAGCCGGATGGTGCCCGTCAGCTTAAGTATTAATTCGCGCAGCAGAAACAATGAATCCAACTGGGAAAATGGTTTGGCGTAGGGAATTCGATACCGGAATTGCTGAAATCGATTCCCAGCATCGTGCCCTTGTCAAAATGTTCAATAAGGCGAATGTTGAACTGAGGGACGATAGTAGCCGTGGTGTCTGGGAGAACTTGACTCACGAATTCCTTGGCTACGCCCTGTTCCATTTCTGGACCGAGGAAGACTTAGCGGCGCAGTACGGTTACGACCAAGAAAAAAACGACGAAGCCACCGCGCATTTCAATCAGCATCTGCTGTTCGCTGAAAAAATCAATGAGATTAGAACCCGCTTTAGACAAGGGGAACGCTTGCCGAGGGCGGTCTTAATTGATTTTCTCCGGGATTGGTTATCGACCCACATCATCGATAGCGACAAGTGGCTGGTTGCTTTTATTCTGGAAAAGCAGAGGCAGGCCAGCGAGATGCTTTCGGTTTGACCGGCAGGGCACGCTCTCCACGGCGGAGCGCTATAAAACGCTCCGGGCCCAAATAGTCGGAAGGTCGATTTAAGGGGGTCAAGTCCTTATGCCGATTCTTTCGAATAGCAAATTATCTGCCTTGGTTGTCTGGTTGCTTGTGGTAAGCAGCTCATCGCCATAAAAAACAGAGTTGGCGCCAGCAATGAAACAGAGGGCCTGCAGTTCGTCGCTCATTTCATGACGTCCTGCCGATAGTCGAATAAAGGATTTCGGGAGAAGGCAACGAGCGACGGCAATGGTCCGCACGAACTCGAACTGGTCGAGGGGCGGTGTGTTCTCGAGTGGAGTTCCCGGAATCGCAACGAGATGATTGATCGGAACGGACGCTGGCGGGACGGCCATATTGGCAAACTGTACCAGTAGCCCGGCACGGTGGCGTCTGGTTTCCCCCATGCCGACGATACCCCCTGAGCAAATTTTTATGCCGTTCTCACGAACCTGGTCGATCGTTTGCAACCGGTCATTGAAAGTATGCGTTGAGACGATTTTTTGATAGTAGTCCGGATCGGTGTCGAGATTGTGGTTGTAGTAATCGAGGCCCGCATCCTTTAAGCGCTTCGCTTGACCTGGTTTGAGCAGGCCAAGTGTCAGGCAGGTTTCCAGGCCGATTGCCTTGACGTTGCGGACCATTTCGATCACCGCATCAAGATCCTTTTCCTTCGGGTTTCGCCATGCGGCGCCCATGCAGAATCGCGTGGCCCCGTTTTTCTTTGCTTCTTGGGCTGCCGCCAGAACGGTGTCTAAAGGCTTGAGTGGTTCGCGTTCAACCGCGGCGCCGTGATGTGCCGATTGTGAGCAGTATTTGCAATCCTCGGAACAACCGCCGGTCTTGATCGAGAAGAGGGCTGAGCGCTGTATCTCGTTTGCATCGAAGTTTTCGCGAAGAATGCCCTGGGCTTTCCAGAGTAGATCCATCAGCGGTAACTCGAATAGTTCAAGGGCTTGTTCGATCGAACTGGTGTTCTGGGGGCTGGCGCAGGCAGCTTGGGCGTGGTCGGAGCGATTCATGTCTGTGTTTGATGGGGCGGTCAAGCCGTTGGGGTAACGGTGTTGGCCTCGGTTGAGTTTGTCCTGAGCGGCGCTCTGGAAAAGTGGGACAAGAGAAAAGTCTTGGGGCAGTCCGGTGCCTGGGGGAATTGACGTTAATTTGTTGGCTGCGCGCTCGTTGCCTCCGATAACGAGTTCATCTGTCCCAGCGGTTGTGACCGACATATTCTTCCCAGCTTAGAAATTGGTCGCGGTTGAGGTCGCGTTCCTTGAATTTCTCGGCCAGGTAGGGCGAATCCTGTTCGACTTCGGAAGGCGACAGGCGCCCGTCCTTGTCTTTGTCCATGGCGTTAAACCGATCTAGTGCCTTTTGTTTTGCTATGCGGGCAACATCGCCCTTGCGCCCTTCCTGGTCGAGTTTGGGCACCATGGTCTGAGCCCAGGACAGTTGGGCAACCAGAAGCCAGGGCAGGGTGAGCAGAGTGATTTTTTTCATCAGGCCGGCACGCTTTGCTGGGCAGCGGTCAGGAACGGTTTGTATTTCATGTCTTCAAGCAGAATGTGGTTCTTCCACCAGCGCGTTAAGTAGCTGAATAGTTCAGTGGCACCGACGATGCCCAGCGATGCGCCATAGCTGGTTTCGGCGATTATTTCGCAAAAATGCTGGTGCTCCTGGCGGTGCGCCTCAAGCTCGAAATAATCAGCGGCCGCCATCAAGTCTTCTTCTTGGCGGAAGTGATACTCGGCATAGTTCATCAGGGCGGTCAGGATATCGACCATTTTCTCGGACTTGAGATCATCGTTGTCGCGTTCGGCAAGCTGGTTGATCAGCCTTGCAAGATGCTGATGATGCTGATCAAGGCTGCCGATACCGACGCTATAGGATTCGTCCCAGATGATGGGCACGGTTTCGTAACGAGACATCGATTGTTTCCTGCCTATTGAAAGTTCTTGGCATTCTCAGTCGTGAGATGGCGATTCCTTGAGTTGGGATCGGTGGGTTTGTTGTTCAGTGCAGCCATTGATCGCAGGGCTGCTGCTGCACGGCTAAGGCTGCTTGCCGAGTGACGCTGGTTTTCGGCAATCAGGCCCAGTGCATGCGGGAGTTTCCGGGCATTTGATACGTAGTCGCTCAACGGGTCATGGTTGAAAGTCGGGTGGTTTGCTGTTTGCTCGGCCATGAGTTGCATCCGTTGAAGTTGGTTATGAGGACAAACTTAGCAAGACATAGACCACCCTAGATTTGGTCTGATGCTGAGTGGTCCGGACGATTTATCCAGAACGCAAGAGGGCGCAGGATTTGCTTGTGATCTTTCATGAATAGGCAAGACTTTACCCCTCCTTCTGATTCAGTAGTTTCCGATCATCCATCGGCCAGTCGAGAGCTCTCGCTGCGAATTCTCTACCTGAAAGTCTTCGCCGTATTTGTCACCCTATTTGCCCTTGGGCTGGGTGCTGTCTTTTGGGCCGACCAGGCCGAAGTCGAGGCGCACAAGCGAGAGGCGGTGGAGGCAGCATCGCTGCATGGACATCTGTTGCAACAGCAACTGGTGCGCTCTCTTTCGGCGACTTATGCCTTGGCGGCGGTCATGCGACAAGGTCATGGCGAGATTCACGAGTTCGAAGAACTGGCCAAGGAAATGCTGGTCATGTATGGCGGGTTGAGTTCGCTGCAATTGGCCCCCAACGGCGTGATCAGCCGGATTGTGCCGATCCAGGGTAACGAAGCAGCCATCGGCCACAATCTTCTGGGTGACCCGGAACGGAACAGGGAAGCGTTTCTGGCCATGGAGTCGCGGGCATTGACCTTGGCTGGGCCGTTTGAATTGCGCCAGGGGGGGCAAGCAGTGGTTGGGCGGCTGCCGGTGTTTCTGGATGTACAAAAGCCGGCCGAGCATTTCTGGGGTTTTGTCACGGCGGTGGTCAGAATTCCCGATTTGCTGCGGGCTAGCGCTCTCGGCGATGATCGGAGCCGGGGCCACGAGTTCGTATTGACCAAAATGCACCCGGATAGAGGGGATAGGCAGGTGATCTGGGCCTCGGGGAAAGTGGTGCTCGACGATCCGGTCAGTTTCCGGATTGCCGTACCGAACGGTGAGTGGACGCTGGAGGTGGCGCGGGTCGATAGCTGGCACTCGCCGGTGACTACGCTGGCCTGGCTGGGCGGCGCCGTTCTTTTGATCAGTGTTCTCTCGGCTTTTCTCGCCTATCAGGTGTTGCGACAGCCCTTGCGCATGTCCGAGGAAATCGAGGCGAGGACCGCTGCGCTGAATGAGTCCAACGAAAGTCTGAAAACGGAAATTTTTCAGCATTGGCAGACCGAGTTGGCATTGCGGGAAGGGGAGCAGCGCCTGGAGCGTCGAGTGCTGGAACGCACGCATGAACTGGAAATCGCCAATGAAGCCCTGGTCGCCGAGAAGGCTAGGCAGCAGGAATTGATCGATAAGCTGGCGGATACGCGCAGCCAGCTTCTGCAATCGCAGATGATGGCGGCGGTCGGACAGTTGGCGGCCGGGGTGGCACACGAAATCAACAATCCGATGGGGTTCATCTCTTCCAACATCGGAATGATGAAGACCTATGTCGATGCCTTGATGGATGGGCTGGCGCGGCAGCAGACGCTGCTGGCTCCCTGGCTGGCGAACTATCCGGAGTTGCAGGAACAGCTCCTGATGATCGAGCAGGATATCGATCTGCCGTTTATTCACGACGATTTTCCCCCCTTGATTCAGGACACGCTGGAGGGACTGGTGCGCGTCAAGCGCATTGTTCAGGACTTGCGCGAGTTCTCGTTTGTCGATCGGTCGGAGTGGCAGTCGGTAGACCTCAATCGCTGCATCGAAAGCACGCTCGGCGTGATGGCCGGCGAGTTCGGGGAGCGCATTGTCGTCGCCCGAGAATTCGGAGACATACCGGAAATTCCTTGCCATCCCGCGCAGTTGTCGCAGGTGTTGAGAAGCCTGCTGCTAAACGCCCTGCAGGCCATCGAGGGCCAGGGTCAGATCAAGCTGACGACCCGGGTCATTGATTCATGGGTGGAGCTTTCTGTGGCCGATAATGGTCGTGGAATTGCTCCCGAGTTCGTCGACCGGGTTTTCGAGCCATTTTTTACGGCGGGAACGGTCGGCAAGGGGATGGGCTTGGGCCTGTCCGTTGCCTACCACGTGGTTAAACGCCACTGCGGTGATATTTCGGTGTGGAGTTCGCTGGGCAATGGCAGCTGCTTTACGGTTCGCTTGCCGATTGCTCAGACTGCTGCGGTCGACTCGAAATAATCGGCAAATTTGTTTGCCGCCTGCCGTACCTGGCTGGGCTTCCCTGGGGTTGCCCAGCCGATGGCTAGCTCAAGCGATGCTGTCTCAGGTGCGCGTCTGGTGCGGGCATATTTCGCAGAGCCGGCCAGCCGGTTCGCCACGCGCGACACGCTGGCGGGCCATGCGATAGGCCTGGCCGAGCCACGCGTCAGTAAAATTCGTTTGGGTCAGGTCGGCGGTGAATGAATATCCCGAGTGATCCTGTGCGCAGGCCACAAGGTGTCCGTTGCTGCGCACGTGGGCCTCGATGAATGGCGCCAGGCAGTGGCAACGACCACGCTCTTGGACGTCAAGTGCGCTAATGGTCGGCGGCAGGGTGACTTCCTGGTATTTCACCAGTCCGGGCATTTCGCTCAGATGATCAAACAGTGTTCCCAAGGCATGGGCACTGCGCCGCGCCGTGGTGGCGACCGAGAGTTCGCATCGCTGGCCGCTGTGGGCTTCGTATTCGTCGCGGAAGTCGATCAGTCGTCGTACTTCCCGCCGGAAGTAGTGCGGGTCTGCCGCCGCCGTTTCCTGAGCCCGGGCGCGCCACTTGCCGCTGGCCTGATTCAAATAGATGACCAGATGGCTGGTTCCGTCCTTGATGCATTGGCGAAGCAGTTGTTCAGAAGCGCTGAGCAGGTCAACGTGCAGCACGACCTTGCGGAATTTGCAGTACATGCGGGTAAAGCGGATTCCGGATGCCAGCCAGTCGCATTGCTCGCTATCACCCAGGCTGGACAGAACTATCTGGCCGATCTGTAGCGCGCTGAGTTCCTTGGTCAGGCAGCGGAACATGTCCTTGTCCATGATGCCCCCTTCTTCGAAACCGCCACGGGCAGAGCGCAAGGCTTTTGGCGTGGTGATGTCGAGACGGACGGAAGGGGGGAGTGGCGGCGTTTCGACGAGGAAGGGGGCAAGTCTCGATGAGGCGACGCGAGGAGCAGTCTTGGCAGCTTGGGGGGCAATTAATGCGTTGATCAGAGGGTTGCCTTGCCGGCTATCCACTCGGCGGCTGTTGCTGGCTACATGCTGCGACCAGATGTCGTCAATGCTGTTGCTATGCCCGAGCGCCAGTTGGTCGCCCCGGGTAATCAGTTCGATCGCATCATCCAGCGGGATGCCGAGCAAGGGGGCGGCCTCTTCTGCGCGCACCAGCAGGTTGATCCGGGCCAGCAAGAGCAGTTCGCGGGCGATGGCGACCGGGAACCCGGCACGGTCGCCGTCCCGGGAGTCGAGAAAAAGGCCGGCAATAAAGCTGTTCAGGGCGCGGGTTTTCCACAGCCCCTGAATTTGCTCCAGCAGGTGAGGCATGCGCTCCAGGGCGGCGCTGGCATCGATGTGTGAGGAAGAGTCCTTGGTTGGGTTGGCTTCCCTGTCCGCGGCAAACTCCGGGACTTCGTCGAATAGGTGATCGATGATCGGCAACGGCGTCAGAGCTTCGGGCAGGATTTGGCTGTCTGCAAGGACAGCAACGCCTGGCGTTGGGGAAAATTGCGGGCTGCGCTCAAAGTTGAGTGGGCTGGATTTCACAAAGCGCTCCTTCAAGGCCTGATGCCGGGTTGCCTCTGGTTCGGGGCTGGCTTGGCTTGTGGCCGTCAGAGGTTGATAAAACAAGCTTGTTTCTGGTCGGCTGGACTATTGCTCCCCGCATTGCGGGATTCAAGTTTGGCCGGCATGATTCCTGAAACTGGAAAAATCGCTTTCTGATTCCCGTTTTTGGTAAGGCGAGACGCGTTTCGCGTCCCGCCATCCAAATTCATTGGCTGATTACTTCTTGGCCCAGGCGACGCAGTAACCCTTCGGGGAGATCTCGGTGTCCCCGGGGAAAATCTTGCAGGCGTTGGGGGCAACAAACTGAACGCAGTTGGAGCACTCCTTGTCACCCTCCGGGGAGTCCTTGTACTTCATGCTGGTGCGCATGCCATCGTTTTTGGCAGCCATGGCGACGACGGGAATCAGGGTGAGAGAGAGACCACCGTATTTCAGCAGGTTGCGGCGTGACGGATTCATATTTTTCAGCTCCTCAGTGGATGCCCCTGGCGGGGCGGGAAAATGGGTGGCCGTTATCGAACCACCGTGGGTTGGCCTGGCCTGCGAAACGCTTGAACCGAATGACCTGGCTACACCTCTGTCGTTAGCAAACAGCGGGCCAGGCGCGGCGATTGCCGAAATAAGCCCGGCCGCCGGCTTGCCTTGTCCTGCCGATGCGTAGCATTATGGAAACACCTCGCTTTCAGCTGCTGACCGCCGCGCCAAAATAATGAAAAGAATGAAAATTTGGGTTCGCCTGATGATTTTTACTTTGATTGCCGTGTTGCTGTCCGGGGCAGGGGTGATTCATTGGGCGACCCTGGAGCAAAAGAATCTGGCGATCGAGCAATCCAAGGATTTTGCGATGAGCGTCCACCAGATGACGCTGGCCGGCCTGACCGGGATGATGATCACCGGCACCATCGGCTTGCGCACCATCTTTCTTGACCAGATCAAGGAAACCAACCATATCGACTCGCTCAAGGTCTTCCGGGGGGAGGGCGTGGTCAAGCAATACGGCCTAGGTTTTGATGGGGAAATGGCGTCCAATGCACTGGAAACCCAGACACTGCTCAGCGGCGAGCCTTACTTCAACGTTATCCGCAACAAGGATGGCGAGGACCGACTGAAGGCGATCATTCCGGTCAAGGCGGCTGAAAACTATTTGGGGAAGAATTGCCTGTTCTGCCATGAGGTGCCGGCGGGTACGGTACTTGGTGCGGTCAGTATGGAAATTTCACTGTCACGTTCGGCGGAAACGGCTCGTGCCTTTGGTTTGCGCGCACTCTTGGTGGGGGGGCTGATCTGCATTCCGTTGGCCATGATCATCTGGCTATTGACTACCCGCTTGGTCACTCGTCCGTTGAAAAAGATGACCGATGGCCTGAACCGGGTGGCCGATGGCGATATCGAGCAAGCCAAGCCGCTACCGGTCTTTCGTCAGGATGAGGTCGGCGATGCGACGGTTGCCTTTAACCGGGTGATGAACAAGACCGGCGATCTGTTGCAGCAGCAGCGGATGGCACGAATTGTTTTCGAGAACTCGCTGGAGGGAATTACCGTCACCGACGCCAATTCGCGCATCCAATTGGTAAACAAGGCGTTTACCGATACCACCGGCTACACTTCCGAGGAGGTTATCGGCAAAACTCCGGGACTTCTCAAATCCGGGAAGCAGGGCGATGAGTTCTACGCCAACTTCTGGACAACGCTGCAGAGCGACGGCGAATGGCGGGGTGAAATCTGGAACAAGCGGAAAAACGGTTCGGTTTATCCAGAGTGGCTGAACGTCAGCGCCGTGCGTAATCCAAGCGGAGAGATCGAACACTATGTCGCGATATTCTCCGACATTACCGAACGCAAGGAGCGCGAGGAAGCAATGACCTTCCAGGCATTTCATGATGCCCTGACTGGCTTGCCCAACCGTTTGCTGTTCAAGGATCGACTCGACCAGGCTCTGGTTCAGGCCAAGCGCAGTAAAGGACGAACCCCGGTAGTCATGTTCCTCGACCTGGATAAATTCAAGCAGATCAATGACACTCTTGGCCACGATGTGGGTGACTTGTTGCTCAAGGAGGTAGCGAACCGTCTGCGTGCTTGTGTGCGCCTGACGGATACGGTGGCCCGTTTTGCCGGTGACGAATTTACCGTGCTGCTGCCGGAGGCTACCTCGCAGGCTGATGCCGAGGTGGTGGCCGGCAAGATATTGGCCGCCATGCAGGTTCCGGTGCAGTTGGGGGCTGAAGAGCGGGTCGTGACCACCAGTATCGGGATCAGTCTTTATCCGGAAGACGGGCGTGATAGCGAATCACTGATGAAAGCGGCTGATGCGGCGATGTATCAGGTCAAGCGCTCGGGACGTGCTGGCCGCTGCTTCTTCTCGCCCGAAATGATCGACTCGCCAACCCGGCGGGCTGACCTCGAGGGACGGCTCAAGGATGCATTTATCAATCGCGAATTTCTGCTCCATTACCAGCCGATTATCGATCTGCAGAGCGGCCAGGTTCATGGCAAGGAAGCGCTGATTCGCTGGTGCGCCAGTGATGGGCAACTCCTGATGCCGGAGGACTTCATCGGCCTAGCCGAAGAGGTCGGCCTGATGGTCAAGCTCGGCGAGTGGGTGCTCGAAACTGCCTGCATCCAGGCGCGGCTGTGGCAGTTGGAAGACCAGTCGGTCCGGGTCGCAGTCAATCTGTCGGCCAGCGAATTCAGGCGGCCGGATCTGGTGATGCTCGTTCGCGATACTTTGCGGCGTGCCGGGCTGTCCCCGTCGTTGCTCGAACTAGAGGTGGCCGAGGCGATCGCCATGCAGGACCCGGCCTACTCGCAGCGGGTTTTCAGGGAACTGGCCGATCTGGGCGTGATGCTCAGCCTGGGCAACTTCGGGGTGGGTTTCCTGAATCTCGGTGTATTGCACAGCTTGCCAATTCATACGGTTAAAGTGGATCGCAGCTTGATCCGGGAATACCTGAACGAGCAGAGTAAGAAGACCATGCTGGATGCGATTTTCGGCCTCGCCAATGCATTGGAACTGAAGGCCGTGGCAGAAGGGCTGGAAAGTATCGATCAAATTGCCCTGCTGCACGGCTTCAACTGTGATCGGGCGCAGGGGTATGCCATCGCCCGTCCGGAGCCCGGCAACGAGAGCTGATTCGTCTGTTCGGCCAATTCAGGGCTTGGCCAGCGTTTTTTGCGGCTGGCTGTGGCAACGGTCGCACGAAAAGAAGGTGATGAACGCTACCCGGTCATGGCATTTCCCACAAAACTGGCCACGGAAGATATCGGCCATGCGTATTTGGGTACTGCCCGTCTTGGTCAGGAATGGATCAGGATGGCAGTTGGAACAGGCCAGCCACTCGGTATGGGAGCGGTGGGGGAATTTGACGAAGGGCATTTCCCTGGTGTTGCGCATGATCACGTCGAGGTCGAGAACCTCCATTTTTTCGTTGCCCCGCAGGCCACTACGTGGCTTGATCAGGCCTTTGTTCAGCGCTTTCATCCAGTCCGGGAACCCATTCGCGTCGTAGGGCAGGTCGCGGGTTGCTTCCTCTATCCGTTGCAAGCGCAGGCGGTCCGGGTTGTTGTCGTCGAGGAAGTTGACCGAATCGATCGCTTTCCGGGCAGCCGGTACGTTTGGCTCCGGCGGGGTGACTACTGCCGGCTCGACTGGCACTTCTTGGGCGGGGGCCGCACGAAGGAAGGCGATCTGCAGGCGGTCGGCGGGCAGCTCGGCCCAGGCGGCATTGATCAGCAGGCAGTACGCCAGCAGCAGACTAAGCGGGGGCACAAGGGCGACTCGGGTCAATTGGCGAACAGCTGGCGGAACAAGCCGCCAAGCCTCTGGAAAACCGTGGGCGCATCGTTGCTTGGGCCATTGGCGCGAATGCTGCGGTCAACCTGGGAAATCATCTGTTTTTGGAGATGACGAGCATCTTCTCCGGAGAGTTCGGCAACCAGATGGCGTTCTGCCAACAGCGGATTGCTGAGCAGTTCGCTGCGCTTGCCGAGAGCAGACCTGAGCGTCAGGCGCAGGTTGCCAGCCTTGAGCGGTTTGGGAATGAAACGATAAATCTGGCCTTGGTTGATCATGCGGCAGATCAGGTTGCTATCTTCCGATTCCGTGACGACGATGCTGACGATCTGGGGGTGCTTGCGCTTGAGCAGGCAGAGCAGATGGGTCAGGTCCATGGTGCCCAGCTTGCGCTCGGAGAGGATGATGCCGATTTCTTCGTCTTCCAGCATCTTGAAGGCGTCAACTGGACTGGTGACGTGAATGATCTGCGCCAGGTCGCCGGCGCTCATTTCAACGGCAGAATGGGTAGCCTCATCTTCATCCAGAACCAGGATTTTTGGGAGATTTGTGCCAAATACCTCGGGGGGCGGGATGATCGGTGTTGCTGGCACGGTCTCCTGGCGTCGGGCGATTTCTGCGGCCTGGGCGATGATGATCGGCAACTCGACGACATCCCAAGGTTTGGTCACGAAGCGAAAAACTTCGGATTCATTGACCGACTTGAGGACCGCCTGCAGGTCGGAATAGCCGGTGAGCAGGATGCGCATGGCCCGGGGCGCCATGCTCTTGACCTGGTTCAGGAAATCGATGCCGCTCATTTCAGGCATTCGTTGGTCGCTGATAACGACATCGAAATCTCCATCGCAGAGCAGTTTCAGACCTTCCCGGGCGCTTGCGGCGGTGACGACTTGAAAATCCTTGCGCAGTAGCCAGGAGAGGGCGCGCAGGATGTTGGGTTCGTCATCGACACACAGAACCCGGCCTTTGGGGGCTTCCGTTGAATTTTGAACCGAGAGGGTTAGATTACTGGCGGTCATGGTGTCGATCCTTGTGGGAAATTACTGAGCCTGAACAGTTTCCGGCACCTGCCGGGGAAGCTTGACGCGAAAGGTCGTGCCGTGGCCGATTTGACTGTCGACGGTGATTTTACCGCCGTGGTTCTCGATGATGTCCCGGGCGATGGACAGGCCAAGGCCGGTTCCGACGCCACGCGGTTTGGTGGTGTAGAAGGTTTCGAATATCCGCGGGAGAACGTCGCTCGGGATGCCGGTGCCAGTATCAGCAATTTCAATGCCGATCTCTTCGGCTTCCTGCCAGGTACGGACAAGAATTTGCCCTTCTTCAGGAATGGCTTGGGCCGCATTAGTGATCAGGTTGAGAAAAACCTGGTTCAACAGCGATGGATTGCAGGGAAGCAACGGCAGATCGCCGAGTTGCTCGGTGATGGTGGTGCGGGTCGGGATGGAACTCCGGGCGATATAAATGACTGTTTTCATGGCCGCATTGAGGTCGGCGTCGGCGACCTTGCAGCGATCCAGGCGTGTGAAGTCGAGAAGATTGGTCACCAGCTCCCGCATCTGTTCGAGGCCATTGAGAACGTCACCCAGCATCAGGCCGAGATCCTTCAGGTCGTCCCCTTTGAAAGACAGGCTGGCTAATGCCTAGCGTGAATTGTTCAGGTTTAATGTTACGCTGTTCTGGTCGGGCGGGGGTTTCTTGACCAGTTCGCTTAATCTTGATGCGATCAGCAAGGGGGGCGACAACTCCTTGAGGGCCGAAAACGCCAGGCTGACGTTGTTGTGCGAGAAGCCGATGGGGGTATTCAGCTGGTGCGAGCCCCCGGCGACCAATTGACCCAGCGAGGCCATCTTTTCCGATTGAGCGAGGTGCTGTTCGGTATTCTGTTTTTCCGCGGCCTGCTGGCGGATGATGCTGTCGGCCCGGCGGATAATCAGGAAAAGGGCGCCGAAGACGGCTCACATTAGGCCACTGATCAGTCCCCACAACGTGGTTTCGGTACCCCGGATTTCAGCCAGAAAGGGCGTGGCATCTGAATAAATCTCGAATACTCCGGCCGGCTGTGGCTGATTGGGTTCATATTGCGGGATATAGCTCTGGATCAGGTCGCGGTTCTCAACCACCTGTTCGAATGCGCTGAATTTTTCCTTGTGCACCAATTCTGTCTTGATCACCCCATTCATTGCCCCCTGGAAGCCGGGGTTCCCTTTCTTGTCTTCGCCGATCTGGGCCCGTTCGGAGGAATAGATGTTCCGCCCCAGCGTGTCATACACCTTGACCTTGTAGGTGGTGCTATTGCGCATCAGTGCCAATACTTCGGCATGGATTTCCCGAAGTCGAGAATTGTTTTTCAATTTCTGGGAATCAATTTCCCGGAATTGAGCGACCAGCGTCGGAAAATGTTTTTGCCACAAGGCATTGGCAAAGACCGTGGTCAGTGCAGTTGCCGGATTCCTGCTGTTGCAGCATGCCGGACAGGGCCATTTCCCGGTAGTAATAGCCGAGTACGCCGCTGACGGCAATGAAAAAGAGCAGGCTGGTCAGCCCGAAGTAGCGAACGAGGGGAAAAGGCATCTGGTTAGTCAGCCGGTAAGAGTTGGACTCGGAAGTGTTTCTTATGTACCTGAACCTAGGTACCATCCGCATTGAGTGTGCCAGTTTGGTCAGGTGGTGCCATTGTTTCTGCCCGGAGGGGGTATGAAGTTTACAAAACACATGTCGGCTTTTATCGGTCTGGCCTCCGCGCTGCTGCTGGCCGCCCTGTTGTCGTTTATTTTGGGCAGCCTTGAACAGCAGCGGCGCTTGGAGGCAAGGGAAGTGGCACAAGGTTTTGCCCTGAGACTGCTCGAGCGTTTTAACGAGACACTGGGTGCGGTTTACCTGCTGTCCAGTAGTGTCGACAAATACAGCGGGGAAGTGAGCCATTTTGACGAGCATGCAGCCGATCTGGCCCGCGACTTCCCTCTGTTGCGCGCACTGGAGTTGGCTCCCGCAGGGGTGATTCGTCATATTTATCCCATGCGGGGCAATGAACAGGCGCTCGACCATGATCTGTTGGCCGATAAATCGCGCAATCATGCGGTCCATCTGTCAATAAGCAATCGAAAGATGGCGATTGCCGGGCCTCTTGAATTGCGCCAGGGCGGCATTGGAGTCGTTGCTCGCTATCCGCTGTTCAAGGTGGCGGCAGATGGGCGGAGCCAATTCTGGGGATTGTCGATTGCGGTAATCGATTTCCCCCTGCTTTTGCGGGCAGCCAGCGACTCCGAACTTGAGCGCCTGGGCTATAAATATCAGATTTGCTGGCAGGCAACTGCCGACTCTCCCTGCCAACTGCTGCCTGGGGGAAGGGAAGGATCGATTGACAATGCGGTAACGACCAAAGTCGGCATCGCGCAAACCAATTGGCACTTGCAGGTCCGACCCGAGCACGGCTGGATCAAGCCTATCGAGTACGCGTTCGCCTTCATTTTTTGGCTTATCGGCTCCCTCATAATGGCGTGGGGGGCAAATCGGTTGATTCGGGGCCAGGCGAATGCGCAAGCCGCTTCGCTCGCCGGCCTATCGTCGCCGGCTACTTAGCGGAATCGGCTGGCTGACTGGGGCAAGCGGACGTTCGGGCAGGCTGAATACCGGCGTTCGGGTGATCAGTTCTTCAAATTGGATTGCTGGAATCGGACGCGAGAAATAGTAGCCCTGCAACAGGTCGACCGCATTGTCGCGTAACAGACTCAGTTGTGCGACGTCTTCGACGCCCTCGGCGATGATCTCGAAGCCAAGCGTGTGTCCCATGGCCACGATGGCCTTGATAATTGCCTGGGAATTCTCGTCGACCGCAGCATTGATGACAAAACTTCGATCGATCTTCAGGGTGTCCAGAGGGAACTGGTTGAGATAGCTGAGGCTGGAGTAACCGGTGCCAAAGTCGTCGATGGACAGGCGCACGCCAAGATCCTTCAGGCGATTGAGCGTTCGAATGCCCAGTTTGCTGTCGTGCATGATGGAGCTTTCGGTTAGCTCGATTTCGAGATAGCGCGGGTCGCAGCCGGTTTCGGTGAGAATGTCCTGAATGTCCTTGACCAGCCTGTCGTCAGCCAACTGGACGGCGGAAAGGTTGACGGCGACGAACATTTCGTTGCCCTGGCCGGAACGCCACCGCTTGTTTTCCTGGCAGGCTTTGCGCAAGACCCACTTGCCGACGTTCCGGATCAGTTGGGTATCTTCCAGCAGCGGGATAAAAATCTCCGGGCTGACGGCGCCGAGATCTTCGTTATGCCAGCGGAGCAAGGCCTCGGCGCCGGCGATTCGGCCGGATTTGGCGCTGACCAGTGGCTGGAAGAATACCGAGAGCTCACCACGCTCCAGCGCATGATGCAGACGGGACTCAATCCGCATCCGCTCGGCCGAGCGCGTATTCATTTCCTGCTGGAAGAAGCGGAAGGTGTTGCCGCCTTGCTCGATGGCAGTATACATGGCCGAGTCGGCGCAGCTGACGAGCCCCTCGACTGTCTGCGCGTCATCCGGGAAAATGCTGATCCCGATGCTGGCAGATAGGTGAATCTCGTGACCGTCGAGCTCGATGGCCTTGCGCAGGCGGGTCTGGCAGATCACCGCCAGTGCGGAGGCGTCGCCATTGGATTCAATGTGGTTGAGGACGATCGCAAATTCATCGCCTCCCAGCCGGTAAAGCTTGTCGCCGGAGGTTATGCTGCTTTTCAGGCGAGTTGCCGTCTCGATGAGAATACGATCGCCAGCAGTATGGCTCAGGCTGTCGTTGATCAGCTTGAAACGGTCGAGATCAAGGGTCAGCAGGGCCAGTTTGGTGTCCCGGCCGGCATGGGCAAGGATGGTATGCTGCAATTCCTCATGAAATTGAGTCCGGTTGGGTAGGGCGGTGAGTGTGTCGAAATGCGATAGGAAGAGGATCCGGTTTTCGATCTCTTTGCGATTGGTCAGGTCGGAGAAGACGGCAACATAGTTGCTGATCGTGCCGTCTGGTTGGCGTACGACACTGATGTTTAACCACTCCGGATAGAGTTGGCCATTTTTGCGGCGGTTTTCGATTTCGCCATGCCACTCGCCGGTTTGCTGCAAGGACTCCCACATTTCTCGATAGAAGGCTGGATCCTGGCGACCCGAGCTGAGCAGGTTCGGATTCTGGCCGATGACATCCTCGGGGTCATAGCCGGTCACCGTTGAGAATGTCTTGTTGATCAGCAAGATCCGGTTGCGGGCATCGGTAATCATGATGCCTTCGGCGCTGTTTTCAAAAACGCGGGCTGCCAGTTCGAGTTGTTCGGCCGTCGCCCGTTTCTGATGTTCGGCCTCGATTCGTTCAAGCGCCTGGGAGATGTTGCTGGCAAGGTCTTCCAGCAGTTGCTGCTCCTGAGTGGAAAATCCACCTTCTTGGCTGTCGAGTACCCCGATTTGTCCAAGCAGCTTCTCGTTACGGCTCAACGGCAGCAGAACGATACTGTGCAAGCCGCGATTACGCAGTTCGTCGGCCAGTTCTATATCCAGATCGGTAGCGGTATGGCCAAAATAGCTCCCCTCCAGATTGCCCCCCAGACGAGTGTTGGCCGCGACGAGAATCCGGCTAATCAGAACCTGGTCGTCCTGGCATTGTTCACTTATCAGCAGCTTCCCGCTCTCTGCCGGCTGTACCCACGACACCGGGAAATTGCCGCTCGAACAGAGCAGTGCTGCAACCTGCTTGAGGAGTTGATCGGCCTGGTGGGTTCTGACGATGCACTCGTTGACATCGCTGAGTACCCTGAGGAAACGGTTCAGCCGGGTAACCTGTTGTTCGGCCAGCTTTCGTTCGGTAATGTCCAGCAAGATGCCGACAATCCCGCCCTTGTCACCATCGCTCTGATGGAAAACCGCTTTGTGGAATATGACATCCCGTTGATTCCCGTCGGCGTCCTGAACCGATGATTCGTAAGTTTGCGTGCCGCCACTATTCAGCAGATCCATATCGGCACGGTTGTAGGCCATGGCCATGGCGCCGGGAGCAATGTCGAACACGGTCTTGCCGGTTAGCTTTTCACGATCAATGCCGATATAGCGTTCGAATGCCTGGTTGACGCTCAGGTAGCGTCCCTTGGAATCCTTGAAGAAGAGCGGGCTTGGGATGGCATCGATGAGTTGTTCAAGAAAATGCAGATGCTCACGCAGGCGAAGATCAAGTTGTTCCTGTGCCGTCACATCCCGGCCGAATTCCAGGATGTATTCGGGCTGCCCGCTTTCGCCGATCAGCGCCATCTTGCGCAGGCTCATCCAGCGGGGCGGCTGGCCAGGCATGGTGTATTGCTCGACAGGCAACTCGACAGGGTTTGGCGAAGTCAGAACCAGGTTGTCGGAATGGTTCAGGCGCAGAGCCAGCTCCGGCTCGTAGATTTCGTCATTGTTGCGGCCGATCAGCGTATGGCGGCTACGCGAAATTATTTCTTCGCCTGAACGGTTGATGCGGACGATTCGTCGGTCGCTGGCGCGCTTCAGAACGATCATCCCGGGAATGTGCTCGAAAATGCTGTCAAGCAGGCGGTGCGATCGCTCGAGCATTTTTTCGGCTTCGAGCCGCTCGTTGATTTCACGCTCCAGGGCGACTTTCTCATCTTCGAGATGCTGGTTGGCGACCCGGATCCGCTGTTGCAGCGCGGCAGGGCGTTTCAAGGTCAGCAGCGCCAGCGTAAAAAAGGCAAGGCTGGCAATCAGCAGGATAATCCAGTCACCATACTGCTTATT
>Ga0316605_10000991_pt1 | contig 17338 bp, 17 predicted proteins | sample OWC_soil_day20_n_FD_207666 | JGI IMG/M metagenome (GOLD analysis project Ga0316605, IMG submission 207666) | Wetland soil microbial communities from Old Woman Creek delta, Ohio, United States - OWC_soil_day20_noCT | ecosystem: Environmental > Terrestrial > Soil > Wetlands | place: USA: Ohio...
TTTTCATAACCCAGCCGGGTCATCACAACGAAATGACAAAGCGACAGCAGTTTGTCCCATTGATGCCATGTGGTGATTGCATCAAATGCATCCTGCCCTGTAATAAAATACAATTCTAATTTTTCATCATGGGAATTTAAAAAATACCGGACGGTATCAATGGAATAGGATTTCCCGGGCCGCTGCTTCTCCACATCCGAAAAAGCAAATCGCTCATTGTCTGAGACAGCCAGTCTGACCATCTGCAGACGATGTTCAAAAGAGCTGATTACGCGGTCCGTCTTATGCGGGGGCAGAAACGCGGGAATAAAAACGACGCGGTCCAGGTTGAGCCGTTCAATCAGCTCTTGGGCGGCACGCAGATGGCCGAAGTGGATCGGATCAAATGTGCCGCCGAAGATCCCCCATTTCATTTGCGGACCTGGCCGTCGCCGTAAATGATAAACTTGGACGTGGTAAGTTCTTCCAGTCCCATAGGCCCGAACGCATGCAGCTTGGTGGTTGAAATGCCTATTTCGGCTCCCAGGCCCAGTTCAAACCCGTCACTGAAGCGTGTGGACGCGTTGACCAGAACCGTCGATGAATTGACTTCGTTCAGAAAACGCTGTGAGCTGGCATAATCTTTGGTAATGATGGATTCCGTGTGCAGGGAGCCGTACTTTTCGATATGCTCGATCGCCGCGTCAATGGACGGAACAACGCGCACGGACAGAATCAGGTCCAGGTATTCCGAGTACCAGTCTTCTTCGGTGGCCGCATCAATATTTTTCAGAACCTTTCTGGTCTTTTCGCAGCCCTTGATCAGAACGCCGGCTTTCTGCAGCTTTTCCGCAATTTTCGGTAAAAACGCGGGGGCAATGTCCGCATGCACCAGCAGGGTTTCCATTGCGTTGCAGACGCCGGGCCGCTGAACTTTGGCATTGGTGCAGATGTTCACGGCCATGTTGATATCAGCAGTGGCATCCACAAAGATGTGGCATACCCCTTTGTAATGTTTGATTACGGGAATCTTGGACTGCTCGACCACGGTGCGGATGAGTTCTTCGCCGCCCCGCGGAATAATCAAATCAATTTGCTCATCCATCTGCAGCAGCGTTGTGACAGCCTCGCGGTCGGTAAAGGGAATCACCTGAATGGCCTTGTCGGGAAGAGGACTTTCCCTGAGAACGTCTTGTAAAATAGACGCGATGGCCAGGTTGGAATGAATGGATTCCGAACCGCCCCGTAAAATTACCGCATTACCTGACTTGACGCACAGGGCTGAGGCATCCACGGTAACGTTGGGGCGCGACTCGTAAATGATGCCGATCACTCCGAGAGGAATGCGCATCCGCCCGACTAAAAGACCATTGGGACGACGCCACATGGACGTCACTTTGCCCACCGGATCAGGAAGCGCTGCAATTTCACGCAGCCCCTGTGTCATTGCCTTGAGGCTGTCATCTTTGATCGTCAACCGATCGATCATGGGCGCGGAAAGACCTTTTTCTCTCGCACCGGCCAGATCCCGGTTGTTTTCGGACAGAATAAAATCACGGTGCCAGCCGATCTCATCAGCCATCCTTAAGAGAGCTGCATTTTTTGCAGTGGTGGAAACACGGGAAAGCCGATGGGATGCTTCCAGCGCGTCTTCAGCCATTTTTTTTACAGACTTGTGGATATCCATCATTCTTCATCTCCTTGATTGTATGAAATAGCTTGCAATTTCCGGGATTATTGATAAAAGCCGCTTCAACTCTGAATAAGAAGAACTGTTTGGGCAGTATTAACTTTATTCGTCAAACGGTTTGTACTATATTTACAAGACAAAGGGATACGTGTCAAGGTCTTTGCCCGGATAAAATTTCTATGAATCGTTTACACATCAAAGCAGGGGAAAAAGCTTATAAAATCATTAAAGACGGAGGATTTGATTTTGACGCGGTTTCCGCTTATTTCGGAGCGGCGGTAGGACCGCGCTGGCTTGTTTCCAGTGGATTTGACCTGGCACTTCTTTCGCAGGGCCTGCTGGGAAACCGCAAACCCGTGAATTTAATCGGCTCGTCCGCGGGGGCCTGGCGTTTTGCCGCATGGATCCAGCCACAGGCTGTCGAATCCTACCGCAAATTAATTTCCACCTATATTACGGTAAATTATACCCGGGAAGATACGCCATCAACCATTCTGGAAAAATTTGACCGGATCATCAACGAGTATATCGAGAATGACGCACTGCCTTTTGCCCTGAACAACAAACACTACCGTCTATCGGTAATCACGGCCCGGTCAAGAGGGCTGGTTGCCTCGGAGAAACTTCTGCTGCAGAAAAGCGCACTGGCGGCCTGCTATATCATGAACTTCTTCAGCAGAGACAATCTTTATCATTTTGCCGACAGGGTTGTTTTTTATAATGGCTCCAAACCGCCTTTTTTTTGTCTTGGGCCGCAATTCCAAGGCAGATGCGTTCAGATCAATGAAGCAAATTTCAAATACGCCGTGATGGCCTCCGGTGCAATCCCGCTGGTTGTTGCCGGGGTAAAAAATATTTTCGGGGCACCCCATGGGGTTTACCGCGACGGAGGTTTGATTGATTATCACCTGTCCCATCAATTTGCCGCCAAAGAAAATGAACTAGTGCTTTTTTTTCATCATCAGGAACGGATCATTCCCGGCTGGCTCGATAAAAAAATTATACGTCGCGTCCCGGATGCTCAAACACTGAGCAACGTTGTCATGGTTTTTCCTTCACAGAGTTTCGTAGAAACGCTTCCGGACGGGAAAGTCCCAGATCGTGATGATTTTGCAAGTTATATTGACAACAACGGACAACGGATTGAAAACTGGAACAGAGTGGTTGAGTTATCCGCGCCGCTGGGTGAAGATTTCCTGGAACTGGTCGCAAGCGGCCGAATCCGGGATATAGTGGAAAAAATATGAGGAGTTAAACGTCGGGTACGAGAGATTGTAGGAATACAATGATTATTCAGGAACTCCTCGACATCTATACGTCCTGCACGCTTTGTCCCCGTACCTGCCGGGTTGACCGGACAAAAGGCGAACTGGGCTATTGTCGCCTGCCGGCCGATATTGTCATGGACTGCGCACTGGCCCATCACGGGGAAGAGCCGCCTCTTTCAGGAACACACGGGGCCGGAACCATTTTTCTTTCTTCCTGCAACCTGGGGTGCATCTATTGTCAGAACTACCAGATATCCCACAGCGTCCGGGGACAGAGCAAGACGGTACTGCAGATGGCAAAGGTGATGCTGGATCTGCAGAAACACGGCTGCCACAATATCGAACCCGTTACCCCGACACATCAGGCGCCTCTGATCATGGAGGCATTGTGCATGGCGCGCGCGCAGGGGCTTACTGTCCCGTTTGTCTATAATTGCGGCGGTTATGAAAACCCGAACGTCATTCGTCTTCTGGATGGAATGGTGGATATTTATCTTCCTGATTTTAAATATGGGCTGGAAGAAGACGGCCGGTTATTTTCCGACGCGCCAGACTATCCGCGGTTCGCCATGGCATCCATACGGGAAATGGTCAGGCAGGTTGGAGAGGATCTTAAATTGGAAAACGGAGTCGCCGTAAGCGGCATCATCATCCGCCATCTGGTTTTGCCCGGAAGACTTGAAAACTCCATGGCCGTGCTGAGGCTTCTGAAAGATGAGCTCTCCACGAATGTTCCGGTCAGTCTCATGTCGCAATACACGCCGATCGGTGCGGTAAAATCCCACCCGCAGCTGGGACACAGAATTACAAATGCAGAATACACGCGGATTCTGGACTACGCGATGAAACTGGGTTTTGAAAATCTTTTTATTCAGCACGTCAGCAATGACGCCATGACTCCGGATTTTAATTGTAAAACGCCTTTTGAAAAATCAGGGAACTCCGATGAATGATAATTTGCGGGAAATTTATGACCACTTTGCCGAAAGGCATGACCTAAAGTGAGTCAGGGCATTTTAAAAACACTGACTCCGGATGGCGGCTGGAATTGAAATAATCTGGAGGACAGCCCCGTGTTCATTTTAATGCCGGAAAATTTCAGTACCGTGGAATTACCCATTATGTCATCAAAACTGACACGAAGAATATGAAAATCGTTTTTCGCAACAGTCATCTGCAGGTATTGATAAGATGCCCCTTTTTCGCGCGGATATAAAAGAAGCAGATAGTTGCCATTTTCATCTATCGCACCGGACGTATTGTATTTAATTGTAAAATCCTCTTTCAGTTTTCCCAAACCGGAAAGAAACTTGATTAAAGCTTCCGATTTAAAAATCTTTTCAGGATCCTGGGTATAAACGGCATTCTCGTGCGGAAGATAAAGCCAGGCTTTTTGGAGATTCACAATAAGTTTTTTCGCTTTCGGCTTTTGATAATCCCAAAACATCTGCCTGGGATTTTTAAAATAGACCACCCCCTCCTCCACATCTGTTTTTCCGATGGACTTTACCGTGGTTTCTTGAATAAAATAAGCTCGAAAGTCCCTCGTCTTTTCATAAATTTGCTGAAGCCTTTTGACGGTTTCACTGATAGGAGGAGGTTCGGCAGCCAGAGAACCAGAAGACAAGAAAACCACGTAAAGGACTGCCGCTACAATCGAAAAGATTTTCCGGCGCATAAATAATTCATTTTTATCGAGATTTTTTTTTGTCATTTTTTTTCAAAAAAATTTAAAATTCATCGAAAATGGCACAATTTTTCATGCGGCGTTTATATCTTTTTGCTTGTGAGACTATAAGTGGCCATGATTATAGGGCATATTAATAACCATTTGATATAATTGATAATTATCATTGCCTAAACCTTAAGCAAACAGGTCCAAAAGCGTGACCATTGCGGACTTATCGAATTTATAAACATGGTTATGAACAGGCCTTTCCACAACGTTGTGGAATACAATTTCAAATACCTGTATCCAAGGGACAATCACCGGAAACATCGCTGATTTTCTTGCCACGCCATCAGGCGATCTGCACACGCCAGCCAAAAGGATCTTCCGTGATTCCGTATTGAATATGAAGAATTTCGTTATATAACTTATCCGCAAGAGCTCCGGTCTTTCCTTCGTTGATGATATATTCCCTGTTGCGGAAAAAGATCTGTCCGACCGGAGAAATGATGGCGGCCGTCCCCGTGGCAAAAGCTTCCTTAAGGGTTCCTTTTTCGATTGTCTCGATCACTTCGTCCATGGCCAGTCGTCTTTCAGTCACCTTCACACCCAGATGAACAGCCAGTTTCAAAACAGAATCCCGCGTCACACCCGGAAGAATGGTTCCCCCCAAAGGCGGCGTGATCAGCTCATCACCAATCACGAAAAAGATGTTGCTGGTGCCCACCTCTTCCACGTACTTTTTCTCCTTAGCGTCCAGCCACAACACTTGCGTGTAACCCATGTCGCTGGCAATACGGCTGGCATAAAGACTGGCGGCATAATTGCCCGCTGCTTTGATGTTTCCCGTACCGCCCGGTGCCGCCCGCACATACTCCTCGGACACAAAAATTTTAGTTGGTCCGAAACCATGTGCGTAATAGGCCCCCACCGGTCCGGCAATGATAAAGAAAAGGTATTCACTGGATGGATGCACGCCAAGAGCAGCTTCCGTGGCAATCATCGTCGGACGGATATAAAGGGAGGATCCCGGCTCCCTGGGAATCCAGTCCTTTTCAAGTAACACAAATTGTTTGAGGGCATCAAAAAACACCGTTTCATCCATGGGCGCCATGCATAGTCTTTCAGCAGATGTCTTCATCCGGCGGATATTCTCCAGCGGACGGAAAAGATAAATTTCATCATTTTTTCCACGGTATGCTTTCAAGCCCTCAAAGATTTCCTGGCCGTAATGAAGACACATGGAGGTCGGATCAAGCTGCAGGAGCTGATAAGGCTCAATAATGGGATCGTACCAGCCGTCGCCTTCTTTATACTTCATTGTAAACATATGGTCGGTAAAATGTTTGCCAAAACCTAATTTGGTTGAATCAGGTTTGGGCTTCAGGTATTTGGGCAGAACCTTCACAATTTTAATTTTCATAAATTCCTCTTTAATAAAGATATTATTCAGCAGAATACATTAATAATTAATTTTTATACCACTAAACGATCCTTCGATCAAGACTTCGATATTGAATTGCTTCGGCAACATGTGCGGGGCCAATTTTATCAGCGCCTTCCAGGTCGGCAATGGTGCGGGACACTTTGAGGATGCGGTTCATGGCACGTGCGGAAAAACCCATCTTTTCGACGGCCATTTCCATCAACTGATGAGATTCTTCATCAATGGCGCAAAAAGACCGGATTTGCTTTTCCATCATGCGTGCATTGGTGAGAATACCGACGCCGTTGAAGCGCTGTTTTTGCAATTCACGCGCCTGATCCACCCGTTTTTTTATGGCGGCGGACGATTCCCCATCTTCCTTTCCCGTCAAATCACGGTATTTCACTGAAGGCACCTCGATATGCAAATCAATGCGATCGAGCAGTGGACCGGATATCTTTCCCTGATACTGGCGGATCTGCTGGGCAGAACAGCGGCAGCTGCGGACCCGATCGCCAAAATACCCGCAGGGACATGGATTCATGGCGGCAACCAGCATGAATCTGGCCGGGAAGCCCACGGTAACAGCCGATCGGGTAATCGTGATGGTTCCATCCTCAAGCGGCTGGCGAAGCGCTTCAAGCGCGTTTCTTTTGAATTCAGGCAGCTCATCAAGGAAAAGGACACCAAGGTGTGCGAGGCTGATTTCTCCGGGATGCGGCATTTGTCCACCACCAACCAAGCCTGCATCGGAAATAGTATGATGAGGCGATCGGAAAGGCCGCACGGCCATCAGTGTTTCCCCTGAATTCAGAAGACCTGCCACGGAAAAAACGTTGGTGACTTCAATGGCCTCTTCAAAGTGCAGATCCGGCAATATCGTCGGCATCCGTCTGGCCAGCATGCTTTTTCCGGAACCGGGAGGACCGATCATGAGCACATTGTGTGCGCCGGCTGCAGCGATCTCCAGCGCCCTGAGCGCCAGCTTCTGTCCTTTGATCTCTGAAAAGTCGACATCGTAACGATGATTCTGCTGAAAAAGGCTTTTCGTGTCCATCCGGAGCGGCGCAATGGTTTGTCTTGTTGCCAGAAACTCGACAACATCGGGAAGTGTCCTGACGCCATAAACATCGATGCCTTCCACCATTGCAGCCTCAGCGGCATTGTCATGGGGCACAAAAATCGATCGGGCGCCCAGTTCCCTTGCCTTAAAAGCAGCGGTCAAAACACCCCGCACGCCCTTAATGCTGCCGTCCAGGGACAATTCTCCCAGAAAAATGCAATCCAAAAGAGTATCTTCTTCAATCATGTTTTCCGCGGCCAGAATTCCCACGGCAATCGGCAGATCAAATCCCGTTCCTTCCTTGCGGATATCCGCGGGTGCCAGATTAATGGTCACATGAGATCGCGGGAAAGAGTAACCGGAATTTTTAATGGCGGCTTTGATCCTGTCCCGACTTTCTTTCACAGACGCATCCGGCAGGCCGACCGTGGAAAACTGAGGCAGCCCCTGAGACACATCCACCTCGACCGACACAGGGAATGATTCCATGCCGATCACGCTCATGCTGAGCACTTTGATGAACACTTTTTTCTCCAGGAAAGAATTTAGATGGAAAGCTAATAGCTAATTAACTCATATATATCAAGTTTTTAATTGCATAAAAAATTCTTTTCGCCTTCCTTGACTGATCCGGAGTGCTGTGCTAGTGTCTGTTCAAATTATTTGAGTCAATATAAATTCACACAAACGTACGTCAGCAGTCGCCATGAAGAAACTATCCCACATTAATGACGCCGGCCATGTTCATATGGTGGATGTAACGGCAAAGAATGAAACGGCCCGCGAAGCCAGGGCCCGCGGCTCAGTGAAAATGAAGAGCGGCACGCTTGCGCTTCTTGAAGAAGGAAAGATGGCCAAAGGCAACGTGCTGACAACCGCTAAAATCGCGGGCATCATGGCGGCCAAAAAAACCGGCGAGTTTATTCCTCTGTGTCATCCGCTCAAGCTGACGGGGATCAATATCGAGTTTGAGATTAATCGCGAAGACTCACAGATCATTATCGAGTCACAGGTTCGGACGGTTGGGCAAACCGGTGTGGAGATGGAAGCGCTGACAGCGGTTAGCGTTGCCGCACTGACCATCTATGACATGTGCAAGGCCGTAGACAGGGAAATGGTTATCAGCGATATTTTGCTTTTGACGAAAAGCGGCGGCAAAAGCGGCAATTTCATCCGGAAACCGGCAAAATAATCAGGGGATAATCTTTGGAACAGGTTTATAAAATTCAGAAAGCCTTCATTATTCCTTTTCTTACAGCGGTTGTTCTTCTATTTGTTCTAACGGTCTTAAGCTTGTTCGGCGGCGAGTCCTGGGAAAAAATACTTCTGGCTTCCTTATTCATCATCACCGCGATGATTGCCATAGAAGCCCTGGAAAGGGAAGTTGCCGTATCCGAAAACGGATTCCGCATAAGAAAATTTTTCCGCACAAAAAAGTTCACCTGGGCGGAAGTCACTCACCTGGGCGTTGTCATCATACGCAACAAGGCTTACTTTCTTTTTACGACAACCAGAGGGTTTTACATATTGTCCAATCTTCTGGAGAATCATACTAAACTGATCCAGTTCTTGACCGAAAAGCTGGGGGATGAAAAGGTAGAGGTCGAAGTAAAAAATTACCTGGAGCATCCTGTCAGGCGGACATCTCTGATCGTGCTGACCTGGGTTGTCGTACTGATTATTGCAGCCATCATCGTAACCGGGCTTCTAAAACTGTAAAATCCGGTGGCTGTTTTAAGCAACAGGCTTATTGAGCAATGAATTGAAAAGACAGTTTCAAATGCAGGGGTACTATCATCATGAGTACAAAAAAAACAAGGAATAAACCGACAGCAGGAGTGGGTCTGCAGGAAAATTGTCACACGGCCGTGGAAGAAATGCTGGAAAAAAAACTGGAAGAGCTGGCAACAGTCTTATCCGTATCCGATAATGGTAAAAGCAAACTGCATGAAGAAGTCATGGCGATGGTGGAAAAAGGTCTTTTTAAAATCGCCCTGAGACGCTCCAGTAATGTCAAAAGCACGGCAGCGGCCTTTCTGGGAATCAACCGGAACACCTTTACTGATAAAATGGAGAAACTGGGCATCAACAGCGAAAAAACCAAGTAAGTGCTCCCGGCACCTCGCAGCAAGCTACGGAAAATTAACACTCATCCCGCGTGAGGGGGATTAAAAGGCTAGCACTATTACCTTACATCTATAATACTTAGAGTTCAAATTAGGAGAATGCAATGAAAAAAAGATTGATGTTACTGGCGGTTGTGTTGATCATGAGTATTACAGGTTGTACCGGCAGCGGCACTCCTACACCTGATGTATGGAGCATCGTAGTTGCACCAACCATCACAAGTGTCAATAGTGCGACATTTACTGAAGGAACAGGCGGAATCTTTACGGTCATTGCAAGCGGCAATCCCGATCCAACATTTTCCCTGAACGGAACGTTGCCGACAGGCGTGACTTTCAATACCACAAGCGGCATCTTGGCAGGAACACCGGCAACCGGAACTGCGGGCATCTACCCATTGACCTTTACTGCCAGTAACGGCATTTTCCCCAATGCGACTCAGAATTTTACCCTTACGGTGAACCCTAGCATATCTCCGTTTCCGATCTACGACAGCAACATTTTATCGATCCTGTACCGCAACAGCACTTCATTCCCAATCACCATCTGGTTGATAGGGAGCAAGCCACCCTGCTCCAAGGCCGAGGCGGATCTGGGAAATTGCAACGCCGGGTCTGTCCCGGCAGAATATTCGAGCAAGTGGGCTGCCATGAGTGCAGCCTTCGAAAGATCCGGCACGGCTTTTTACATCACCCGCGTAAGCGGTGTAAGCCAGAAGATAGCCATCTCAAACAAGGTTGACCTGGCCTCAGGAGAGGTCCTTCGGATCGTGCCGCCGACAGTAACCAACAGTCCGTATACTGGTCCTGGATGGTACTATAATAATTATGACACTGGAGTAACCGAAACATCCGGCACAACGACATGGGTGACCAAAACGGGCGTTACAATGCCGGCCCCGGAGAAAGTCATGCTGTATGAATTTAACATCTCTGCCCCCCTCGACGGGAATATCACGTATGACATAAGCGCCGTTGACGGACTGAACGCGAATGCCACCATGACCTACACCGGTTGTAGCCTGACAAGGCAAAAAGCATGCAGGACCAACATCAATGCCTATGACGGAGCCAACGACGGCTGCCCTTACATCATGCAGTTCTTTGGACAGAACACCTGTCCCAACCCGAAGTTTTACACGACCATTGAAGACATACTTAAGCCTCTCTGGGTTGTGCCAACAGCCGACTTCACAACCTTAGACGTTTCGACAACATATTCAGCTTACTGGACGGCAGCGGGTTCTCCGAGCGGGGCTGCCATGGCTTCGGCAGCTGGTAGTTCTGCAGCTGATAAGAAGGCCTATCATATATGGTGGGCAACCAATCCGGTGGCCCAGGGGTGGCTTACCTACCTGCAAAAAAACAACGCTGGTTCCTGTGATGCTTATGGGTGGGCCTATGACGAGAAAAGATGGGTTCCCTCCGCGTGTGACCCGAACACGGAGACATGCTTTGATGCGAACGGCAATCCACCTGATAACCAGGATATAAGTGCACTTGTCACCTGTGCGTACAAGCTGGACAGTTATGTGCTTATCGATATTCTCGCGGTCATGCAGTGATTTTCCCCGATCTCGGGGCCATGCGCTAAAATCTGGCAGGATGCCGCCTAAAGACATAAAAGAGGGGCTGCTCGATCACGGGTCAGCCCCTCTTTCGTTTCGGATATAATTTATAGTATTCACAATTACATGTCATTTAAGAAATAAAAAATAAACGAAGTGCATCCATGAACCATCACAACATTTATTTCGCTTTCATCATCGCAATATTTTTTATTTTCTCCGGTTGTGCCGCAAAATCTCCACTTATCCAAGCCTCTGTAGGCGGCGATTCTTTGGCTGTCCAGGAAATTATCAATGAAGGCACGTATATCAACGAACCTGATTGCAGAGGCTATACTCCCCTGATGTATGCAATCTGGACTGGAAATACCGAGACCGTGCAGCTTTTAATAAATAATGGCGCTGATATAAATGCTAAGGACGAAGATGGCATTACACCTCTTATGTGGGCATCAAGTTATGGATATTCGGATATTGTCAAAATGCTTATCGACAGGGGTGCTGATGTAAATACCAGAGACAGCTATGGCTATGCGGCTCTTTTATTTGCATCAAGTTACGGTCATCTGGATATTGCCAGAATGCTTATCGACAGGGGCGCTGATGTAAACGTCAGAGGCAACGATAGCAGCACCCCTTATTCATTGGCCAGGAAAACGTCTGGGGTGAGCCAGGCCTCAAGCAGCGTTCCCTTGAACGCCCATGGGATCTACAGTGCCACAGCCGATGACGGCGGAACGGTCTATCTATATCGCTATGCGCCTCGCACGACTGAAACTCCGGCGTTTCGCACCAATGGCACGCCGGTAGTGATCTTTACGGGTATCATGGTGAATATGAACCAGTTCCTCTCCTGCACCCCGCCTGATATGAAAGACGCTTACGGCAACGTGGATATCCCGCCTGTATCCGGTGCTCCGGCCTGGACCTTGAACGCGGAAGGGACAGACTACGAAACCTCCATCAAAGCGGACAAGATGCGCTATTACAGTCTGGCGCACTATCTCTGGCTCCAGGGTTATGACCCTTGGCTCGTCAATTACCGGGACACCGGCCGCGCTCCGATACACAGCACGGGAAGCAACAACAGGAGTCTCAATACGCTTGACACCTGGGCCGCTCTTGATGTTCCGGCAGCGATTGCCAGAGTGAAGGCGGTAACAGGAAAAAGAATGTTCATAGGCGGTCACAGCACAGGGGGTTTGGTTGCCTATGCCTATCTTCAGGGCGTCTATCTGGACCATGGGAACGCTGCCACGGTGTGGACCAAGAGAGCCTGGTACAAGTCACATTTTGCTCTGGGATACCATCCGCATATCAAAAGCAGCATCGAACTTGCCAAAACAAGAAATGCCGATATAAAGGGCTTTATCGGCATTGATCCGGCCGGCGTGCCATGGCTGCCGCGTCTTCTGGACTCAACAATCTTCCGGATGTTTGCAGGCTCCGAAATATTTCTGCCGCTTGATTTCATCTCCGATAAATTTCTCCAGTTGCTGCCGAGCATGTTGATCTACACTTCAACGGACATCATCTTCGGACTCATTAACACCATGGCTTCTGATGATGTCGCAGATCCCAATCCCTTCAATTATATGAATTTCTGGTTGGTGGAGAACATGGATCCCCTCATGGAGGATTGGTTAGTACGCTATAGCGTCAGCGGCGCTTCGGCGCGCAGCTTAGGCCATTACATGGACATGGGCTTGAATAATACTCTTCGTGAGCATTATTTAAATGGGAAAGAAAACGTTTTGGGGGCGAAATGGATGAAAGGCGGCCCCTCTCCCAATCCCGGCAATGACGGGTACTATTACTACAGCGAAAATATGTCGCGCATGACCGTACCGTTGATTGTTTTCTCATCGAGCACCAATGCCCTGGTAAGCCCTCAGGCAACCTATGAATTCATCATATCGAAGAAGTCTCCCACAGTTTACGACCAGTGGTATGTCGTAAGCGGCACTGCCCATGTTGACATGGTCATGGGAAAGAAAACACCGACTGTGGTGTTTCCGCAATTAGGCACGTGGCTTAAAACGGTAGACGCGTTACCGGACAATCCGATAAACACAACAACACCGGCTTCAAGAATTGATAAATAGCATTCTTTGATTGTTTGAGCATATTGAGGGACGTACGTATTGTTGGATGTGCTTCAAAATAGCAATAGATATTTTGAAGCACGTCCTCATTGCTGCCTTTTCATTTCTAGTAATGTTTTCCCGTAATATAATCACTTAATTGATCGATGAGAAAATCTTTATTGGAAATGATCGTCTTTACTACGTCGCCAATAGAAATGATGCCGACAAACTTCGTTTTTTCAAAAACAGGCAAATGCCTTACATGTTTTCCGGTCATTAAAACCATTGCGTCTTCTACGCTTGTATCCGGGGTAACAGAAAATAAATCTGAAGACATGATTTCTTTCACCAGAGTCTCTTTAGAGGTTTTTCCCTGGAGAATAATTTTTCTGGCATAATCCCTTTCCGAAATGATGCCCACGACCTTTTTATTCTCCATAATCACCAGAGCACCAATCTCAAACTGGCTCATCTTCTCCAGCGCTTCGTACACCGTTGCCTTGGGAGAAATGAAATGAATCCTGTGATCCTTCGCTTTAAGAATATCCCTGACATAAACCATATTAAACACCTCCTTATTATTTTTTATCGTATGTCTTTATACGGGACTTTTAATCCCTGTTTACTTTATCAGTCTGTTGAGAAAGAGAAAACCATCCGATCCCGGCCAGTACTCTTGTTAAATAGGCATATCAAGTTTCCTCTTCAAACACAATATTGAGTATACTATAGAAGAACATTATAACATGATAAGGTTAATAAAAATTTATCATTTTTCTTTTAATAAGGCAATCATAATCCTGATTTTATTGGCGTATAACCTGATCTTTTATTTTTTCAAATCGCAAATCATAATATTAAATTTTTTTTAATTTGGGGTGAATGGGCGTGAGGTGTTGTTCATCCTCGGCTGATTGCAGATGCACCTCTGATGGCCATGGCTGCTTCCGGAAAGCGAGCACCCATTTTTTTGCAGAGTTGCGCTCTTTATTACGGCAATCCATGATGAGAACAAAAGGAATTTCGATAGACATACAACCTCTCGATGTGTATTAATTATACATAATCCGCCTCACAAAGGAGGTCAATTGGACGATTTTCCCATAGATCCGGTTACACCCCCGGATTCAGTTTACACAACATCGTTGGTTTGCGTGCAGAATGGTGTCCACTTGCGGGTCATGCACTGGCAGCCGAAAAACCCTGTGACCGAAAATCCTATCATCTTTGTTGCCGGATGGGTATCCGCCGTATCCGGATGGGCTCCCTTGCTGAAGGTCATGGCTGCCAGAAGGCCAGTTTATTATATTGAAACACGCGAAAAGAGATCAGCCCTCTTTGAGAAAAGCAAACTGAAACCGGTGGATTTCAGCATTGGACGTATAGCTGAAGACCTGATTGTTGTTTGCCGCCAACTGGGAATCGCATCGTCAGCTTCGACCGTCATCGGTAGTTCCCTGGGTGCGACTGCCTTGCTGGAGGCCCTGAAGGGAGGGCGGTTGACCGCAGGAGCAGCATTTTTAATTGCACCCAATAGTGAGTTCAAGGCGCCATGGTATTTACAGTGGATGTTATTTCTTCCGGCGTTCCTGTATCATGGAATTAAATATTTTGTTCTCTGGTACATAAAGACGTTCATGGTCGATGTCAAAAAAGAACCCGAACAGATGATGCGTTATAATGAAACGCTTCAAGCAGCCCACCCTCAGAGGATCAAGCTTTCAGCCAGAGCCGCCATTACAGGACACTACCAGGTCTGGCCGCACTTAGACAGCGTGCGAATACCCGTGGCCCTGGCTTACGCCTCCACGGATACGCTGCACTCTTCCGCAAATATTCGTCAAATGGTAGGTAGGCTGCCTCAGGCAACGGTCGTTACCTGTCCGTCGAACAGATATATGCACAGTGCGGAGGTGATGAAGGATATTGAAGCGTTTATACTCAAGTCAACAAATATGCCAGACTTCAATGCATCATAAACAAAACACCACACATTTTGTGGTCAAGAGTATCTTCAGAGGTTTAGTCATGCGCGAACAGCAGCAGCAGAGGATTCATGCAGATATTTATTGACGCAGATGCTTTTCCGAATGGAATCAGAGATATTCTGATCAGGGCAGCCTTACGTTTGAATGTTCCCCTGATCTTTGTGGCCAACAAGCCTTTACGGCTGGAAAAGCTGGCCAATCTGACGTTGGTTGTGGTTCCTGATGGTCCGGATGTAGCCGATGACCGCATTGTGGAGTCCGTCATGCCGGGTGATCTGGTCATAACCGCCGACATCCCGCTGGCGGATCGCGTTGTAGCCAAACAGGCATTTGCCATGAATCCCCGGGGAACGCTCTATACCGAGCACAATATCAAAGACCGGCTGGGGATGCGTGATTTGCTGGGTGACTTGAGAGACAGCGGCATGATCACCGGCGGTCCGGCCGCCTTCAGCAAAAAAGACCGCCAGGCGTTTGCCAATCAGCTGGATAGTTTTTTAGTACGGCAACTCAAGATCGAAAATGACGCGAAAAGAAAGCCTGCCCCCCAGCCATGACCCGGAAGCGAATCATCACATCCAGAATTCAGCCGCTGCCATCGCCGAATCCTCTTGACCGCTACTTAGCCGGCAGATTTTCTTATCTGACACAGGATCAATGGAGGCATGAGATTTTCTGCGGCAAGATATTGCTGGACGGCTTAATCGTTACCGATCCCGTGACACCGATCAAGGGCGGCGAAATACTGACCTGGGACGGAAGCCGTATCATTGAGCCGGACATCGATGAAAGAATTGCCATTCTCTATGAAGACGAATGGTTTGTTGCCGTCAACAAAACGGGCAATCTGCCGGTGCACCCCTCAGGACGGTATTTCAACAACACACTCGTTGCCATGCTGGAAGACCGTTACGGGCGCAAGGTTTATCCGGCGCACCGCATTGATCGCGAAACATCGGGTGTGATCCTCCTGGCCTTTGATGGAAAATGTGCGGGCGCTCTTTCCGAATCGCTGGCGATGGGTTCAAAAGAGTACCTGGCGCTGGTCCATGGACTGTTTCCGGATGATGAAATGATTATTGATTTGCCTTTAGGATCTGACCATGAATCCGCCATTGGCAAGAAACGCAAGGCGGGAGCGGGTGGAACCGAAACGGCCCTGACGCGATTTCGAAAAGTTCTTTGGGCGGGGCATATTTCCCTTGTCCGGTGTTTTCCCGAAACAGGGCGGCTGCATCAGATCCGCGCACATTTGGAAGCCGCAGGTTATCCAATTGTCGGTGATAAACTCTATGGCAGGGACAAAACCGCTTTTCTTGATTTTATCAGAGATGGATTCACTACCGAAATGGAAAAGCGTCTTCTCCTGCCGCGTTCAGCACTGCATGCCGCCAAACTGGTAATTTTGCATCCACAGACCAAAAAGAAAATGATTGTCCGTGCGCCTCTTCCTGAAATGTTTGCTGATTTTATCCGGGCACAGAAAAATTCATGACTGGTCGGGCATTCATCCGGAATACATTTAGCGTATAATGTGATATCTCCATAAACGCCTTTGGCTTTGCATGCCGGAAAATGGCACATTTAAAAATGATTTTTCAATACGTTGATCCTCACCTTCCTGTAATGCTGTTTTTCTTATATTCCTATTCCTAAAACATTTCTGTCGTAATAATTAAGGGCTGAACTCTAACGTGACATGTGTTACAATAATTTGAGACCGGTCTTTCCTATAGTGTTTATGTTTTTACGGGATACCGAGGAAAAGATTCCTTGCGCATGGAAAGTAGAAATTAGAAGATGAGTAAACGCAGGCGAATGGAAGATCGATATCGCCATTTTTCATTCCTATCCGACGTTGAAGGAATTAAAAATGCCATCGGCGAGATGCGGGGAATGTGCTTGCCCCCTCAACCAGTCTTGAATCGGGACGCCCGCTTGAGCGTTAATAATCCTTTGCCTGACGAAGAATGGATTATTCGGACCATTAAAGACAAAATCGCTAACCACCCGGACAACCAGATGGAATACCCTTTTTTGGGTGAACCGATTTTTGAAGAACCACTGGTTGGGTTTGTCCGAGGTAATGATCCGATTTTTGATCAATTCAAGAAAGTCATCGGACCTCATCATTTCTCACCCTGGGAGATCATGCGCTGGCAAGCGGAAAAAAACAAGGTTAAACCGCCGGACCCGGATGATCTCAGTGTGGTTTCTTTTGTCATGCCATTCACTCAAAAAACCAGATGGGATAATGCCGCAGCTGTTGAATGGACATCGGAACGGTGGGCGCAGACGCGCCTGTTGGGTGAAATCTTCAGTCAGACGTTTGTGCGGGAGATTGTGTCTGCCCTGATGGGACGCGGAATCCTGGCCGTTGCGCCGGATGTAACCCCCATGTTCAATAAAAAGAGATATCCGCAGGTAGGGTGGGCGTCCCCATGGTCCCATCGTCACGTAGCCTATGCCGCCGG
>Ga0316605_10000992_pt1 | contig 17323 bp, 18 predicted proteins | sample OWC_soil_day20_n_FD_207666 | JGI IMG/M metagenome (GOLD analysis project Ga0316605, IMG submission 207666) | Wetland soil microbial communities from Old Woman Creek delta, Ohio, United States - OWC_soil_day20_noCT | ecosystem: Environmental > Terrestrial > Soil > Wetlands | place: USA: Ohio...
GTGAGACGACTGTGTAACACCCTCGGCGCCCAGCGGCCGTCGGGACGAATATCGGCCAAAACCGGCGTCCGGTCTGTGCGCTTCAGCACATGAGAAATCCAGCCGCCAACCTCCGTCGCGCCGGAAATTACGGCAAGCGGCGCGGGGCGATTGACGACAAAGGCGACGGGCGGCGCTACGACACGCGGCGCTGTGGCTTTGCTGGTGCCTTTGTCGCCGGCGGCTTCTGCGCCAGATGTTTTGCGATCACCGACGGCAGCGTTTGCGGTGACCGGATGCGCAACTGCTTATTGACATTGAAGCGGCCGAAAACCACCTCGATATCTTTCACCGCCACGCCGAATTTTTCCGCCAGAAAACGCACCATGTGGTCCGTCGCCCGGCCCGCCACCGGCGCCTCGGTGACGCTGATATTGAGCTGATAGCCCGTCACCTTGCCAATTGCGTCCTTGCCTGCGCCCGGCTTGCCAAGCACATTCAGAACCAGAGTCTCGCCATCCCAGGCGCAGAAAGAGCCAAGCTCGGCGCCTTTAGGAACGGTGCGTGACGATTTAGCCATGGGCTCGGAAAGCAGGCGGGTTGAGCGTTTCCTGAATCGCATCCCGATCCTCGGCAGCCGGCAGAACCGCACTGATGCGTTCCCCGATAACGTGGATCGGCGGATGAGATTCGGCTCTCTGGTCGATGAGGCGATTCAGCGTGGCGCGGGTCTCGCTCACGGCAAGGATGGTCATGTTCAGTCTCCTTCTTGTGGAAGATTGTAAGGCACACTCTCGCGAGCGCATCGTCAGTCCGGTTGGCAAGGGTGCGAGAATGGTTTCTCTTAGCGCAAGCCCCCAGCCCCCGAGCCTGATCGAGTGTTCATGACCAAATCTCTCCTCCGCCCCGCCGAAAAGACGGCCCTGCACCCGCGCAGCAAGCACCGGGGGCGCTATGACTTCAAACGGCTTATTGAATGCAGCCCGGCCCTGGCCGCCTTTGTCGCGCCGAATGCCTTTGGCGATCCTTCCATTGATTTCGCCGATCCGGCGGCAGTCCGCGCCCTCAACCGCGCCCTGCTGGCGCAGATGTACGGCATCACCGCCTGGGAGATTCCCGACAGCTATCTTTGCCCGCCCATTCCTGGCCGCGCCGACGCACTGCATTACCTGGCCGACCTGCTGGCTGACGGCAACGGCGGCGTGACACCTCGCGGTAAAGCGATTCGCGTGCTCGACATCGGCGTCGGCGCCAACTGCATCTACCCCCTCATCGGCCAGCGCGAATACGGCTGGCACTTTGTCGGCAGCGACATCGACCCCCGCGCCCTCGATTGCGCCCAGGCCATCGTCAATGCCAACCCTGGCCTCGGCGAGGCAATCGAGCTACGCCTACAGACCTCACCCTCGGCGATATTCAAGGGCGTGTTGCGACAGGACGAGCTGTTTGATCTCAGCCTGTGCAATCCGCCGTTTCACGCCTCGCTTGCCGACGCACGGGCCGGCAGCGAGCGCAAATGGCAAAACCTGGGCAAACCGGCGCCGGGCGATGCCACCCCGGTATTGAATTTTGGCGGCCAGGGCAGCGAATTGCATTGCGCCGGCGGTGAAGAAGGCTTCATTAGTCGCATGGTCGCCGAAAGCCGTGAATTCTCGGCCCACTGCCTTTGGTTCACCACCCTGGTTTCAAAATCCGCCACCCTGGCGGCGGTCTATCGCGCCTTGAAACAAGCCGGCGTCGAGGAAAGCCGCACCCTGGAAATGGCCCAGGGCCAGAAGAAGAGCCGCATCGTTGCCTGGACGTATTTCAACAAAAGCCAGCAACAGGCATGGCGGGGAGGGCGGCGGCGCTAACCTGGGCAGTTGCTACGCCCACGCCTCGCCCAACGCCTGTGCCTGTTGCAAGACCAGTTCCACCGCCGCTTCCTGATAGTCCGGCGGGTACTTGTACTTGCGGAGGATGCGTTTGACCATCAGGCGCAGTTTGGCGCGAACGCTCTCGCGCGATGACCAATCGACGGTCACGTTGGCGCGCAGATTCTCGGTCAGTTCATGGGCGATTTTCTTCAGAATCTCGTCGCCGAGTTCCCGTACCGCCGACTCGTTGTCGGCCAGGGCGTCGTAGAAGCGGATTTCGTCGTCGTTCAGCCCCAGGTTTTCGCCGCGCTCGGCGGCGGCCTTGAACTTCTTCGCCATCTCGATCAGTTCTTCGATCACCTGCGCCGTTTCGATGGCCCGGTTCTGGTAGCGCTTGATGACGTTGCCCAGCAGTTCGGAGAACTTCTTTTCCTGCACCACGTTGCTGGCGAAGCGCGACTTGATCTCACCTTCCAACAGTCGTTCCAGCAGTTCCACCGCGAGGTTACGTTCAGGCAGGTTGCGTACCTCGGCCAGAAAGTCATCATCGAGGATGCCGATGTTCGGCTTGTCCAGCCCGACCGCGTTGAAGATGTCCACGACCTCTTCCGACACCACGGCGGAATTGATGATCTGCCGGATCGCCAGATCGCGTTCTTCGTTGGTCTTCTTCTTCTGGCTGATGTCGCGCTTGGTCAGGATGACCTTCACCGCCTGGAAGAAAGCCACCTCTTCGCGCACGGCCTTGGCTTCATCCAGGGTGCAGCAAAGCGTGAACGCCTTGCTCATCGCCAGCGCCGTATCGGCGAAGCGCTTCTTGCCGTCCTTCTGGCCCAGCACATGGTTGGCCGCCCCCGCCAGTCGCTTGTGGCCGGTCGTCAGGAAATCGCTGTAATCGAAGCCGTGCAGTATCCCGCGCAGCACGTCCAGCTTCTCTTCCAGCAGGGCATAGGCTTCGGCGGCATCCACCGTCGGGCGACCACGGCCCTTGCTGGCGGTGTATTCCTTCAACGCGCTGCGCAGTTCGTTGGCGATGCCGATGTAGTCCACCACCAAGCCGCCTTGCTTGTCCTTGAACACCCGATTGACGCGGGCGATGGCCTGCATCAGGTTGTGGCCCTTCATCGGCTTGTCGACGTAGAGGGTATGGACGCAGGGCGCATCGAAGCCGGTTAGCCACATGTCGCGCACGATCACCAGCCGTAGCGGGTCGGCGGGGTCTTTGAAGCGCTTCTCCAGGCGCTTCTTGGTCTGGGCGCTATAAATGTGGGGCCGCAGCAGCGCCTTGTCGCTGGCCGAGCCGGTCATCACGATCTTGACTGCGCCCTTCTCCGGGTCGGGGTCGTGCCAGTCGGGACGCAGCTTGATGATCTCGTTGTAGAGGTGGACGCAAATTTCGCGGCTCATGGCGACCACCATCGCCTTGCCCGTCTGCGCCTTGTTGCGCTCTTCAAAGTGGGCTACCAGATCAGCCGCCACGCTGGCGACGCGCGGTTCCGCTCCGACCACCTTTTCCAAGGCGGCCCAGCGGCTTTTCAGTTTGGCCTGCTGGCTTTCTTCCTCGTCCTCGGCCAGTTCGTCGACCTCGGCATCAATCTGCGGCAAGTCTTCGGCTTTCAGCGCCAGCTTCGCCAGCCGCGATTCAAAGTAGATGGCGACCGTTGCGCCATCTTCCTTCGACTGCTGCATGTCGTAGATGTGGATGTAGTCGCCGAACACGGCGCGGGTGTCGCGGTCTTCCGACGATACAGGCGTGCCCGTGAAGGCCACAAACGTGGCGTTGGGCAGGGCATCACGCAGATGCTGGGCGTAGCCCACCTGATACGTCGCCGTCGGCTCCGCCGCGATCAATGCCTGCGGCTCATTGGCGCTGGCGGTAGTAAGCGCAGTCAGGCGCTTCGGCCCCTGGGCCGCTTTGCTCACCTTGAGCTTGGCCTCAAAGCCGTATTGCGTTCGGTGCGCCTCGTCGGCGATGACGACGATGTTGCGGCGGTCAGAGAGAACCGGGAAGGTGTCTTCATCTTCGCCCGGCATGAACTTCTGGATGGTGGCGAAGACGATGCCGCCGGAGGCGCGCTTGCTGAGTTTGTCGCGCAGGTCCTGCCGGGTAGTGGCCTGCACCGGCTGATCGCGCAACAAGTCCTGCGCCAGGGAGAAGACGCCGAATAGCTGGCCGTCGAGGTCGTTGCGGTCGGTGATGACGACGATGGTTGGGTTCTCCATCGCCGCGTCCTGCATCACCCGTGCGGCAAAGCAGGTCATGGTGATGCTCTTGCCGCTGCCTTGGGTGTGCCAGACAACGCCGCCTTTATGATCGCCGCCGGAACGGGACGCCGCCACAACCCGACTGATCGCGGCGCGCACGGCATGGAACTGGTGATAGCCGGCAATCTTCTTCACCAGCCCACCGTCGTCCTCAAACAGAATGAAGAAGCGCAGGTAGTCGAGTAGATAGGTCGGGGCCAGCGCGCCACGGATCAGGGTTTCCAGCTCGTTGAACTGGCCCAGCGGGTCAAGCGTCTCGCCGTCGATGGTGCGCCATTGCATGAAGCGCTCGGTGTCGCTGGAAAGCGAACCCAAGCGCGCTTCGCTGCCGTCCGAAATGACCAGCACTTCGTTGTAGTAGAAAACATCGTGAATCTGTTCCTTGTAGGTCTGTATCTGGTCGTAGGCTTTCCAGATGTCGGCCTTCTCATCGGCGGGGTTCTTTAGCTCGACTAGCACCAGCGGCAGGCCATTGACGAACAGGATGATGTCGGGGCGGCGGGTGTGATGCGCGCCCTTGATCGAGAACTGGTTGATGGCCAGCCATTCATTGTTCTTGGGACTGTTGGCAGATTCCGCCCAGTCGATGAGGCGAACAAGGTCGCCGCGCGTATCGCCGTCCTTCTGGTATTGCACCGGCACCCCAGCCACCAGCAGTTGATGAAAGTGACGGTTGGCCGATAGCAGGGCCGGAATGCCCAGATCGACGACTTGCCTCAGCGCATCCTCCCTGGCCGCCAGGGGGATGCCTGGGTTCAGGCGATGAATCGCAGCGCGCAGACGCTCAAGCAGCAGCACCTGCCGATAGTCGGCACGTTCCGGGTGGTCGCCATCGACCGCGATATCCGGGCCGAACAAGCGGGTGTAGCCCACATCGGCCAGCCAGCCCAGTGCTTCCTGTTCGAGTTGATCTTCGGTCACTTCAATTCATCCAGATCGGTCAAGTAAGCGGCGTCGCCGGCCAATTCGGCCTCGATCGCCTCGATGCTCGGCAGGCTGCGCCCCAGCGTTTCCGGCAAATCGCGCAGCAGTTGGTATTCGGCCACGCCGATCGGCTTCTCGATGCCGGAAAGGGCGTACTCCGCAACCAGACGATTCTGCTGCTTGCACAGCAAAAGACCGATGGTCGGCTTATCGTCCTCGGCCTTGATCTGTGCATCAACCGCCGAAAGATAGAAGTTGAGTTGGCCGGCATGCTCGGGCTTGAAGGCGGTGGCTTTCAGCTCGATGACGACATAGCACTTCAAGCGGGTGTGATAGAAAAGCAGGTCGATGAAGAACTCGTCACCGGCCACTTCCAGCCGGAATTGCCGCCCGACGAAGGCGAAGCCGGCGCCCAGTTCGAGCAGGAAGCGCGTGATGTGACGGATCAGGCCACCCTCGATTTCCCGTTCGTGTGCGTCGTTGCCCAAGCCGAGAAAATCGAACAGGTAAGGGTCTTTCAGGGTTTCCTGCGCCAGGGCGGACTCGGGAGCCGGCAGGCGCGCGACGAAATTGCTTACCGCCGCCCCTTGGCGTTGGTGCAGCCGATTCCTGATATTGAGTTCCAGCGTCGTGCGCGACCAGCCGCGCTGCACGGTTTGCACGGCGTACCACTCGCGCTCGGCGGCGCTGTCCAGCTTGGTCAGCAGCGTCACGATATGGAACCACGGCAATTGGTCAGCAGGCTGCTGACCAAATTGGCAATTCGGGCAATGCTGGGCGAAAAAGCGCATGTACTTGAGGTTGCTGCCTGACCAGCCGCGCATATCCGGGAAAGCCTCTTTCAGATCAAGCGCCAGCCGGTCGATGACCTTTGCCCCCCAGCCTTGCGCCTCCTGCCGCGCCAGAATCTCGCTGCCAATGCGCCCGTAGAGTTGCACCAGTTCGGCATTGACGGCCAGCGCGGCGCGCTGTCGGGCATGGGTAATGTCCTGCTTGAGCTGGCTCAGCCAGTCGGCGTAGCCGTCGGGCAGCCCAGGCAAGGGTGACGAGGGGGTCATGCAGTGGCTTCCTCAAGGAGCGCTTCCGCTTCCGGCAGGCGCAGTTGGCCGGAAATCAGGCGGGGGAGAAGGGTGTCGCGGAGGGTGGCGAGGGTTTGGGCTTGCAAGATATTTTCATTCGCACGATCTATGAAATACGACACAACATTGCTATACGCAACCTGCAATGATTCCGGTGGCAAGATTATCGGCATTAGTTCAAGCGAGTTATTCCACTTCGCATAGGGGATCGTGGAACCTTCCGAATGTTGGGTCGCGTAGTGGATGGTTGTGTCTTGATATGCTTGAAGCAGTGCAAAGGCTTTGGCATCTGTATTTCTGGAAACTAGCGTAAACACAGTTGTCCTAGTAACACCGTCAAAAGGTGCAGCACATACCTTGTGAAAGTAAGGTCGCATTGCACCAAACAGGATGTCGTTCTTGCGAAATAGGATCAGGCTGCTGTTGGCCTCGGTGCCTGACTTGTAGTCCTGAAGAAAAGGTACTTTGGCGCTGATGCTTTCGATAGGGACATAAGGAAATTTCTCGGTTTGGGCTGTTGGCTTTGTCCTTTCGTTACGAAGAGAAAGTAGATCGCCAAGTTCTCCAACGCTCCATCCCTTCGGCACCAACCCCAGCTCCGATTCCTCAAAGCTGTCCGGGAATAGTGCGGCGGTGGCTTCATCCATCCCTTCCGGGGCGCGGCCTTCCTGCTTGGCGCGGACGGGATCGAAATCGACAAACCACGATTTGAACAGCGCCTGCGCGATGGCTTCCAGGGTAGCGTTGGTTTCGCTTAGGAGGGTGATGCGGTCGTCAAGGGCACTAAGGAAAACTGAAAGTTCGCGTTGTTCTATGGCGCTTGGCATCAACAGCGGAAGTGCCTTAACGATATCCGTGTTTAGATTGGGCATAACAGCCCCAACTGCATGCGTTCGCAACCAGTCGAATGCCAAATTGCTCGATAGATAACTCGACAGATATTGAGGAACAACTCTGGCACTGTTAGTACGCAGCAGCAACGCCCCCGTGCCACAAAGTGCCCCCTCAAATCGCTTATCAACAATTGCGGAAAGGCCAGTTGCTTGTGCGCCTCTCCGTGCGAATAAGATATCACCCAATTTCAGCCTATGACGCGAGAGTTCATTTGCCTTTGTCGCTGATACTTTTGGAACTTCTATGTCGAGAATTCTTCCGCGTCCTATTGCCTCGGTTGGAATAACGGGCACTCCATCAACAACGTAGTCGTACTGATGAAGCTGGGAACCAAATGGGCCAGTTTGAACTATTGCCTCGCCTGAATTAACCAAGTCGCCAATAGTTATTCGCACCCAATCAGAACTCATACCCCAGCCCCCCCAGCTTCTGCCGGATCAACTGATCGAGTTCCGCCCCCTTCGCCATCTGCTCCCCCAGCTTCTCGGTGAGCGCCTGCATCTTGTCGGCGAAGGCTTCGTCGTCGTCCTCGACCGCTTCCGCGCCGACGTAGCGACCGGGGGTCAGGACATGCCCGTGTTCGGCAATCTCAGCCAGCTTAACGCTGCGGCAATAGCCGGGGGTATCCAGATACTCGCCAGCATCTTTCTCCCCACGCCAAGCCGCCACGGTGCCGGCAATACGGGCGATGACTTCATCGGTTAGTTCGGCCTGCACCCGGCTAATCATGGTGCCCAGCTTACGGGCGTCGATGAACAGCACTTCGCCCTTGCGGGTGGTCTTCTGCTTGGCGAGAAACCACAGGCAGGCGGGAATCTGGGTGTTGAAGAAGAGTTGGCCGGGTAGCGCGATCATCACTTCCACCACGTCGCCTTCGACCATCGCGCGGCGGATGTCGCCTTCGCTGTTTTGGCTGGAACTCATGGAGCCGTTGGCCAGCACGATGCCGGCGCGGCCTGATGGCTTCAGGTGGTAGAGCATGTGCTGCAACCACGCATAGTTGGCGTTGCCGGCAGGCGGGTCGCCAAACTCCCAGCGCGGGTCGCCGGTCAGGCTGCCGTGCCACCAGTCGCTGATGTTGAAGGGGGGATTGGCAAGAATGAAGTCGGCGCGCAGGTCGGGGTGCTGGTTGCGGGTGAAGGTATCGTCGGGTTCGCGGCCCAGGTTGTAGTCGATGCCGCGAATGGCGAGGTTCATCGCCGCCAGCCGCCAGGTGGTCGGGTTGGACTCTTGCCCGTAGATGGAGACATCGCCCAGCTTGCCGCCGTGGGCTTCGATGAATTTCTCGCTCTGCACGAACATGCCGCCCGAGCCGCAGCAGGGGTCATAGACCTTGCCGTGGTGGGGGGCGAGGACGGCAACCAAGGTCTTGACGATGCTGGCCGGGGTGTAGAACTGCCCGCCCTTCTTGCCTTCGGCGCTGGCGAACTGGCCGAGGAAGTATTCATAGACCTGCCCCAGCACGTCACGGGCTTTGCCCGGATCGTCGCCAAAGCCGATGGTGGAGACAAGATCGACCAATTCGCCCAGCTTGCCATCGGGCAACTGGGCGCGGGCGTAACGCTTGTCGAGGATGCCTTTCAGCTTGGGGTTCTCGACCTCGATAACGGCCAGGGCGTCGTCGATGCGCTTGCCGATGTCCGGCTGCTTGGCGGCGGCGCGCAGGCTCTCCCACCGGGCGGTTTCGGGCACCCAGAAGACATTCACTTCTTTGTAGTAGTCCCGGTCTTCCAGTTCAGCCGCCAGCGCTTTGGCGTCGGCGTCATGGAGGAAGTAGTCGTCGGCCTTGTCGGCAAAGCGCCGCTCAAGTTCCGCACGCCGGGCGGCGAAGGTATCGGAAACGTACTTGACGAAGATCAGGCCAAGAACAAGGTGCTTATATTCCGCTGCGTCCATGTTGGCGCGCAGCTTGTCGGCAGTCGCCCACAGGGTTTTCTTGATGTCGTCGATCATTCAGGGGAGGCTAAATAAACGGGGCCAGGCTCACCGAACGGCAGTAGAACAACGGTAGCCCCTGGCGAATTCGCGGGAGGCATATCGTATCAGCATCGCTGTTGTCCGGGAATGAGAGACAACCGGGGCAGAACGAATTGCCGCTCCCGTTCAAGCATCGAGCCACGGGCCGCATGCAGCGGCGCTTCCCGCCTTGCCTTGCCTGCAAGCGCCAATCGACGAGGCTTGCAGGCTTGCCTGTCGTGGCAGCGCCATTAGGCGCGGCTTTCAGGCCGACAGTGCTTCGCCGGCTGCTTTTGCCGCCGCCCAGGGGGCGGGCTTGCGCACTGCCTGCCACACCGGGCTTTCGATGGAGAGGGCGAGCTGCCTGGCGAGTTCGACCATGCCGGCGTAACCGGCGTAGCCGAATTCGCGCTCCTGGTTGATGTCGAGGAAGGGGATGCGGGCCTTGAGTGCGGTGTAGAGGTTGCGGCCGCCGGCGATGAGGATGTCGGCCTTGAGGTCTTTGTAGGCACCGAGCAGGCCCTTGGGGCTGCCGTCTTCGATCATCTTGGCGTCATCGCCCATGATTTCGCGGATGCGGGCCTTGTCTTCCTCGGTGGATTTTTTGGTGCCGGTGGCGACCACGGTCATGCCCAGGTCTTGCAGGGCAGAGACGATGGACCAGGATTTGACGCCGCCGGTGTAGAGCAGCACCCGTTTGCCGGCGAGGCGCTGGCGCCAGGGGGCGAGGGCGGCGTTGGCCTTGGCTTCTTCGCGCTGGATCAGGGCTTCGGTGCGGGCGCTGAGGTGGGGGTCGTTCAACAGCTTGGCGAAGTCGCGCAGGGCCTGGGAGACATCCTTGACGCCGTAGAAACTGCCCTCGAAGAAGGGGACGCCGTGCTGTTCCTGGAGTTTGCGCGCGACGTTGAGCAGGGCCTTGGCGCAGACCACCATGGTGGCCTCGGCGCGGTGCATGGATTGCACTTCGCGGAAGCGGGCATCGCCGGAAAGGGTGGCGAGAATGCGGATGCCGAGTTCGTCGAACAGGGGCGCCATATGCCAGAACTCGCCGGCAATGTTGTATTCGCCGATCAGGTTGACGTCATGCACCTTCATGCCGGCGGGCAGCGTGGCCAACACTTCAGGGGCCACCGGTTCCGGTTCGCCGGTGCCGATCACGTACTTGAACATGGCTTCCCCGCCGAGGCGGTTGCCGAGATTCTTGGTGCCGTAGAAGCCGGCGGCATCCACCGGCACCACGGGTACGCCATAGCGTTCGCTGGCGGCTTTGCAGACGGCTTCCATGTCGTCGCCGATCAGCGCCGTGACGCAGGTGGAATAGACAAACACGGCGGCGGGCTGGTAGTCGTCGACGGCTTGCTTGATGGCGTGGAACAGGCGCTTCTCGCCACGTCCCATGATGACGTCGGTGTCGGTGAGATCGGTGGTCATGCCGATCTTGTAAAGGGCGGGGCCGGAGGAGCGGGCGCCGCGGTTGTCCCAGGAAGAGCCGGCGCAGGCGATCGGGCCGTGGACGATGTGGGCCACGTCGGCAATCGGCAGCAGGGCGATCTGGGCGCCATCAAAGGCGCAGCCGCCGGCGGTGGCGCCGGGCTTGGGCTTGGCGCAGCCGGATTTCTCCTTGGTGTTATGGGCGCAAGCCGGTTCGTCGAGAAGGGCGGCTATTTCCGTGGCTTTGAGGGACATGGGGGTCTCCTGGGGTTTGTTAGAGCTAGTGCAAGCCCTGTGCCATAGCGAGGGCATTGAATCTAAAGAGTTATTGTTGCTTCTTGGCATGTCGTAAAACCAACAATCCGGGGTGTCGGTGGGGGCGGCGTAGGAAGAAATTACGCCGTTGGGTTGACACTCTGCAATTCAGAGTAATATGCTCTGCGTTACAGAGTTACGTTTTATGGGAAGGAATTCGACATGGGGCAGGGGGCCAGAGGGTGATGACGGATCGGCCCGAGGCGGTCGCCATGGCGCGGCAGCGCAGGCCCCTGGCTTGGCTGCTGGGTGTGTCGCTGCTGCTGCATCTGGCCTTGATTGGGCTGGTGCCGATGCCGCATTGGGGAGATACGCGGAGCGACTTGGCTTCACCTTCTGCTACCCGTTTACAGGTGCGGCTGGCACCGGCGGAGCGGCACGTCGCTGTTCTGGAACCGCAGCGCGTTACGGCGGATGCAGCGCCGTCGCGTGGAACCGCGACGGTGCCCCGGTCCGCGCTACAACAAGCCCCCGCGCCGGTTCCTCGGGTAAGTCTCGCTCCGTCCGCGCCGCCGGCTGTGGCCGCACCGAGCGCGGCGGCATTAATGGACAGTGCGCGGCAGATGGCGCGCACCGAAGCGATTCGGCTGGCCCCGCATCGTGGGAAAGCCCCATCGCCTCAGGACGGCAAGCCTTCGCCGGAAGCCGTCGTGGCGGCCATGGCGGCGCGCTCTCGCCTCCAGCCGGAAGAGACGCGGCTTGCCGATGGCACCCTGCGCGTGGTGAATCAGTGGGGTGTGCGCTATTGCACCAAGGCGCCGCCGGACTTCCAGCGTTCCGGCCCGGTGGGCCACGATGCGGTGGTGACGAATTGTTTATAGCGCGGCAAGCGCTGCGTTGAGGGGGAAGAACGCTATGGCAACCAGCAATCAACTGCAATCCATTCAGGCCATGCTTACGGCGGGGCAGCGCTGTGTGCATCTGGACCGTCACAGCCTGCTGCTGTGGGGCGGCGTGGGCGGGGTCATGTGCGGCTTCACCGATCAGGTGCTGACGCCGGAGCGCTTCCCTGACCTGACGCAACGTGCGGTGGCCTTGCTGATCTGGCTCGGCTTTTGGTTCGGCCTCATGGCCTGGGTCGATCATCGACTGACGCGCCATGTGCGCTCGGCGCGGGAGGAGACGCTACCGTTCGCCCAGCAACAGATCACACGCGCCTGGTGGATGCTGATGGTGCTGGGCATCCTGTGTTCCTTCGCCATGTTTTTTCACGGCGGCGGGGCGATGATCTACGCCCTCTGGGCGGTGCTGCTGGGGCTGGGCATGTTGCTGTTCGGTCTGTTCTCGCGCCCGCTGATCGAATGGATCGGCCTGGCGACCATCTTGATCGGCGTCGGCGGTCTTGCGGCAGGGCTGCCGATGACGACGGCCCAGTGGCTTACCGCGTCCTGCTTTGCCGTGGGTCTGCCCCTGGCGGGCTGGTTGGTGCATCACGTGGATGACCACTCCCGGCTTAAGCGTCTGCTGGCCCTTGGCATCTGGCTGGTGGCGGTGGTTGGAGGCGGCCTCGGCGTGGCGCGCCTCTCTCCCGGCATGGCGCTGCCCGACGCCGACACACCGCTGGTGACCGTTGATCCCGGTAGCACGATTCCGCTACGGGTCGAGATGGGCGGCCCGTTGGTGAGTATTTCCCCTGATATCACGCTGCCGGTGGTGGTGAGCCGAAAGGTGCAGGTGGCGCTGAAGGATGGTCAGCCGGATGGCCGCTATCGCATCGACGACCAGCCCTGGAGCCGGGTGCGGGACGGCGCGCTCTACCTGCGTATCGACCGGATTCAGCCCCAGATGGGGCGCGGCGGTGCAGAGATCGTGGTGCATGGCAACTTTACTTTTGCTGGAGACAAACAATGACGAACGCTCTTCCGACGCTTGACGCCCTTTTGCACCAGCCGGTGCGCACCCAGATCGCCGCCTACTTGGCCGGGCGCGGCGAGGCGAGTTTTGCCGAACTGAAACGCGCCCTGGCGGTCACCGACGGCAACCTGGATGCCCATATGACCAAGCTGGTGGAGGCCGGCTACGTGGAGTCGCGCAAGGAAGCCGCCTCCGCCGGCCGGCCGCAGACCGTATTCACCTTGACCGAGCCGGGGCGCGCGGCTTTTGCCGGCTATGTCAAAGCCCTGGCGGCCTTGCTTAATCCGCAGCCGGAAACGACGGCGGAGTCTGCCCCATCCCTCTTTATCCGACCCGTCTGAAAGGAAACAGCATGTCGAAACGTACTCTGTTGGGCGCTACCCTGATCCTTGCCTTGTCCGGTTGCGCCTCTATGCTGCCGCCCTCCCAGGACAAGCTGGCGTCGCTGCCAGTGGTGGAGTTTCCGGCCGCGCCGCCGGCGGGGGAGTTCATCCTCAAACTGCCTGCTGGCAAGCCGATCCCGACGCGGGTGCTGATCGAGGGCAGCGCCCTGGCCAGCGGCGCGGATCAGACGCTGAACGCCACCTTGCCCCGCGATCTTTACATCCACCAACGCTGGGCCAGCGAGGACGGCAAGAACTGGAAACCGGTCAAGGATCTCCTCGACATCAAAATTGCGATTTCCCTGCCCTCCGACGAACACCCGAAACCGGGCGAGATTCGCGTCACGGTGGATCGAAAAGAAGCGAAGTAGGGGTTAGAAGCCGTAGGGCTTGTGCAGCCAGTTCTTGACGATTTTGAGGTCGCGCTCCGGCAGGTAGGCAAAGCCGGCGGCGGCGTCTTCGGCGACGGTGCGGGCGACCCAGTGGGGCACGGCCTTGGTGGTGAGCATGTGGAAATACCAGGCGAAGGGGTAGCCCAGGTGGCGGTCGAAGGCGGTGAGGGCTTCGTTGAGGGCGAGGCCGCTGGTGCCTTCCCGTGCGCTCATTTTGGGGGCTTCACCGTTGATGGCAGGCACCGGGTTGGCGCGGGTGATGGTTTGCTGGAAACGGTCCAGATGTTCGCGCAGGGCGATCACCCAGTGGTTGGGCAGGTCGGTGGCGTGGCCGGCGGAACTCTGCTCCCAGTCGGCGACGAAGCGGTGGATCGGCTGCGGTTCCAGGGCCTGGGTGCGCATGCGGGCGAGGATGTCGCCGACGTGGGTGAGGCGGCGGACGGCGTAGAACGGCAGGCCGATGGGCTGGCCGTGAGCCTGGTCAGCCTGGCGCGGGTCCACAAATTCATCCAGGGAGGCGGGCACCGGGTCGCGGTCGAAAAGTGGATGGGCGAGGCTTTCTTGCAGGTCTTCAATTTCCAGTTGCAGGAAGTCGGCGGCGCCGGAGCCGGCCGGGGCCACCAGATAGTGGGTGCGGCCATGCAGGCGGGTGGCCTTGAGGCCGCTGCCGGCGTGGTCGTCGAGTACGGCAACCATGTCGCCGTCGCGTTCATCGAGGGCGGCTTCGGCCCATTGTTCCAGGTTGTCGGCGACTTTCTTGCCGCTGCTGTCCACCACTCCGCCGAGGCGATACCAGCCGCCGCGACAGAGCACTTGGCGGAAGGAGAATTCCGGTAGGTGCTTCAGCACTTCCTTGCTCAGGGCGCCAGGACCGGCGGCCACCGGGGCGAGGGCGCAGGCCTCGACGACAGATTGGGCGAGGGTTTTGCAGCGTTCGCTCCAGGCGGTGGCGGTCATGGGGTTTCTCCGGCGTTGGATGGATGGGAGGATGAGTCGAGGGATTGGGTTTCGAGGCGCTGCCAGACGGCGGCGCGGACTTCGGCTTCGGGGTCGTTGAGCAGGGCGCGCACTGACTCCAGCGGAGCGCGGGCGACGGCGGCATGGCGCACCCACCAGTCGGTGTCGGCCAGCATGTGGGCGGCGAGGTCGGGCAGGGCGCGTTCGGCGACGATGCGCCGTACTTCCGCTTCGCTATCGTCGGCCATCTGATGCAAGGCGAAGGTGGGCAGGCGGGCGGCCACGGACTTGCGTACTTCGCGCTCCGGGTCGTGGGCCATGCGCAGCAGCTTGCCGTGGGGCAGGCGGCGGGCGACGACAACGCGCACCAGATAGTCCGGATCGCTGGTGAGTTGCAGCAGCTCGTCTTCGGTCAGGCGGTTGGCGAGGGTGATGCGCACTTCCCGGTCCGGGTCGGCCAGCATGCCGACCAGTTCAGTCACCGGCAGGCGCGTGGCGACGACGCGGCGCACCACTTCGTCACTGTCACCGACCAGGGGGGCAAGGAGTTCTTTGGGGGCGTATTGGGCGGCGATGGCGCGGCGCTCCCAGAAAATATCGTTCAGGTAGCGCTGAGCTTCGTCGCGGTTGGCGCGGAAGAAGCGGTCGATCTGGCGTCCGCTGTGGGCGCGGACGCAGGTGTCGCCGGGGGTGCAGCGGCGGGCATCGAGGAGTTCGGTGGCGTGGCGGCAGCCATCACACAGCACCGAGGCGTCGGCGGGCTGGAACTCGGGCGCTTCCGGGGGCAAGGCCTTCATGGTGGCAACAGCCAGCGTCGGCGCGGGGCGAATCAGTCGGCCTCGTCCACCAGGGCGACCACAACGCCGGTGGCGGCGGCGAGGTCGGGCGTGAATTCGATGCAGTGACCGCTGGCGCCGGTAATCAGGTAGAGGCGGTAATCGCCTGCCGTGGCGACCGGGGCCACCCGTGGCGACACGTCGTCGTCACTGCAATGGGTGAAGTGGACGTTGGGGAAACGGCCGCGCAAGCCGGCTACATCGGTGTTCGCGCTTACGGCCGCAGTGATTTCGGCAAGAGTTTCGGGGGACATCATGCCTCCTCTTCAGCTTCCTCAGCGTCCATATACTGGGCCAGGGAGGCGGCGGGGACGCCCATCACCTTGGCCAGCCAGGGTGGCGGGGTAAGCAGAGCCTGTTGCAGACGGACGATGACATCGCGGGTCGGGCCGGCCTTGGGAATCTTGATCGGATGGGCGCCGGTGCGCACCACCTTGGCGGCGGCGGGGCCGCCGATGGACTGCATGTAAACCACCTGGCAGTCGGCAATCAGGGCGGCGCGGGCGACGTTACGGTCTTCTTCGTCATCGGCGGCGAGGGTGGGGCGGGCGTCGATGAGGCGCACGTCGGTGGGCGACACCTGGTAGATCAGGAAGCGTTCGCAGGAGCCGAAGTGGCCGTCGAGTTCCTCGCCGTTGTTGGAGGCGAAGGCCACCCGGATCGAGCCCGGCAGGTCGCCTTCGGTGTAAGCGTCGAGGGTGGGCAGTTCGCTGTTTTCCACGCCTTCGCCCCAAAGCAGGCGCACGGCGCCCTTGAGGACATCTTGCTCGACGCCGACGGCGCAGTTTTCGTCGGCGTGATCGCCAGCGATGATCTCGCGCAGGTCGGTGACGGTGATCTGTTTGAGCTTGGTTTCGGTCAGGGGCAGCCCCAGCCGTTCGGCGATGGCGGTAACCAGGCCGGCGGCGCCGAGTCCGGGAATTTCACGGGCCGCGAGAGCAATGCGCAGGGCCGCTTCGTGGGTCATGGATTGGGACTTGGACATGAGGCTTCCCCTTGGGTCGGAAAAGAACAGCTTAGATATACACGATGCAAGCATCACCGGCGGGGCAGACTTCGACGCACTTGGGCGAATCGTGTTCGCCTTCGCACTCGGTGCAGGTGTCCTTGGCGATCTTGAAAATGCCGCCCTTGTCGGTGATCGACTTGGTCGGGCAGACGGGAACGCAGTCGCCGCAGGAAGTGCACTCTGCTTGAACGATCTTCATTGCCATGATGAATCTCCTTGAATTAGGTGGGCTATTCGACGCCGTCGAGCCGTTTGGCGCGAAGGGTGATGGGTAGCCGGGCAGGGGCGGGCTGGGGGTCGATGTAATACACACCGCCGTTGCCGAGCTTGATTTCGCCGCCCCACTTTTCCGGGGTGTCGAATTCCATCGAGGTGATGCTGTCCTCGATGTCGCGCTTGGGTAGGTAGAACACGTAGCCCCCTTTGTCACCGGGGCCCTTGCGGATCATGATGTTGGCCATGGGCCTTCTCCCTGAGAGTGCCGGCGGAGTCTTGTGAACTCCGCCGGCCCGGCCATTAACGCACGAGGTCGTGGTTGTAGTCGGTGGTGCCCATACCGCGGGTCTCGTCGTCAAGACGTTCGAGGACGGCATTGGTCAGGGTGGTGAGGATGTACATGGCGCCCTCGTAACCCATCGTGGTCATGCGATGCAGGTGGTGACGGTCGAAGATCGGGAAGCCGATGCGGATCAGCGGCACCTCGAACTCCTTGCCCTTATGCAGGGTGTCGCGCTGGATGTACTTGCCGTAGGAGTTGCCGATGAGGAAATCCGGCTTCTCGGTGAAGCACAGGCTGCGCAGATGCCACAGGTCGCACCCGGGGTAGGTCTTGGCGTTGGCGCCGTAGGGCGAGGACGCGAGCAGCGCCTTCATCGCCTTGTCCCACTTCTTGCTGCCGTTGTTGCAGAGGATGTGGGTGGGCTCAATGCCGAATTCCATCATCACCTTGACCATGCCCATGAGGAAGTCCGGATCGCCGTAGATGGCCATCTTCTTGCCGTGGAGCCAGGCATGGGAGTCGGTCATCATGTCGATCAGGCGGCCGCGTTCGAGCTTGATGGACTCGGGGATCGGCTTGCCGGTGACTTCGGAAACCTTCATCAGGAATTCGTCGGTCCACTCGACACCCATGGGGATGTTGAGCTTCGGCACTTCATGGTTCCAGGTGCCTTCGACGTACTTCTTGGTCTTGT
>Ga0316605_10000993_pt1 | contig 17320 bp, 15 predicted proteins | sample OWC_soil_day20_n_FD_207666 | JGI IMG/M metagenome (GOLD analysis project Ga0316605, IMG submission 207666) | Wetland soil microbial communities from Old Woman Creek delta, Ohio, United States - OWC_soil_day20_noCT | ecosystem: Environmental > Terrestrial > Soil > Wetlands | place: USA: Ohio...
TTGCCGTCCACCGTGAAGGTGTCCAGGAAGCCCGGGAACTTGCCCAGGATGGGCACGCTGCGATCCCAGTAGTAGGCGATGAGCTCGCTCACCGGGAAACCTTCCTTGGCGTAGCGGATGGCCGGGGCCAGGACCTGGGCCATGGGCAGCTTGCCGAATTTTTTGTGCAGCTCGAACCAGCCGTCCACGCAGCCGGGCACGCTCACGGGCAGGGGGCCGTGGGGCGGGATGTGCTTGAGGCCCAGCTTCTGGAAATGCTCCAGCGTGAGCGATTTCGGGGAGCGCCCGCTGGCGTTGAGGCCGTGCAGCTTCCGGCCCTTGGCGTCCCACACGATGGCGTAGAGGTCGCCGCCCATGCCGCTGCCCGTGGGTTCCATGAGGCCCAGGGCCGCGTCCGCCGCGATGGCGGCGTCCACCGCCGATCCGCCCTGCTTCAGCACGTCCAGGGCGATCTGGGTCACCAGGGCCTGGCTGGTGCAGGCCATGCCGTGCTGGGCGGCCACCTCCGAGCGGGTGGCGAAGGCCCGGCCCGTGACCCGATCCCCGGCCCGGAGGGCAGGGGACTGGGTCGCGGCCAGCGTCAGGCTGAAGGCGAGGGCGAGGCGGAAACGCGGGCTGGACATGGAACCTCCCGGAGGCGGGATGGGAACTGAAGGCTGACGTCAGTGTGGGCTAGTTCAGGACGTCATCGGCGCCGGGCCAGCAGGTGTCGCCCAGGCGGCGAGTGGTGATGGTGACCGGGGCGCCCTGCGCGCCCGGGTTGAACTTGGGGTCCAGGATGCGGGCGATCTGATCCTTGAGATCGTCCAGGTGGGCCTTTGCGGCCTTGTCCTGGGCGGCCTTGTCCTGGGTGGGCTTGGCCACCAGGGCCTGGAGGGCCTTCAGCTCAGCCCGCACGGCGCCGCGGGTGTCATCGGCGGTGTTCACGGGCAGGAGGCTGAGGCCCAGGCCGCCCATGGCCACGCTGGGCGTCGGCGGCTGGTTGAGCAGGTTGCCGAGCAGGTCCAGGTAGGCGCGCTGGAGGTTGCGGCGGTAGGGATCCACGCGGGATCCGGGCCGCTGCAGCTCGGTGAAGATGCCGCCGCGCAGGTCCAGCAGCAGCTGGCCGGCGGAATAGGCCTTGTCGCCCAGCAGGGATTCCTGCTCCTCCAGGCGGGTGAGCCGGGCCCGGTCCAGCAGGGTCATGAGGACCCCGCGCTGGGCTCCCAGCAGCCGCATCTGTCCGCTGCCCGGTTCCAGCTTGGCGAGCAGCGCCGGATCGAGGATCCAGGCGGGCGTCTTGAACACGGCGCCCTGCAGGTATTTCACGGCCTCGGCCTGGCGGGCCCGGGCGATGGGCGTGAAGCGGCCGCCGGACTGCCCGGCGTGCTTGTTCTCGGTGTCAAAGCCGCCCACGAGCTGGGCCACGTGGCCCAGCTCCCGGCGCCACTGGCCCCAGACGGCATCGTAGAGGTGGGCCAGCTCGCGGAAGTCCTGGCCGGGCTTCAGGGCCACCTGAGGCAGGTAGCCCATGACGCGCTGGAGGTTCTTGGTGCCCAGGGTGGTGGCGCCCACGGGATCGGCGTCGCCCACGGCCTCGGTCTGCTCGCCGGGGTCGGCGCCCAGGGCGCCGGCGGTGGAGAAGCGCAGCCAGGGTTCGGTCTCCTGCGGCTTCAGCCAGGCGTTCAGCGTGGCCTTCTCGTCATCCGAAGTCTTGGCTTCGGGGATGGGGGTGTAGCCCCATTTCACGGCCAGCATGTCGTAGGGGCCGACCTTCGGGATCAGGTCGGCGGGTTCGAAGTTGTCTTCAGGCTGTGCCACGTAGTTGAAGCGGCTGTAGTCCATGAGGGTGGACACGTGGCCCATCTGCTTCACCCAGGCCTTGTCTCGCACCTTCACCAAGGGGTACTGGGAGCTGGCCTTGAAGTTGTGGGGGAATCCCAACGAATGTCCCACCTCGTGGGTCACCACGTAGGCCAGCATCTCGCCCATGAGGTCGTCGGGCAGGGGCATGGCCTGGGCGCGCTTGTCCAGCGGCGCCACCTGGGTGAAATACCAGTCGCGCTGCAGCTGGAGGATGTTGTGGTAGAGCACGATGTCGGCTTCCAGGATCTCGCCGGTGCGCGGGTCGCTGATGTGCGGGCCGTAGGCGTTGGCCACGGGGGAGGGCACCCAGCGGATCACGGAGTAGCGGGCGTCGCCGGCGTCGAAGTCGGGGTCCTCCTCCTTGCTGGGCGCCAGCTTGGCCACGATGGCCTGCTTGAAACCGGCGGCCTCGAAGGCCGGCTGCCAGGCCTCCACGCCCTTCTTCACGAAGGCCACCCATTTCTCCGGCGTGGCGCGGTCGATGTAGAAGGTGATGGGCTTCACGGGCTCGCTCACGGCGGCGGCGGGATCCTTCTTCTCCAGACGCCAGCGGGTGATGTAGGTGCGGCGCATGGCTTCGTGCTCGTCGCGGCCGTAGTCGGTGCTCCGCACGCTGAAGAACCCCAGGCGCTCGTCGAAGACGCGGGCCATCATGGGTTTCTCGGGCAGCTGCACAAAGGAATAGAACATCGTCACCGTGCCGCTGGTCCCGGGGCGCAGCGACGGCGTGCCGAAGGGCGTGGGCGCCATGGGGGCTCCCGCCGGGGCGAAGGGCGCGCTGTAGGTCTGCACGGCCTCCACGTTCAGGTTCGCGGGAAAGACCTTCACCTTGTCGACGTAGCTGCGGTTGGCGTCGAGCACCTGGGCGCCCAGGAGCTGGCGCGCGCTCAGCTCGGGCACTTCCGTGGTGAACAGGCGGCTCGCCTCGATGACCGGGGCGCCGTCCTTGGCGAAGGCTTCCACGGGGAAGCTCATGAGGATGGTGTCGGCGGTGGAGGCTGCCACGGCCTTGGCCACGGGCTTCGTCGGATCGGCCACCACCGCGTGGGAGACCTGCTGGAGCAGGATCCGGTGGTCCTTCAGCACCCAGCGCACCACATCGGAATCCACCACCCGGCCGGCGTGGTCGATGTTGGCGGGCGTGCGATTGGCGGATACCACCAGCAGCAGCTCCTGGTCGAGGCGGGCCTTGGGGATCTCGAAGTAGACCTTGCCCTTCACCTGGTGCACCTTGATGAAGCCGTCCTGGGACTTGGCCTCGGCCGTGACCACCTTGTCGTAGGGTTTGGGCTCGCCGGCCTCGGGGGCGGCGGGCCGGGCCGCGGGAGCGCCATTGGCCTGCGCCGGCAGGATGGTCGGCCGCTGGGCGGGCAGGAGGCTGGCGCTGAGCGCCAGGGCGAGGCTGGTCAAACGGCGAGGCGTCACGGGGGCTCCGGAGAGAGGTGCCACCATGAAACCACATTTGCCTCGCAAGTTGAGGCTTCATTTTCCTGGCGCCGGAGCCATGCTGGTGGGCGAGGTGATCCATGTCTCCACAGGTCTTCTTCGACGCCGCGACCCGAGCCGACCATCTCCGCCGCTATGCCGAAGGCCCAGCCCTGCTGCGCCGGGCCTGGGAGGCGGTGCCCGCGGAGGCCCGCGCCTGGCGGCCGGCCGAAGGCAAGTGGAGCGCCCACGAGGTGGTGGTCCACTGCGCGGATTCGGAAACCTACGCCGCCATCCGCATCCGGCTGCTGCTGGCGGAGGCCGAGCCCCTGGTTGTGGGCTACGACGAGAACCTCTGGGCCCGGTGCTTCGACTATCACGCCTCGGATCCGGAGCTGGCCCTCCACCTGGTGGAGACGGTCCGCGCCCACACGTCGGCCACGCTTGCGGCGCTGCCTGACCAGGCCTGGGGCCGCATGGGCCGGCACACCCACAGCGGCCCGTACGGCACCGATCACTGGCTGCGCAGCTACGGCGAGCACCTGGAGGTCCACGCCGCCCAGATCAGGCGGAACCTGACGGCCTGGGCTGAAGGCCCGGGAAAGGGGCGCGGATGAGCCTGGACCTCGCGGCCTACCTCCGGCGCATCGGCCTCCAGGACCCGCCTGCCGCGGACCTGCCGGGCCTGCGCCGCCTGCACCTCGCCCACGCGACCACCATCCCCTTCGAGAACCTCGACATCCAGATGGGCCTGCCCATCCGCCTGGACCTGGCTTCGCTCCAGGCCAAGCTGGTGCAGCGGCGGCGCGGCGGGTACTGCTTCGAGCACAACACGCTCTTCCAGGCGGTGCTCCGCCAGGTGGGCTTCGAGGTGATGGCCTGCGAGGCCCAGGTGCGCCTCGGCGCGCAGGCGACGCTGCCCCGCACCCACATGCTGTTGCTGGTGACTCTGGAGGGCGCCACCTGGCTGTGCGACGTGGGCTTCGGCGGCGAGGGGCTGCTCCAGCCGGTGCCGCTGGACGGCGAGGCCCACGTCCAGTTCCTGAATACCTACCGCGTGGCCGGAGAAGGCCCGCTGCGGGTGCTCCAGTCCTTCCACCACGGGGCCTGGGAGGATCTCTACGCCTTCGAGCCCTCGCCACGGTTCCCCGTGGATTTCGACATGGCCAACCACTACACCAGCACCTACCCCGAATCGCGGTTCATCAAGACCCTCACGGCCCAGCTGCCGGGGCCCGAGGTGCGCCGCATCCTGCGCAACCGCGCCTATGCCGAGCTGCGCGGCGATGTGGCCGAGGGCCGGGAACTGGCGCCGGAGGACCTCATGCTGACCCTGCGCGAGGTCTTCGGCATCGAGGTGCCGGAGGGCGCCAGGTTCCGCGCCTTCGAAGGCTGAACTACCAGGGAATCCGCGCGCCGTCCCGCCAGAAGCCGCCCGTGAGCTCGGAGCCCGCCTGCAGCAGCAGCCAGAGGATGCTGTTGGCGCCTTCCTCCAGGCTGCGGGGCGCCTCGGCGCCGCCCATGTCGGTGCGCACCCAGCCGGGGCACACCGAGTTCACGGCGATGCCCCTGGGTTTCAATGCCTCGGAGAGCTGCACGGTGACGGCGTTGAGGGCCGTCTTGGAGATGCAGTAGCCTGGGGCCCAGCCGGCGGGTGTGGAGAGCTGGCCGCCGCCGCTGCTCACATTGACGATGCGGCCGCCCTTCGGCATCAGGGGCGCGAAGGCCTGGGCCATGCGCAGGGGCCCGATGGCATTGGTCTCCAGCGTGTGCCGGAGGACATCGGCTTCCAGTTCCATCAGGCCTGTGGCGCCATCCAGGAGGATGCCCGCGTTGTTCACCAAGGCGTCCAGGTGTCCGTGCCGGGCCTTCACTTCAGTGGCCGCCGCGCGCACCGACGCCTCGTCCGCCACGTTCAGGGCCAGCACCTCCAGGCCATGGAGCGGCTCGGGCCGCCGCATGCCGGTGATCACGGTGAACCCCCGTTCCGCCAGCCGCAGGGCCACCTCCCGGCCCAGGCCCCGGCCCGCGCCCGTCACCAGGACCGTGCCGCCGCGAAGTCCGCCACCGTTCTCCTGGGCGCTCATGCTGCCTCCCGCACTGGGGGCCATCGCCGCCCGCCGTGTCGTGGAATCATGGTGACATGTCCAAGGCTCCCTCCACCAACGCCACCCGGTTGCTAAGGCAGGCCGGCATCCCCTACACCGAGCACCTCTACCGCTATGAGGAACATGGCGGCACGGCGGTGAGCGCCCGGGAGCTGGGCGTGGACGAGCACGCGGTCATCAAGACGCTGGTGATGGAAGATGAGCGCGCCGCGCCGCTGATCATCCTCATGCACGGCGACCGCGAGGTGAGCACCAAGGAATTGGCCCGGCAGATCGGCGCCAAGGCCGTGCAGCCCTGCAAGCCCGAGGTGGCCAACCGCCACAGCGGCTACCTGGTGGGCGGCACGAGCCCCCTCGGCACGAAGAAGGCCATGCCCATCCACGCGGAGGCCACCATCTTCGACCTGCCGCGCATCTACCTCAACGGCGGCAGCCGAGGCTTCCTGGTGGGGCTGGATCCCAAAGACCTGGAGCGCGTGCTGACGGTGAAACGGGTGAGCGTGGCCCTCCCCTGAGCGGGCCTGGGCGGCGACCCGAGATCGGGGCTCCCGCCAGGACCCGGGCCGGGGGATGATAGAGGATTCCGGGGAATCTATGGCCGCCACCCTCCATCGTTCCGTGTGCCCCTACGACTGTCCGGATGCCTGCGGGCTGGTGGTGCGTGTGGAGGATGACCGCGCCATCGAGGTGACCGGAGACCCCGAGCATCCCTTCACCCGCGGCGCCCTGTGCCCGAAGATGAACCGCTACCAGGACACGGTGCACCACCCGGAGCGCCTGACGACGCCGCTCCTGCGGGTGGGCCCCAAAGGCGCGGGCGAGTTCAGGCCCATTGCCTGGGACGAGGCCATCGGCCGCATCGCCGACCGCTGGCGCGACCTCGCGGCCACCCGGGGTGCCGAGTCCATCCTCCCCTACTCCTATGCCGGCACCATGGGCCTGATCCAGCGCAATGCGGGGCATGCCTTCTTCCACCGCCTGGGCGCGTCCCGGCTGGACCGCACCATCTGCTCCCCGGCGAAATCCGCGGGCTGGGCCCTGGCGCTGGGGGACACCCCCGCGCCCCATCCGGACGCCTGCCGGCAGAGCGACCTGATCCTGCTCTGGGGACTGAACGCCGCCGCCACGAACGTGCATGGCCTGCACGCGGTGCGGGAGGCCAAGCGGAACGGCGCCCAGGTGTGGCTCATCGACACCTACGCCCACGCCACGGCCCCCCTGTGCGACCGCGTGGTGCTCGTGAAACCCGGCTCGGATGGGGCCCTGGCCCTGGGCCTGCTCCATCTGCTGGATGCCATGGGCCTGGCGGACGAGACCTTCCTGGAGCGGCATGTGCTGGGGCATGCGGACCTGCGGGCCCGCATCCTGCCCGACTACCCGCCCGAGCGCGTGGCGGCGCTCACGGGCGTGCCCGAAGCCACCCTGCGCGAGCTGGCGGAGGCCTATGGCCGCGCCCGGGATCCCCACGTCCGCCTGGGCAACGGCCTCTCCCGCTACGGGAACGGCGCCATGACCCTCCGTACCCTCGCCTGCCTGCCCGCCTGGGTCGGCGCCTACGCCAAGCCTGGCGGGGGGGCCTTCGCCTCCACCAGCACGGGCGGGGCCTTCTCCATGCAGGTGGTGACCCGCGAGGACCTGCTGCCCGGGCCGGTGCGCACGATCAACATGAACCGGCTGGGCTGGGCGCTCACGGAGCTGGACGATCCGAAGGTGGCGTCGCTCTACGTCTACAATGCCAACCCCGCAGCGGTGAATCCCGACCAGAACGCCGTGCTGCGGGGCCTGGCCCGGGAGGATCTGTTCACGGTGGTGCACGAGCGCTTCCTCACGGACACGGCCCAGTTCGCCGACCTCGTCCTGCCCGCCACCTCCTCGCTGGAGCACAGCGACCTCTACCGGTCCTACGGCTCCTACTGCGTGCAGCGGGCCCGGGCGGCGGTGCCCCCCGTGGGCGAAGCCAAGTCAAACCTGGAGGTCTTCCAGCGCCTGGCCCGCGCCATGGGCTTCACGGAAGACGTGTTCTCGCGTTCCGCTGATGAGCTCATCGACGCCCTGCTGGCGGAACCGCACCCCTGGCGCGACGGGATCTCCACTGAGCGGCTGGACCGGGGCCTGGCGGTGGAACTGGACCCCGGAACGGGCTCGGACCTTCGTTTCGGCACGCCCAGCGGACGCATCGAGATCCTCAATCCTCGGGACGCGGAGCCTCTGCCGCGGTTCCTGCCGACCCACAGCGCCACGGATCCCCATCCCCTGCAGCTCATCACGGCCCCGGCGGTGCAGTCCCTGAACTCCACGTTCATCGAGCGGGAGGACCTGCGCCGGCGCATGGGCGCCATGGCGGTGCAGCTGAACCCCGAGGAAGCCGGGGCCCGCGGCCTGCGCGACGGGGACCTCGTCACCGTCTTCAACGGGCTGGGCGAAGTGACCTTCACCCTCAAGGTGACGGACAAGGTGCCGCCGGGCCTCGCGGTGGCCGAGGGCGTGTGGTGGCGGCGCTTCGCGCCGGGCGATCGCACCGTGAACGCGCTGACCTCCCAGCGCCTCACGGACCGCGGCGGCGGCAGCACCTTTTACGACAACCGGGTGGACGTGCGGGCCATGGCCTAGGGTTTCGAATCCCGGTCGTAGGCCCGCTTCAACCAGGGCAGCGCCAGGTCCAGGTCCGCCTCCGACCTGAGCTCCAGCTTGTGGGTGATGCGGTCCTTCTTCGCGAAGCCGCCGGTGTCCTTGAGGCGCCCCGACGGATCCTTCACGCCGGCCGGATCGCCCAGGGCGAGGCCGAGGTCCAGCCGCGAGACGAAGGGCTTCACCTCGGCGAAGACATTGTGCCGGTAGAAGGGCACGATGGTCTCGCAGGGGCAGACCTTCACGTCCGGGCCAAGGCTCCGCGCCAGGCCGGCGATGCGCTCGAAGCGCGGGCGCAGGGCGGCCTTCTTGCCTGAGTACTGGCCGTCCACGTAGCCCGGCGCCGCCGCGAGGTAGCCCGTCGGCGTGTCGTCGAAGGCATGGCCCGGGGCCGCGCCAGCCCGCTGGAGGATGACGTGGGCCTGGCTGGTGCCCAGGCCCTGGTCCTTCAGCCAGGCCGACTGGGCTTTGGGATCAGCCGGCGCCGCGGTCTTCACCAGATCCACCCAGGCCTCCACCGTGCGTCCGGTCTTGGCCTGGAGGTTGGCGAGGATGGCCTGGACATAGGCCACGCTGGGATGGACGTCGTAAGCGGACGGGCGGCTGGGCATGTCAGGCTCCGGCCAGCAGTCTACCTGTGATTCCCGTCATGCTTCCCGGCCGGCCCGAAGGGGCCCGTGCTACCTTCCCTCCCAACCTTCCCAAGCTGGCCGTTCCCTCACCCCGTTCTCGGAGTCTTCCATGAGCGACGTGGAAATCAGCATTACCCAACAGAAGACCATCCAGGCGCTGCAGAAGGGCGAGGCCGCCATTCCCATGCGCGGCTGGCTGGCCAAGCAGGCCGCCATCAACTACGAGGTGGAGCGGGCCCTGGCGGAGGAGGATCCCGGCGCCTTCTGGGGCGACAAGGCCAAGGCCCTGGACTGGCATGAGCCCTGGACGGAGGTGTTCCAGTTCAAGGCCCCCAACCATGCCTGGTTCATCGGCGGCAAGCTGAACGCCACGGTCAACTGCATCGACCGCCACGTGCACAGCGACCGGCGCAACAAGGCCGCGCTGCTGTGGGTGGGAGAGGACGGCGACGAGCGCTCCTACACCTACAACCGCCTCTACCGCGAGATGAACCGCTTCGCCAACACGCTCAAGCGCCTGGGCGTGAAGAAGGGCGACCGCGTCATCCTCTACATGCCGCTCACGCCCGAAGGCATCATCTCCATGCTGGCCTGCGCCCGCATCGGCGCCATCCACAGCGTGGTCTACGCCGGCATGGGCCACCAGGCCCTCCGCACCCGCATCGAGGACGCCGGCGCCAAGGTGGTGGTCTGCTCCGACTTCACCTACCGCCGCGGCAAGGCCACCGCCCTGAAGCCCATCGTGGACGAGGCGGTGCGCGATCTCGCCTTCGTGGACCATGTCATCGTCCACCGCCGCGGCTCGCGTCCCGGCGACGAGCCCGTGACGTTCGCCAGCGAGCGCGAGAAGGATTTCTACGACATCCAGCAAGGCCGCGAGATCCACTGCGAGCCGGAGATGGTGGACGCCGAGCACCCGCTCTTCATCCTCTACACCAGCGGCACCACCGGGAAGCCCAAGGGCGTGGTGCACGCCACCGGCGGCTACCTGGTGGGGGTGAACTACCTGAGCAAGGCCTTCTACCAGATCCAGGAGCGCGACATCTACTGGAGCACCTCCGACATCGGCTGGGTGGTGGGCCACAGCTTCATCGTCTACGGCCCGCTCAGCATCGGCGCGACGGTGCTCTGCCGCGAAGGCGCCCCGGACTACCCGAGCCCCGAGGTGACCTGGGAGATCTGCGAGCGCTTCGGCGTGAACGTGATGTTCACGGCCCCCACGGCCGTGCGCATGTGGATGAGCCACGGCGCGGAGGCGCCCGGGAAGTTCGACCTCAGCAAGCTGCGTCTCATGGCCTGCGCGGGAGAACCCCTGAACCCGGAGGCGCACCGCTGGGCCCAGCAGCACCTGGTGGGCCAGGGCAACGGCATGGTGGTGGACAACTGGTGGCAGACGGAGATCGCGGGGCCGGTCATCGGCACGCTGCCCACCTTCGAGGCCCGGCCGGGGAAGGCCGGCAAGCCCATGCCCGGCGCGCAGATCGCCGTGGTGAACCGCGACGGAAGCCCGGTGCCGGACGGCCAGGGCGGCCTGCTGGTCATCAAGTTCCCGCTGCCCTACATGCTGCGCACCGTATGGAACGACCCCAAGCGGTACGAGGACTACTGGAAGGACATTCCCGGCTGCTACAGCGCGGGCGACGTCGCGGTGAAGGATGCCGACGGCTACATCGCCGTGCTGGGCCGGGCCGACGACGTGCTCAACGTGGCGGGGCACCGCATCGGCACCGCCGATGTGGAGGGCTCGCTCATCCGCCACCCGGCGGTGGCCGAGAGCGCCGTGGTGGGCATTCCCGATCCCATCAAGGGCGAGAGCATCAAGGCCTTCGTGGTGGTGAAGGCCGGGGTCTCCACGGGCCCGGGCCTCATCGCCAGCCTCAAGGACCACGTCCGCGAGGACCTGGGCGGCATCGCCACCCCGGCCGACATCGAGATCCGCGCCAGCCTGCCCAAGACGCGGTCAGGCAAGATCGTGCGCCGGGCCCTGAAGGCCGAAGCCATGGGCCAGGATCCCGGCGACCTGAGCACGCTGGCGGATTGAAATTGTCCGGGGGTTCTCCTCGCAACGCATGCGTTGCGAGGATCTAGGGTCGCGCTTCGCTTCGCTGCGCGCACACCCCCGGGCCCCCACGCCTGACCCCGGCGGAGCCGGGGCCACGCTTCATTCATCCGGGGATTCCCCTCGCAACGCATGCGTTGCGAGGATCTAGGGTCGCGCTGCGCGCACACCCCCAGGCCCCTACGCGTAGCCCCGGCGAGGCCGGTGGGTGGAACACGGATGCCTCGGTGCCATCTCTGGGGACTCCGCGCCTCGGTGGTGGATCCTTGGCGATCGAACGCGACACGCCTTCAGAACATCCGCACCAGGTTGAACCCCAGGGTCCAGTCGCCGGCGCGGCGCGGGCCGCCCGCGTAGTCGCCGCCCAGCACCTGGTGGGCCGTGGTGCCGGTGGCCGTCGTGGCGAGCAGGGTGAAGCGGTGGCCCCGGGTGGCGTAGCGGTAGCCCAGGCCGTAGCCGGGTTCGTAGCGGGCCGAGTCGAGCCTTGCGGGACGCGGATAGACCTCGCCCAGGATCGCGTGACCCTCCAGGAAGGTCCAGGTGAGGCCCGCCCCGGCGGTGAGCAGGCCCTTGTCCTGGGTGGAGGTGCGGGAGAGCCAGGTGGGCACGAGGCGGAAGATCACGGATCCCAGGGGGGCCTCCACGGGGAGCTGAGCGGCCACCCCGGTGATGCCGAGGGTGCCGCCGGGAAGCACTGTGCGCTCCACACCCTCGTCGAAGCGCTCCACCCGCAGGGACGCCCGCAGGCGCGGTCCCGCGAGAAGCCGCTGCTGGAGCGCCAGCACCAGGGTCTTGTTGTCCGCGGTGCGGTAGATCTGGGCGTTGAGGCCGGGGAGGGCGCCGATGCCCAGGTCGAGGCCGAAGCCCGCGTAGTTGCCGCCGTCCAGGCCAAACAGGTCCTTCGAGTGGCCCCGGGCCGGCTCCGTGAACCGGTGCGTGAACCGGATGGCGGGCCGCCAGCCCTCGACCATCGAGGCGGTGGGCAGGCTGAGGCCCAGGGGCACCTCGGATTCCTGGGCGGCCTCCTGGGCCAGGGCGGCCGGCGCCAGCAGGCAGGCGAGGAGGCCGAGAACACGGGGGGCGGGGCGGAAGCGCACGGAGACTCCGGAAGAAGGTGGGAGGGGGACCTTCGCCACGATGGATCCGGTGCCACCGGCCTCCCAGATCCGGTTCCGGATTCCCGACCCCTCCGGGCTTCCGCGGGACCCGGATCGGCCCCATCCTCGGGGCACTTCCCCCGTCCCGCATCACCGGAGGGCCCATGCCAACCTGGAACCACCTGCACCCAGCCCTGGTCCATTTCCCCATCGCCCTGCTGCTGGTCGCGCCACTGCTGGTGGTGGCGGGCCTGGCCTGGCCCGCCCAGCGCCGGGGCCTGCACACCGCGGCGCTGATCCTGCTGGGCCTCGGTTTTGCCGGGCTCGTGCTGGCCCTGCTCAGCGGTGAGGCGGTGACCCGCTACGCCCGGGCCACGGCGGACCTGCAGGCCAGCGTGCGCGACCATGAGCTGGCGGCCCAGTGGACGACCCTGCTGTTCGCCGGGATCTGCCCGGCCTTCGCGGTGCTCTGGGCCCTGCCGCTGCTGCGCAAGCGGCCCCTGGCCCGGGCCCTGGACCTGGGCCTCATGGCGCTGTGGCTCCTGCTCGCGACGGCGGGCGCCCTGGCACTGGCGCGCACGGCCCACGCCGGCGGACACCTGGTGCACGACCTGCACACGCACGCGGCCCCGGAGCCACGCGTGGAGTGAAGGGCGGAGGTCAGTGGCAGGCGTGGAGGGCGGATGGAAGCAGGGGCGGGAAGGCGGCGCACCCGTTACCATCTCCCATGCCTCCGCGCCTCCTCGCCTCGCTGCTGCTCCTCGGATTCGCCTCGGGCCTTCCGCTCTTCCTCACCGGATCCACGCTCAAGGCCTGGATGACGGACGAGGGCCTGAGCCTCGCCACCATCGGGCTCTTCAGCTTCGTGACGCTGCCCTACAGCCTGAAGGTCTTCTGGGCGCCCTTCCTGGATCGCTTCGCCCTGCCGGGCCTGGGCCGGCGCCGGGGCTGGATGATGCTCATGCAGCTCGGCATGGCTCTGGCGCTCGCCGCGCTCGCCTTCACCCAGCCCCACCTCGACCTGCAGCGGGTGGTGGTGCTGGCTCTGGCAGTGGCCGTCACCAGCGCGACCTTCGACATCGCCGTGGACGCCTGGCGGGCCGAGGCCCTCGACGTGAAGCACCTGGGCCTCGGAAACAGCCTCCACATCGCCACGTACCGCGTGGCCATGCTGGTGAGCGGCGGCCTCGCCCTGATCCTCGCCCAGACCCTCGGCTGGCGGGCCACGTACCTCGGCATGGCCCTGCTCACCCTCATGGGCATGGCCGGCACCTGGCTCGCCGCCAACACGGATGGGGCGGCGAAGCCCCCCCGCACCCTCCAGGAGGCCATCGTGGGTCCCCTGAAGGACCTCCTCTCAAGGAAGGGCATCGGCTACCTCCTGGCCTTCGCCGTGTTCTACAAGCTGGGCGACTGGCTGGCGGAATCCATGACCATCCCCTTCCTCCTGCGGGGCATGGCGTTCTCCAAGATGGAGATCGGCTTCGTCCAGAAGACCACGGCCATGGTGGCCATCATCCTAGGCGGGCTGCTCGGGGGCTGGATGCTCACCCGCATGAGCCTGCGGAAGGCGCTCTGGATCTGTGGGTTCGTGCAGGCGGGCAGCATCCTGGGGTTCTGGGCCATCTCGCTGCTGGGGCGCCACCTGCCCCTGCTGGTGGCGGCGAACACGCTGGAGAATCTGGCGTACGGCATGGGCGGCAGCGCCTTCGCGGCCCTGCTCATGGGCGCCTGCAACCGCAGCTACACCGGCACCCAGTACGCGCTCTTCAGCGCCCTCATGGCCCTGCCGCGCACGCTCTTCGCGGGGCTGACGGGCTTCATGGCGGACTGGTACGGCTGGAAGCTCTACTTCCCCGTCTGCGCCGCGGCGGCCATTCCGGGCCTGCTGCTGCTGCTGCTGTGGGACCGCTGGGGCCTGCCGGAACCCGACGAATCCGGCTCGTGACCGGGCCTACCGGGCGATGGGCCGGCTGGCCTGGCGCCAGGCCCGCATGCCGCCCCGCATGACGTAGACCCAGGTAAAGCCCCGGCTGGCGAGCAGGTCCAGGGCCTGGTGGGACAGCACGTCCGTCTCGTCCACCAGCACCAGGGCCCGCCGGGCCTGGGGATCGGGGGCCTTGAAGCGGGAGGCCAGCTCCTGGAAGGGCACGTGCATGCAGCCGCGGATGTGTCCCGTCTTGAAGGCGTCGGGCTCGCGGATGTCGACCACCAGGGCGCCGGAGCCCAGGAGCAGCTCTTCCACCTGCATGGGGTCGAGGACGGGCCGGCCCTTGGCCCGGCGGTGCGAGGCCAGGCGCGGCGTGGCCACGAGCAGCAAGATCAGCAGGCAGACCACGGCGAAGCCGAGGCCGGGGAGGAAGGGGTATTCCTTCATCCAGCCTTCGAGGGTGGCGGGTGCAAGGGCGGCGGCGAGCATGGATCCCCCGGGGTGGAAGCCCTGCCGGGATGATGCGCCCGCCTCAGAACTCCGGCAAGCCCAGGGATCTCGCCAGGGCGCGGAAGGGTTCGGGAATGGGCGCCTCGGCGTTGATGCGGGCCCCAGTGACAGGATGGTCCACCGAGAGCTTCCAGGCGTGGAGGAGGGGGTGGGGCAGCAGAAGGGCGCCGCCATCCACATCCTTCCAGCGGCCGGGGCCACCGTAGAGGGGATCGCCCATGAGCGGGGCCCGGAGGTGGGCCAGGTGCACGCGGATCTGGTGGGTGCGACCCGTCAGCAGCTCGCACTCCACTAGGGCGATGCTCGTGGTGCGGGCCAGCACGCGGATGCGGGTCTGTGCGGGGCGCCCGCCGGCGGCCACCACCATGCGCAGGCGATCCTGCTTGTGGCGCGCGATGGGCTCGTCCACCAGCAGGCTGCCCAGCTGCGGCAGCCGGGGCGAGTGGCGCACCAGGGCCAGGTAGCGCTTCTCCACGGTACGGGCCTTGAACTGGGCCTGGATGGCCCGCTGGGCCTCCGCGGTCTTGGCGAGGCAGAGGCAGCCGGTGGTGTAGCGGTCCAGCCGGTGCACGAGGCCCGGCCAGCCCGTGGCCAGCTCCTCGGCGTCTTCCAGGTCTTCGCCGTCGGCTTCCACCACCACAGGGGCCTTGAGGCGGTGCAGGAGGGCGTTCACCACGGTCCCCCCCGCATGGCCGGGCCCGGGGTGCACCACCATGCCGCTGGGCTTGTCCACGATCCACAGGTGGGCGTCCTCGAAGAGCGAGGGCAGGGGCAGGTCCTCCGCCTCCAGGTGGGCGGCCGGGGGTGCGAGCGCCGGCAGCTCGGTCTCGATCAGGTCGCCCGGGCGCAGCTTCACCCCACCCTTGGTCACGGCCTGGCCGTTCACCTTCACGTCACCGGTGCGGACGTGCACATCCCACTTCGCGCGGGGGATCTCGGGGAAGCGGTCCGCCAGGAAACGGTCCAGGCGCGGGGCGCCTTCTTCGGCGCACAGACTGATCATCGCGTCTCCTTCCGGCGTTGCCAGAACATCCAGAGGCCCAGGCCCAGCAACATGAAGGCGAGGCCCGTGAGCCGGCCGGTGCTGAGCCAGACCCAGCCCAGCCACCCGGTGCCCCGGTCCACGTCGCCGCGCCAGGTTTCGGTGACCACGCGGCCGAAGCCCTCCACCAGGAAGTAGAGGGCGAAGATCTGGCCCTGGAAAGTCCGCTTGGGGCGGGCCAGCAGCAGGACGGCCATGACGCCGAGGTTGGCGAGGGTGTTGTAGAGCTGCACGGGGTGCAGGGGGACGCCGAGGGGCGTGCCGCTGAAGGTGAAGGCGATGGGATTGGTGAAGGTGGTGGCCCAGGGCAGGTGGCTCTCGGTGCCGTAGCAGCAGCCGGCAGAGAAGCAGCCCAGGCGGCCGATGGCCTGGCCCAGGGCCACTCCGGGCACCAGGGCGTCGCCGGTGATCCGCAGGGGCAGGCCCTGGCCCTTGCGCAGCTTCCAGAAGAAGACAGCCGTGGCGGCGATGATGCCGCCGTGGATGGCGCCGCCGGCCCGGAGGGTGCCGAGGGAGAACACCTCGCGGAGGGGGGCGCCGTTGATCAGGTCCACCACGATCATCAGGAGCTTCGAGCCGAGGATGGCCGAGATGAGCATGGCGATGGCCAGGTCGGTGATGGCCGCGGGGGCCAGGCCATCCAGCTTCGCCTGGCGCCGGGCGAGGCCCGTGCCGGCGAAGAAGGCGATGGCCAGGAGCAGCCCGTAGGTGCCCAGGGGGAAGGAGCCGATCTCAAGCAGGACTGGGTGCATGGCGGGATTCCGAACGGATGACTGGAAAGAGGAGGCGGTTGGCTGAAGACTGGGAGGGAGAAGAGGAGATCCCCATGTCCCGGACCGTGACGACCCTGAGCGCGCAGGATCTGGCCGAACGTCTGGGCGGCACCCTGGAGCATTGTCCCCCGGATCGCCCCATTTCCGAAGTGAAGCCGCTGGAGGAGGCGGGGAGCGGCTCCGTGTCCTTCCTCGCCAACCCCAAGTACGCCGCCAAGGCCAGGGAGAGCGCCGCGGGCCTGATCTTCGCGGATGCCGCGGTGGACCTGGGCGACCGGCCCGTGCTGCGGGTGAAGCATCCCTACTGGGCCTTCGCCCAGGCCATCGGCTGGCTGCATCCCGAACCCACGCCGGAGTGGGGCGCCGCGCCGGTGCATCCCACGGCCGTGATCGGCGAAGGCTGCCGCGTGGCGCCCGGCGTCACGGTAGGGGCCCGGACGGTGCTGGGACAGGACTGCGTCCTCCACCCCGGCGTGCACGTGGGTGACGATTGCGTGCTGGGTGATGGCTGCGAGCTCTTTCCCGGCGCGGTGCTCTACCGGCGTACGAAGCTCGGCGACCGGGTGACCATCCACGCCAACTCCGTGGTGGGCAGCGACGGCTACGGCTATGTGCTGGTGGAGGGCCGCCACGCGAAGATTCCCCAGGTGGGCTGGGTGGAGCTGGGCGATGATGTGGAGATCGGCGCCTGCGTCTGCATCGACCGCGGCGTGCTGGGACCGACCCGCATCGGCACCGGCACCAAGATCGACAACCAGGTGCAGGTGGGCCACAACGTGCAGGTGGGGAGCCACTGCCTGTTGGTGAGCCAGACCGGCATCAGCGGCTCCACCAAGCTCGGCGACTACGTGACCCTGGCGGGCAAGGTGGGCGTGGTGGGCCACATCGAGATCGGCAGCCGCACCGTCGTGGGCGGCAACAGCGTGGTGGCCAAGAGCCTGCCCGAGGGCAGCTTCGTCGCGGGCTTCCCCGCCCGGCCCTACAAGGAGTGGGCCGAGGCCCAGGCCGCGCTCAACCGCCTGCCGCGCTTCATGCGCCAGGCCCGCCAGGCTGGTGCGCGGCAGGGCTGATCACTCGCCCAGGCAGGCCCGGATGCGCTGGATGAGGTCGCCGGGGCTGTAGGGCTTCTGCAGGAAGTGCAGGGGCCCGTGGCGCTGGAGGTTGCCGGCCACCTCGGCGCTGCTGTAGCCGCTGGAGAGGAGCACGGGCACCTGGGACGCGCCGTCGGCCTCGCCGCGCAGCGCGGCGAGCACCTCGTCGCCGCCCATGAT
>Ga0316605_10000994_pt1 | contig 17314 bp, 14 predicted proteins | sample OWC_soil_day20_n_FD_207666 | JGI IMG/M metagenome (GOLD analysis project Ga0316605, IMG submission 207666) | Wetland soil microbial communities from Old Woman Creek delta, Ohio, United States - OWC_soil_day20_noCT | ecosystem: Environmental > Terrestrial > Soil > Wetlands | place: USA: Ohio...
CAATTTTCCAATCATTATTTGCAGAGTTTTATACCGTAAAGATACATAATCCTGCAAATATATGCAAGTATTTTGGAGGTTATATTGTTCATATACTGATATATAAGAAATAATAAGGAGCGACTAATTAACAGCCTTTACAATGATTGCCGTTCCCATGCCACCCCCGATACAAAGAGCAGCCAAACCTGTTTTTTTGTTGTACATCTTAAGTTCATGAACCAGTGAAACAAGTATCCGGCATCCGGATGCACCAATGGGGTGACCTAAAGCAATAGCTCCTCCGTGAATATTAGCATGTTCGTCAATCCATTCGCGGGTAACTCCGTGCTCTTTTTCCAGGCTCTTGATAACTCCTAATGACTGAGCAGCAAAAGCTTCGTTCAGCTCAACGATTTCCATGTCCGTAAGCTGCATTCCGGCGCGTTTCAGAGCCATACGGATAGCAGGCACAGGACCCAAACCCATAAATGCAGGGTCAACGCCGCCTTCGCCGAAAGCAATAATCTCTGCGATGGGTTTCAGGTTGAAATTTTGTACAGCCTCTTCATCTGCCAGCAAAACGAAAGCAGCTCCATCGTTGACACCCGACGCATTTCCTGCAGTAACGGTACCATCTTTTTTGAATGCAGGACGCAAAGCTGCTAATTTATCAGGTGTACTTGTACGGTTAGGAAATTCGTCTTTGTCAAAAACGATTGTCTCTTTGCGGCTCACTATTTCAACCGGAACAATTTCTTCTTTGAATTTATCTTCATCGACTGCTTTTATCGCTTTTTGCTGCGACCGGAAAGCGAAAGCATCCTGTTCTTCACGGCTTATCCCGAATTGTTCTGCAATGTTTTCGGCAGTTATACCCATGTGGTAATTATTAAACGCATCGGTAAGACCATCGATTACCATATGGTCAGCTGCCTGTAAATTACCCATTTTGAAACCCGCTCTTATTTCTGCCGGAAGCACAAATCCGGCATTTGTCATCGATTCGGTTCCTCCTGCAATCACTACCGATGCAAAACCTGCCACAATATCAGAATACGCGTTCATAACTGCTTTCATTCCGCTGCCACAAACCATGTTGATGGAGTACGCGGTTTTTTCTTCGGGTACGCCTCCCAAAATGGCACATTGGCGTGCAATTCCCTGTTTCTGACCAGCTGAAAGCACGTTACCTGCAATCACCTCATCGATATGCTGAGGGTCTATTTCTGTTTCCTCAATAATGTTTTTTATTACTCTGGCTCCCATTTGGGCTGCACTGAATGATGAAAGACTTCCCGAAAATTTTCCGATGGGAGTTCTTTTCGCTGCTACGATAAATACTTTTTTCATGGTTTTCAGCAGTTTATTATTCTTATAAATAGAATTGTATATTGTTTATATTCTGAAAAATATTGGCTTCTTAATTATACGTTCATTGGTTTTATGTTTTCACTGATATGCAACGTTGCTTCTGTAGCTGCTACGACATCTTCCTTTGAAAACTCAGGATGAATTTCGGTAACAAGCAATCCGTCAGCGTTCACATCTATCACACACATTTCGGTGACAATCATATTCACCTGACCTTTGGCTGTAAGGGGTAAATTACATTTTTTCATGATTTTAGCCTGTCCCTTGGCGGTATGTTCCATTGCCAGAATCACTTTCCGTGTCCCGATGAGCAAGTCCATGGCTCCACCCATTCCCGGAACTATTTTACCCGGTATCATCCAGTTTGCCAGGTCACCGTTTTCGTCCACTTGTAATGCTCCCAGCACGCTCACATCGACATGACCACCACGGATAATGGCAAACGAGGTTGCACTGTCGAAACATGCTGCTCCGGCATTTGGCAGAACTGCTCCGGCACCGGCATTGACATAGTAAGGATTTTCTTCACCGGGTTCAGGTGTTCTTCCCATGCCAATCAAACCGTTTTCGGACTGTAGTATAACATGAACGTCGGGTGAAAGGTAATTGACCACCTGTGTTGGTAGTCCGATACCTAAATTGACAACATCACCGTCTTTAAGTTCTTTTGCCACTCGTTTTGCAATTACTTCTCTTATTTGGTCTTTGTCCATATCAAATGAGATTTATGAATGTGTTTTATTTTCGGTTAATTCTTCGGTGCAGTTCCTGAGCCAGGTATGAAGCCACATCACCGGCATAGGTATTCATACCAAAACCGGCATCGTATCCCAGTTCTTTTGCCAGTTCGTGAGAGATACGGGGTCCTCCGCATACCAAAATGATTTTATCGCGAAGCCCTTCAGCTTCGAGCAATTCCACAAGTTCCGCCAGATTTTTGATGTGAATATCTTTTTGGGTTACGGTTTGCGAAACCAGCAGAGCATCGGCTTTAAGTTCAATGGCTTTTGCAATAAAATCTTCATTGGTGACCTGGCTTCCCAAATTGAAAGTTTCAAACATTTCGTAACGTTCCAGCCCATAATGACCGGCAAATCCTTTCATGTTCATAATTGCATCAATCCCAACGGTATGAGCATCAGTTCCTGTGCTGGCTCCCAATACAACAATTTTCCGGCTGATTTTTTCCCGGATAAATTCATCCGTTTCGTGCATATTCCAGCTCACAGATTCAACTTTCGGTACATATATTCTAGTATAATCAATTGCACCTGTGTAGTTTCCGTAGCAATTAAAAAAAGTAAATCCGGGAGTAAGCTCTTTATGAAACACCACCTGCGGATTATCAAAACCCATTTGTTTCAACAATTGCTTAGCTGCTTCTATGGCTTCATCACCCGCAGGAACCGGCAATGTGAAACTGATCTGGGTTTTTCCGTCATTCATGGTGTCGCCATACGGTTTAATCTTCGTCAGGTCCAGTGTCTGATCAAAATCATTTTTGTCGGTTGAATATAATCCTCCACTCATATTTTTTGTTTATTTTTATCGGTTCAACATACTGTCAATAAAAGGATTGTGGTAATTGTCTCCTTTGACGACAACCCCATTCAGACCTTTTCCGCCTTCCCTTGAACGCTTGATTCCGGCAAATATTCCTTTTTCCAGAGCAGTAAATAAGCCTTCCTTTTGAATTTGCTCCAGCAAACCAATGGTTTTGTCAAGTACTTCTTTTGCCCGCATTTGAATGATACCGTCCTTTTTGAATTCCACTTCTTCGCCGATTAATTTCATATTTCCAAAAATGTATTTTGCATTTTCGATGGAAAGGTAGCGGTCTGACATAAAGGGTGTATGAATGGCTTCTGTAGGCATTCCCAGCAATTGAATTCCCTGGTTTGTCCAGACACCGATCATATTGAAAAGCGCATCCTGAATGTGTCCGCGGAATATATTTCCGGTCATGAATTTGGTTGGCGGCATGTATTTCAGCGGTGCTTTCGGGAAAATTTCACGGGTCAACTGCGCCTGGGCAAGTTCGAACAAAAATCCGTTTTCGAGTTCGGGATCCATTTCAAAAGCGTGTCCCAGTCCCATTTGTTGCTCAGGAATTCCGGCAATCAGAGCGAGTTGTTCATTAATCAAATCCGAAGCGAGTACGGTGTGCGCTTCTTCCACAGCATCGGCAGTAGTCAGATAATTATCTTCGCCTGTGTTAATAATAACACCTGCAAATCCGTTGATTACGCGCGACATAAACTGGTCAACCAGTGTACGCTGCATATTGATATCGCGGAAAAGAATGCCGTAAAGCGCGTCGTTGAGCATTACATCAAGACCCTCAAGCGCCCCGATGGCAGCTATTTCGGGCATGCACAATCCGGAACAGTAGTTGCACAAGCGGATGTAACGACCTGTCTCCTCTCCCACTTCGTCAAGCGCCCTGCGCATGATGCGGAAATTTTCCTGTGTGGCAAAAGTGCCTCCAAAACCTTCGGTGGTAGCTCCGAAAGGAACATAATCCAGTAAACTCTGACCGGTAGTCCGAATCACTGCAATAATATCTGCACCCTGACGCGCTGCAGCCTGAGCCTGTATTACATCTTCGTAGATATTTCCGGTTGCAACAATCACATACAGGTAAGGTTTGCTGCCTTCGCCCAGCGTGGCAATATATTTCTCTCTTCTTAAACGGTTGGCAACTATTATTTCTATATGTCTATCCACAAAGGGTTTCAAAGCCGCGGCAACTTCCGGTTGCCGGTGAAATCTGAATGTGGTAATATCCAAACCTTCCGTTGCTATTTCATCTGCAATTTCCTGCGGAGTTTTGCCTGTTTCGATAATAGCATTTCCCATGATGAAAAGAATGCCCTTATCCAGCGCATTTTTTTCTCTCAGTCCCTCGACCACGATGTTAGGCAGCGGAACGCCGTTTTCATCCACTCCGTCAATACCAATTAACCGGCACAAGGTGCGCTCTACGGATACGGTTGTGTAGCTGTTAACAAAAGTCTGTACTTCACCGGCAATACTTTTTGAAATATCCCGTGCATGTTGTACTACCTTAAAATCAATTCCTAATTTGCTTTGCATAAAATGCTTTATATCTGTCTGTTAACGTTTTAAATAATTCTTCGCATATTCAATCAATTCACTGTCGACACCGACGATTTCCGCGATTTTGATGGCTTCCTGAGGCACTTCTGTTTCATTCGTTTCTTCAAGTGAATAATCAATATAATTGTTTATATTCTGTACAGTCATTTTTTCGTTGCTGCCGCGCGGCGTAAAACCTTTCACCCGCAGTTTCCGGCAGTTCATATCCATGCTATAATGCGTAGTGATAAGCGATCGTACCTGATATTGCTTCATAAAATCAACAATACCACACACAATGGCATTTCCTTCTTTCGGATTGGTTGTGCGGGCAGGCTCATCAATCAAAACCAGCTGACTGACGTGATTATGAGCGTTTTCAATCATGTCGTTGAGTCGAAGCATTTCTGCTGCGAATGATGACAAACCGCTGAATTCATTTACTGCTTCGCCGACACTGACAACAATCTCTTCGACCGGCGCTATGATTGCTGACTCGGCCGGTACGTAAAATCCGAACTGAGCCATCATCTGCGCTAAAGCAACCGATTGCAGCGTTACACTTTTACCCGACATATTTGCTCCTGTAATAACCGTCGGTGACTGAGGAATGGAAATATCAACGGGCTGAAAGTTCTTCTGCTGCTTACTGAGTAAATATTTTATTTCCGGATGAAAAAGTCCGGAATATGCAGTTTCATTCAGGCCAATAGCGGGTCTGGATAAGTTCATTGCACAAGCTTGAATACCTTTTGCCAGAAGAACATCCAGTCGGGCAATTTCCGTTAATGCCTGTTTTATTTCCAAAAAATGTTCAGAGAGTTTTTGAGAAAGTTCCTTTCTGATTCTGTCTTCTTCCAGCTCGGTTTCAAACCGCAAATTTTCGGCAACAGTCTCATTCTGAAGACTAAATTTTAATCTTTCCCTTAAATCCGTCAGTAAAACGGAATACTGATCGTAAATATAAAAATGGGAAATTCTCTTATTCTCCGGATCCAGAATTTGAATAACATACGTAAGGTCAGGTATCTGAATGCAGGATAAACTGAGATTAAGAATCGTTTCCCGAATATATTCAGATAGTATCGCAAAATGTTTTATTTCAAAAAATTCAATGTCATTCAGCACAATACCTGACTCCAGACGCCTGATAGTCCCTGAAATATCCCGCAGTTGCATGATTTTGTTGTACAACAGATTCAGGATATTCTCTCTTGTGTTTTCATTCAGGAGATCAACAACAGCTTCTGTTTCATTCAGTACAGCTTCTATTTCATCCTTTGATGTCAGAAAGGGTAAGTCAAAAAGATAGTTTTTCCCTATCGGGGAAAGAACATTCAGCGAATCGGTCATATATTTCATTCCGCTGATTTCCTGTATGGTCTGCCTTAACCGCATATTTCACTTTTTATGTCGTAAACCGGTACTTTCAATGTCTTTTGCATTTCATCCAGCAGTCTGTCCCTGTTGAGCGTGTAACCATTCGGCGATACCGGATTCACGGTTATCGCTATTAATTTACTTTGCAGGACACATTTCAGCGTATTTCCTCTTTTCAGGAAAGAACTGAACTGATGTTGCGAACAGAATATTCTGGAAAAATCACTCACAATCAATTCTACTTCCCTATCCTGCGTTTGCAAAAATGAAATCAGTTTGTCGGTGATGGCTCCCGGAATAAATATCCGGTTTCCGAACCTGAAAATATCCTTATCGGCTTTGTCGAGGAGGAAAACGGACGGAATTTCCAGATCGTGAATTCTTCCGAATTCATCAATTCCCCAGATACCCTGTTTTAGTTCCTGTAATTGCTTTGCCAGTTCATCTTCGACGAGTGGCAATTCAATCAGCTGTTTGATAAAATTCGTTTTGCTTACCAGCTGAGGAATATTTGCCGATAAAGATGCTCCTGTAGCCAGTATCATCGCATCAGTAACTGCAGGCGAAGCAAAGCTCAGGCGCGATAATGCTCCGTCCACAATCACTGTGTTAACCCCGTATTGTTCCATATTTTCAATGAGTTTCCTGATTTCAGCCGTCCCTGAAGGTCCTGAAAGAATTACCTTTCCCTGCATCCTGGCACGAGCTGTAATCAGTCGGCCCAGCGCTGTCCGTTCCTGACTTACATCGAGAATTTCAGAAATTATCTTTCTTTCGAGGTAATGTTTTTCCGAGGTAACAAAAATCATCCCTTCATAAACCGTAATCTCGGGTTTCGGCGACCTTGTAATCTGGTCTGATTTTTCTCCGTCAACTCCGATGGAGGTCAGCGCAATCCGCGTATTTATCGTTTTCAGACGGTTCAGGACATAGTTCAGACTTTCAGTTTTTCCGGTGTTTTTTTCAAGTCCCGCAATGGAAACACTTCGGTACGCTAATATTTCATTGACAAATGGCATCCGGTATTTGTCTTAATGTCCGTTTCTTTTGTGTCTTTGCAAATCTTTCGGTTCGAGCGACAACTGTTCACCTGCCAATAATCCGGCGATGCCCTGTTTTTTGCTGCATTCAGTACAATGACATTCATCGGTATAGTCGGTAGGCTGGGCATAGGTGCTTATCACACCTTCGTAATTCCGGACCACCACTCTGCTCGGAGATTGTGAAATCAGATAGGTCGGCATGACCGGAATTTTTCCACCTCCGCCGGGAGCATCCACTACGAAAGTCGGAACAGCATATCCGGAAACATGTCCCCGCAGATTTTCGATAATTTCAATGCCTTTCGATACCGGTGTGCGGAAGTGACTGATTCCCATCGACTGATCGCAGATGTAGATATAGTATGGTCTCACCCTGATTTTCACCAGTCCGGTTACCAGTTTTTTCATCACATGACTGCAATCGTTGATGCCGCGAAGAAGCACCGACTGATTACCCAGCGGAATACCTGCGTCGGCAAGTCTGGCGCATGCTTCTGTTGATTCCGGGGTAATTTCATTCGGATGATTAAAGTGAGTATTTACCCACACAGGATGATACTTCTTAAGCATATTCACCAGGTCATCAGTAATACGCTGAGGCATTACCACCGGTGTGCGTGTACCGATACGGATAATTTCAACATGCGGTATGTCCCGTAGTTTTTTCAGAATGTATTCAAGTTTGTCATTGCTCATCAGCAAGGCATCACCGCCCGACAGAAGCACATCCCTGATCTGCGGAGTCCGGGCTATATAATCTATCGCTTTATCAATAAGCTCCAACGGCAATGCCGCATCTTTATGACCTGCAAACCTGCGCCGTGTACAATGACGGCAATACATAGCACACATATCGGTAATAAGGAACAGCACGCGGTCGGGATAACGGTGCGTCAGTCCGGGAACCGGAGAATCGCTGTCTTCGTGCAAAGGATCCTGCAAATCATCAGGAGAAATATATAATTCATTGATTGTAGGAATGGATTGCTTACGTACCGGATCAAACGGATCCTCCGTGTCGATCAAACTTAGATAATACGGAGTGATGGCCATACGCAGCGTTTTGAGCGATTCCCGTATGCCTACCTCCTCCTCTGCTGTGAGTCTGATGTATTTTTTTAATTTTTCAACCGTTTCAATGCGGTTTTTAACTTGCCATTTCCAATCGTTCCATTGTTCGTCGGAAACCTCAGGGAAAAATATTTTTCTTTTACTTTCAGCCATTGAATGAAGTTTTACGCATACAGTTCAGTGAAAATCTTTCTGAGTTCTTCCGATTCGCGAAGTTCCTGCAGGGTTATTTCAGCGTGTCCTTTTGTATAACCGTTTCCGATAAGCATGGTAACGTCGCTGCCAACTCCTTCGGCTCCGAGAGCTGCTTTTGTGAAACTGGTAGCCATAGAAAAGAAATAAACAATTCCTGTATCTTTTGTGCAAAGGATACTTGTCATTTCGGTGTCAGGAATATTGACATTATTGATGGTAATATCGCACAATTCTCCGTTTGTCAGTTCTTCAATCTTTTCGAGAACCGAAACGGGCTGCGTGGCATCTGCCGAAAATACATGATTGCAAAAACCGAGTTTCTCCAGTCTTTCGGTGCTTTTCGGTGAGTGAGTTATCCCGATTACTTTTCCGGTAATTCCGGCACGTTTCCGGGCTTCGTAGCAGCAAAGCATTCCCGATTTACCTCCGGCACCGATAATGAGCACTGTATCGCCGGGTTTCACCAGTTTGGCAGTTTGTGCGGGCGCTCCTGCAACATCGAGAGCCGATAAGGCTAACTTTTCGGGCATGTCTGATGGTATTTTGGCATAAATACCACTTTCGAACAGGATAGCTTTTCCGTCAATATCCACCTGATCCACTTCGTGACGGATTTCTTTAATTTTGTCAATTCGCAGGGGGGTAAGCGACAATGAAACAAGTGTGGCTATTTTATCACCCACTTTCAGGTCTGTTTTACCTTGCAGCGCATCTCCTATTTGTTCCACTGTTCCAAGCAGCATACCTCCAGAACCCGTCCACGGATTTCGGTGTTTACCCTGAGTGGCAACAATCTCCATCATGATTTCAGCTATTTTTTCGGAATTTCCTTCCGCTCTGGCGTAAATATCGGTAAAGGACGCTGAATCTATATTGAGGGTTTGAACATCAATGAGTATTTCATTATCATAGATTTCGTCCATGTTGTTGTCTATTTTGTTTGCAGGTTGTGGCAAAACCCCTTTGGGCTCAATTACGCGGTGAGTTCCGTATCTGTTTCCTTTTTTCATGTTTTATGATATTTTTTATGGTATTTTTTTAATAAGATTATTGTAGATTTAGAATTTTTCTAGCTTCGGCAGGTGTTGCGATTTCACGCCCCAGTTCACTGGCCAGTCTCACAACTTTTTGTACCAGTTCTCCGTTCGACTTAGCTAAAATGCCTTTGGAGATGAACAGATTATCCTCAAAGCCAACACGGACATGTCCACCCATGACAATAGCCGGAGCCGCGAGTGTAAAGGCATTTCTGCCTATTCCGGTTGCTGTCCAGGTACATCCGGCAGGAACATTGCGCACCAGCCATACAAGATTCTCTACAGTCGCGGGTGTGCATCCCGGAACGCCCAGTACAAAGTTAATCTGCAGCGGGAAACCGGGGACTTCACCTTTGACTGCCATCCGGAGGATGGTGTCCAGGTGCCCCATTTCAAAACATTCGTATTCCGGTTTAATATTATTATCAATCATTCTCTTGCCGAATGAGCGCATCATGGGCATTGTATTTTCGAAAACCTCATCGCCGAAATTGCAGGTTCCGCAGTCGAGCGTAGCCATTTCGGGAAACAATTCAGTAGGTTGCAGTCGCTCTTCGGCTGTCATACCTACCGCGCCGCCTGTGGAAGGGATAAGGATTACATCGGGAATTTCTTTTCTGATAGCATCCATACATATTTTAAAGCGTTCCTTGCTTTGTGTGGGAGTTCCGTCATCTTCCCGCACATGAACATGAACAATGGCAGCGCCGGCTTCGTAAGCCGATTTTGCTTCACGAACCATTTCCTCAATCGTGTAAGGAACCGCCGGATTTTGTTCTTTGGTAACTTCTGCACCGCAAATGGCAGCCGTTATGATTAGTTTTTCCATTTTCTGTTACTGTTGATTTTTTTCAGGAATACATTCTATTTCCGCTGACAGGTCTTGGGTACAACACAAGTTCCGCTGGCACGGCAGACCACAACCGGTTCATCGAGCACATCCGCTGCCGAAGCCGAAATATCAGTACGTGAACGAATCACTTTTTTTGCTTCGAATGTCATTTTACGCGAGGAGTTCCCGATTTTGGTAATTTCTCCGGTAGCTTCAATATAATCTCCGGCAAAAACGGGATTTAAAAATTCCACATTATCATAGGCAACAAATAAACCTTCATCGCCATCATGCCGGATCAGCAATTCGGTGGCAACATCGCCAAAAAGTTGAAGCATCCTGGCACCATCGACCAGGTTTCCGCCGTAATGTGCATCGTGTGAACTCAAACGAAGCCGTATCATTGATTTTTCCATTTTTGTGTAAGTATTTAATGTACAATATAATCTACAAAAATATGCGGAGTGTGAATGGCTTCCGGATTTAATTCTCCGGTTGGTTTCAGCTCTTCCACTTCGGCAATAACCGTATCGGCAGCCATCGCCATCAGGGGATTAAAATTTCTCATCGTCCCCATATATATCAAATTGCCCATATCATCCGCTGTGGTGGCGTAAATCAGCGCAATATCGGCCCGCAGAGGTTTTTCAAGGAGGAAGTCGTTACCATCCACCTGTATCATTTGTTTGCCTTCTTCGATGATCGTTCCTATACCCACCGGGGTTAAAATTCCTCCCAGTCCGGCTCCTCCGCTCCTTATCCGCTCAGCAAGAGTACCCTGAGGCGAAAATTCGATTTCAAGTTCACCGTTGTTCATTTTCTGCCCCGAGTTAGGATTGGTGCCGATGTGAGATACAATCAGTTTTTTAACCTGATTATTTGTAACCAGTTTACCGCATCCTTTATCGGGAAATGCTGTATCATTGACTATTAATGTTAATGACTTTACTCCGCTTGCAACTATTTCGTCGATGATTCTTTCGGGCGTACCATGTCCCAGAAATCCTCCAATCATTAAAGTCATGCCATCTTTTACAAATGAAGCAGCATCGGAAGGCGAAATATATTTTTTCATTGCAGATGGATTTAATTATTTTTTTTGCATAATGTTGCAACAAATATATAAATTTATTTTTTATGTAAACAATTTTTTAAGTGAAAAATTCGGGATACAACTTACATTTTGATTAATTTTGATTGACATTTTAATAGTTTTAAGGTTATTTTGATATATATATTGAGATTACATCTTAAATTATATGACTTTTTAATGTTTGCAGTCAACGTAAAGAATTAAAAAAAAAGTAATCATTTCTTTTTAATAAAACAAAATTTGCACGGAGAAAGATGACTGTGAAAGATGACAACAAACAATTTTATCGTCTGTTAAGCAAAAATAAGGCAGGATTCTTTGGAACTTAAAAAAAGATTGAGTTCAGGCTTATGGTGAGGTTTTTTATGGACCGTTTTTTCTCAGAAACCGGGCTGAGACGATTCTATCCTGTACGATTTACGGATTGAATCCAGCATCTCTGTCAGCGGGCGAATTGGGTTGATAGCATTAGAATCGGAATATCCGTATCTGATCTGATGATTATAACCTCTTGTAACCACCCTGATATGGGTATCACATCCGTCAGCACAATAATTACACGAATTCAGATTAATCTTACTGAATTTTTTAAGATCCAGTTTATCCTTTAACTCGTTCCACACGCTGCTCTTTGTTGGTTGAGTAATGGTGTAATCATCATCGCTGCATGGAAAATTCCTTGAGTAAATAGTCGTAGTTTTGGTAATGATCAGCGAAGCTGTACCTGCACACCATCCGCACTGGGTACCTGAAATGATGGTCAGGTTATTGTCAGAAGGCTCCTCCAGGTAGGATAATAATCCGAAAAACATTACCGATAATACTATGATGCATGCATTTTTCATTGAAGCGTTGTCGTTATAATTTTTTCCAAAGATAATATTCTTTTGGAATAACCAGTTCTGTTCTGATTCAGTATATTTTTTGCATTTCCAAATAAATATACCGTATTTTAATACTTTTTTGAGTTCTTTTTGTAAATAAAAGTAAATTTATCGCACTTTTGTAAACTCTACTTTGCAAAATCAATAATAATTATGTATTTTTGCATCACTAAGAATTTACAATGGAAGCATTTTACAGAACACATGAATATTTAGTACGGCATGTAAAGTCACCTGTCAGAAGATTACTCATGGATGAAATTGACTGGTCAAAACGGTTGATAGGCATCAAGGGCAGTCGTGGTGTAGGTAAAACCACATTCCTCTTGCAGTATGCGAAAAATCATTTTGATCCTGCCGACAGAAGCTGCCTCTATGTAAACTTCAATAATTTCTATTTTACTACGCATACGCTGATGGAATTTGCGGGCGAATTCTGCAAAAATGGCGGAAGAACGCTGCTGCTTGACCAGATATTCAAATATGAAGACTGGTCGAAAGAATTACGCTACTGCTACGATAATTTTCCCGAACTGCATATTGTGTTTACAGGTTCTTCGGTCATGCGCCTCAAGGAGGACAATCCCTACCTGTATGACGTGGTAGAATCGCACAATCTCCGCGGATTTTCATTCCGGGAGTTTCTCAACCTCAAAACAAACAACAGTTTTCCGGCTTACAGCTTAGAGCAAATCATCGAAAATCATCAGCAGATAGCGGTTAATATCTGTAAGAACATTAATCCTCTCGATTACTTTTCGGATTATCTGCATCACGGATTCTATCCGTTCTTTCTGGAAACAAGCAACTACTCCGAAAACCTGCTGAAAACAATAAACATGATTTTGGAGGTGGATATTTTAATCATCAAACAGATAGATCTGAAGTATCTGTCCAAAATCAGAAAGCTACTTTACCTGATCATGCAGTGCGCGCCATGCACACTGAATGTGAGCCAGTTGAGCACCGATATCGAAACTTCACGTTCAACGGTAATGAACTACATCAAGTATTTGCAGGATGCCCGCTTGCTCAATCTGTTGTACCATGCAGGCGACAAATATCCGAAGAAACCCCTGGCAGCATTTATGCAGAATACCAACCTGATGCATGTTGTAACTCCCGGTGAGATTAGTCAGGAATGCGAACGAAAAACATTCCTGTACAATTCGCTTCACGCGCGCCACAAGATAAATATGGGGAAAAATCACACCGATTTTCTGATTGATGAAACTCGGAGTATAAAATATATAAAAAACGAAAAAGTAAACCATAAGCCGATTCCCAATGTTATATATGGAGTCGACAATATCAAATCGGGAAGTAAAAACAACATCCCCGTGTGGCTCTTCGGTTTTCTCTACTGACAAAGAAGTGAGACAAAAAGCAATTATATATATACATTAATAAATTATAAGATGGCAAAAGAAAAAAAATTTTTAACGTGTGATGGTAATCAGGCCGCTGCTCATATCGCTTATATGTTCAGCGAAGTGGCTGCTATTTACCCCATCACCCCATCGTCGACGATGGCAGAATATGTTGACGAATGGTCAGCTTCCGGACGCAAAAATATGTTCGGCGATACTGTTCTCGTTCAGGAAATGCAGTCCGAAGGCGGTGCTGCTGCCGCGATGCACGGATCTTTACAGGCCGGAGCGCTGGCTACAACATTTACCGCTTCTCAGGGTTTGCTGCTGATGATTCCTAATATGTATAAAGTGGCCGGTGAATTACTCCCCGGTGTTTATCATGTATCTGCAAGAGCTATTGCAGCTCAGGCTCTCTCCATTTTTGGCGACCATCAGGACGTTATGGCAGTTCGCCAGACCGGATGTGCGCTGTTTGCTACCAGTTCTGTTCAGGAAGTAATGGATATGGCTGCTGTTGCTCATCTTGCAGCAATTAAAACACGCGTTCCGTTTGTTCATTTCTTCGATGGTTTCCGTACTTCACACGAAATTCAGAAAATTGAGGAAATTGATGCTGAAGCTGTACAGTCGCTGGTTGATAAAGATGCCCTGCAGGCTTTCCGCGATCGCGCGCTTAACCCCGAACACCCCGTTGTAAGAGGTACAGCTCAAAATCCCGATATATATTTCCAGTCACGCGAAGCATCCAATCCTTTCTACGACGCCATCCCCGGTGTTGTGGAAGATTACCTGAACAAGCTGACTGAAATTACCGGACGCAAATACGGATTGTTTGATTATTACGGAGCTCCCGATGCCGACCGCGTGGTTATTGCCATGGGGTCAGCTACCGAAGCTATCCGCGAAGGTATTGACTACCTGACCGAAAAAGGTGAAAAAGTGGGATTGATTACCGTTCACCTTTATCGTCCGTTCTCCGCTAAACATTTCCTTTCTGTTCTGCCTAAATCGGCAAAACGAATCTGTGTGCTCGACCGTACCAAAGAACCGGGTGCAGGCGGCGAACCGCTGTATCTGGATGTGAAGGATGTGTTGTATGGCAGCGAAAATCAACCGCTGGTTGTAGGTGGCCGTTATGGTTTGTCTTCCAAAGACTTTACACCGGCTCAGGTACTTGCCGTTTATGCCAACCTCAATCTGCCATCTCCGAAGAATCAGTTTACCGTTGGTATCGTGGACGATGTTACCTTCACCTCACTCCCACTCGGCGAAGAAATTCCGATGGGCGGCGCGGGAACATACGAAGCCAAATTCTACGGACTGGGTGCTGACGGTACAGTCGGAGCAAACAAGAACTCCATCAAAATTATCGGCAACAATTCAAATAAATACTCACAGGCTTATTTTGCATACGATTCAAAAAAATCAGGCGGTTTCACCTGCTCACACCTTCGTTTCGGCGACACTCCTATCCGCTCTACATACCTCGTAACCACTCCCGACTTTGTGGCATGCCACGTACAGGCATACCTGAAATTGTATGATGTTACCAAGGGATTGAAAAAGAACGGAACATTCCTGCTGAATACCGTTTGGGATGCTGAACAGGTGAAGGAAAACCTGCCGGTGAATGTAAAGAAATATCTGGCTCAGAACAACATCAGCCTGTATATCATCAATGCAACTAATATCGCTCAGGAAATCGGACTGGGTAACCGCACCAACACCATTCTGCAATCTGCATTCTTCAAAATCACCAACGTAATCCCTTACGAACTGGCTGTTGAGAAAATGAAATATGCCATCAACAAATCGTACGGCAAGAAAGGTGAAGACATTGTAAAGAAAAATTATGCAGCTGTTGATCGCGGCGGTGAATACACCAAAGTGGAAATTCCTGCCGAATGGGCAAATCTGACTGAAGAAATGGAGGTGACCGACGTAGTTCCGGCATTTATCAAAGATGTGGTTCGTCCTATCAATGCTCAAGCCGGTGATAACCTTCCTGTATCGGCATTCAAGGGTCGTGAAGACGGAACCTGGGATCAGGGAACCGCCAAATACGAAAAACGCGGTGTAGCCGCATTCGTTCCCGAATGGAATTCCGAAAACTGTATCCAGTGTAATCAGTGCGCTTATGTTTGTCCTCACGCTGCCATCCGTCCGTTTATTCTGGATGAAACCGAACAGGCTAACGCGCCGTTTACCGATATGCTCAAAGCCAACGGTAAAGGTTTTGAAGGAATGAAATTCCGTATCCAGGTGGATGTACTCGACTGTATGGATTGTGGCAACTGTGTGGATGTTTGTCCGGGTAACCGTGGCAACAAAGCGCTGAAAATGTCCACCATCGAATCACAATATCCGAATCAGGAAGGCTGGGACTATTGCGCCGAAAAGGTTACCATGAAAAGTCACCTTGTGGATGTAAAAGCCAATGTGAAGAATACACAGCTTGCCAAACCGCTGTTCGAATTCTCAGGAGCTTGTTCCGGTTGTGGTGAAACTCCATACGTGAAACTTGTAACTCAGCTCTACGGCGAACGTCAAATGGTATCAAATGCTACCGGATGTTCATCTATCTATTCTGCTTCTGCACCTTCAACTCCATATACCACTTCCGAAAACGGACGCGGACCCGCATGGGCCAACTCCCTCTTCGAAGACAATGCCGAATTTGGTTTGGGTATGGTAATGGCTGAAGAAACAATGCAGGCACGCATGGTACGTATCATGAACGACGCCATCGCTTCCGACTGCTGTTCCGACGAACTGAAAGGTCTCTTCCAGGAATGGATTGAAAACCGCTTCGACGCTGAACGCACCGTACAGCTTGCCGAACAAATCAAACCGCTAGTAAAAGCTTGTACCTGCGAATACTGTCAGAAAATCGACGAACTCAGCGCTTATCTGATCAAGAAATCGCAATGGATCATCGGTGGTGACGGCTGGGCTTACGATATCGGTTTCGGTGGTCTCGACCACGTGATTGCTTCCGGTAAAAATGTAAATATCCTCGTACTCGATACTGAAGTTTACTCCAATACCGGCGGTCAGTCATCCAAATCGACACCTGTAGGCGCTGTTGCCAAGTTTGCCGCTTCCGGAAAAAAAATCCGCAAGAAAGACCTTGGTATGATTGCTGCCACTTACGGTTACGTATATGTAGCACAGGTTGCAATGGGAGCCAATCAGGCCCAGACACTCAAAGCTTTACGCGAAGCCGAATCATACGACGGACCATCAATCGTAATTGCCTACTCACCCTGTATCAGTCACGGACTGAAAGCTGGTATGGGCAAAGCTCAGTCTGAACAAAAACGCGCAGTGGAATGTGGTTACTGGCATCTGTATCGTTTCGACCCGAGAATGGAAGCTGAAGGTAAGAATCCGATGACCCTCGACTCAAAAGAACCGGATTGGACTAAGTTCCAGGAATTCCTGCAGGGTGAAGTTCGTTACACTTCGCTGATGAAGCAATTCCCGGCTGAAGCTGCCGAACTCTTCAAAATGGCCGAAGAAAATGCCAAATGGCGTTACAAAGGTTACAAACGTATGGCTGAACAACAGTTCTAAACGTAATCTGCAATAAAATCAGGAGGCTGTCCCAACATTGGGACAGCCTTTTTTTGGCCTCTCCCCGCAAATTTTTCAGTAATCCGGAGACTTATTTCACCCCTCTCCACGAAGAGAGGGGTACGAGGCTTTGAACTCATATTTTTAAAACTACTAATTTTACTAATGTCACGAATAAGGATTATAAAATCACTATTGTCCGATAAAGTTTAATATTTTGTCACTCTGTGGCAAGAAATCTTATTTTTTACTATTGTTGTCCGATAAAAGTTTTCAGATAAAATAAAAAAAGGAGCCAATTTTTTCAAATCAGCTCCAAAGTTGTATATTTGAAGTTACGACACTCTAAATATATAACATGAGCAAAGATAAACATTT